>Ga0134124_10002295_pt1 | contig 15421 bp, 17 predicted proteins | sample KB304_FD_96880 | JGI IMG/M metagenome (GOLD analysis project Ga0134124, IMG submission 96880) | Terrestrial soil microbial communities without Nitrogen fertilizer from Kellogg Biological Station, Michigan, USA - KB3-0-4 | ecosystem: Environmental > Terrestrial > Soil > Unclassified ... | reverse complement strand
TTTGTCACTCTTAAAACCGATATTGCTGCCGGGAATGTTCCCGTTGCAACAGACTTCACCCTGGAGGGATTCACCGCTTTTGATTCCAACGGAGCGGCCATTACTCCCCCTCTTACTGCCTCTTTTGTAGCAGACATCAGATAATTTCCGGAATTGTTTTCCAGTGTAAATGTGGCAAGGGGGTTTTATTCCCCTTGCCACACCATCCAGCCTTGAAATGCTCCACGACTCCCTTCTGCTTTAACCTTTTCAACTACCAGCTGCAACAGTTCGGAAAATCCTCGCCTCCGCTCACGTAGGTGAGCTTCTGCAGGGCGAGTATTTCCGCGGCATCGTCGATGGTGGAACGTTGAATGTTCATTGCATGAGTCCCCTGAGTCTCGCGACCAGAGAGGGCGAGACGGCAATTACCAGTGGCACCAGCAGCCAGAGGTTGCCGGTGGTAGGATCGTACGCCTGCAGCAGCTCTTCAAGATGGCGTCGGGGATGAAGCGACCGGGCCTGAGTGCCCAGGCCTTTTTGCTTTCAACAGGATAAAGACGATAAATAAGCCCGTTACTTGCATTTCCGCGATCATCTGATATTTTTTTACATTGAGATCCCAACGTCTGCACATCCCAGCCCAGGAGCGCGCCAATGAAAAAGACAGTATGCTGTCTGCTCTCAGCCGCAACCCTATTGGCCTTGCCGGCAGTCGCAGCGGCGGCTGAGACTTCGGTTGACTCCACCACCATCATACGCATCGAGCAACGCGACATCAGCGGCTCCGCGAAAGAGGATATCCTGCCCGTTACCCAGTTTGTGGGGCTGGATGCCGACAAGCTGGGAGACGGCAACCTGTCCCTCCATTTCTACGGTTGGGGGCGTTACGATCTGGCGGACAAGAGCTTCAACAACGACCGGGCAGCCGGCAGCCTGACCTACGGTTTCCTTCAGTACCGTTTCAAGCAGGCCAATGCCGATGTAAGGCTGGGGCGCTTCACAACTCGCGATGGTATCGTCGTCGAACAGCTGGACGGCCTCAGCCTCCGCAGCGACCTGCCTTATGGCTTCGGCATATCCGCCTTTGGCGGCGCCACCGTTCACTCCCGGAACCTGTTCGGCGAGAACAGCGACGGCAAAGGGGACGCCCTGGCAGGCGGACGGGCCAACTACCGGTACAAGGGGATGCTGGAACTGGGACTCTCGGGGGTCTTTGAAAGCAAGGCCCCCACCCTGGTCAACTTTACCAACGGTGACCACCGCCTCCTGGGTGGCGACATCTGGTTCAGCCCGCACCGCATGGTGTCAATCATGGGACACACCAGCTACAACCCCGAAACCGAGCGGGTCGCCGAGCACAGTTACCAACTCGACCTGAAGCCGCTCAAGGACCTGCAGCTCTCTGCCGAATTCAACGAACAGCGCGACCGGAGCTACTTCTTCGCCTGGACCATGTTCTCCGGCGCCGCCCTCAACCCGGCCGACAAATCCCGCTCCATCGGCACCAGCGCCTCGTACGCCGTCAGCAAGACACTCGAACTGGTCGCCGACTACAAACACTACACCCGGGAGCTTGGCAACGCCGACCGCTTCGGCGCCAATCTCCGCAAGAGCTTCCTGGACAACTCGCTGCGCAGCGGAGTGGCATACCACTACCTGAGCGCCAGCGACGGATTCGCCATCACCGGCACACCCTCCGCCTCCTACCACGAAGCCCGCGCCTATCTCATGCAGGACACCAAGAGCTTTTTCGGGGCACTGGATGTCGTTGACTACATCTTCGCCAAAAAGATCTTCAATGAGAAGAGTGCCTGGGAAGTGATTGCCTCGGCCGGTTACCACTTCACGCCTGCCCTGGCTCTGTCCGGCGACTTCAGCTACGGCAGGAACCCGCAGTTCACCGAGGAGGTGCGAGGCCTCATCCGCCTGACCTACAACATGACCTACACCGGCAAAGGAGCCTCGAAATGAAATTGATACCGCTTCTGTCCCTGGCCGGATTGATTGCCATCTTTGCAGCCTGTGCCAGGATGAACGCCATGTACAGCCTGCCCGCATCCCATCCCGAGGCACTGGCAGTTGGTCAGCAGGTCGACTGCTCCGAATGCCACGAAGACCAGCAGAAAGGGACCATGAAGCCCTTCGCCGCCTTCAGCCACTCACCCGCTTTTGTCAAAAAACACCGCTTCTACGCCGCCACCGACGACCGCCTGTGCACCGTCTGCCACAAGAGCTCATTCTGCAGCGACTGCCATACCAACCAGGTCGAGATGAAACCCTCCATCAGGTACGGCAACCGTCCAGACCGGGAGATGCCGCACCGCGGCAACTTCATGACCCTGCACAAGATCGAGGGCAAACTCGACCCGTCCGGATGTTACCGCTGTCACGGAAGGGCCAATAATGAACGTTGTGTGGCCTGCCACAGATAGGAGAGGGGTATGAGGACACTTCGATACGGATTGGTTCTGGGTGCGTTCGTCAACCTCTTCGGATGCAGCAAGGCCAACGACAACAGCTCTATCCTGGATGCATCGGGCAAACATCCCGTCAACTGGATTGTCAACCACCGGGAAGCCTTCAGGACACTTGACGGCGCCATTGATGACCCTGGCGTGGCGGCAAAAAGCAAGTGTACAGAATGCCACGGAAGCGACCTCAAGGGTGGCATAACCAAGGTAAGCTGCTTCAGCCAGAGCTTCAACGCTATGACCTGCCATTTTCACCCGGCCGGCTTTCGCAATGCCGACAATCACGGCGCGGACGCCAAGGCGTTCGGGGCATCACTGGGGATGCGGACTTGCCAGGGTTGTCACGGCAGCCAGTACGTTGGCGGTCTTCTCTCCAGAGTGTCGTGTTCATCAACCGCTTCCTTGATTGACCCATCTTTTGCCTGTCACGGCATCGGCGCTCCGCACGCCGGGAATTGGGCTATCAGCACAACACGTCAGCATTCCAGCTCAGACCCCAATAATGCTGCTGCCTGCGCCCAATGTCATTCAGGCGGCAGGTCCCTCACACATTTGCCCGCACCTCCTGCCCAGCCGCCCGGCACAACTCCAGGCTGTTTCAACAACACCCTCTGCCACGCCGGCCTGCACCCCGACGGCTGGATCGATCCCGCCCAGCACGGTGTCATGGCCAAATCGGAGCCGGGTTCCGACAAAGGCTTTTCAAGCTGCCAGGTCTGCCATGGTGCGGACTTTGCGGGTGGAGCGGCCAAAGTCAGTTGTTTTTCGGTAAACCGTCCGAATGGCGCCTGTCATGTGCGCAACGGTGCCAGCGTCAATGCTCCCCATTCGCCGGTTCCCTGGCGAGCAGCTTCACCCAATCCCACCCACACCAGCACGGTTGATGATGCCCAGGGGCTGAACGCCAAAGTCTGCGCCCAATGCCATCTCAGGGGAGCCAACCTCAGAACGCCGATCCTCACCAGCTATGCGACAGGTACTCCCGGCTGTTTCAACAGCACCCTCTGTCACGGCGCACTGGGACACCCGGTCGGATGGGCCAATCCGGCGCAGCACGGCGCTACGGCAAAGGCCAACATCACCTTCTGCCAGACCTGCCATTCCAATAACCCGAGCGGCGGCCCCGGCAGTAACCCGCGCTTCAACGTTGTGCTGGGCCGCCTGACGGCCGGGTGCGAAACCTGTCACATTACCAACGCCGCTCATCCTCCGGTCCTGCAGATTCCGGCAGCATTCGGCATCACCAGCCCCGATCCCATCGGAACCCCCTGGTTCCGCCATCGAACCTCAACCAATTTCGACGCCTGCAACCGTTGTCATGGCGCCAATCTGGACGGCGGCGTCGGGCCAAGATGCCAGAAATGCCACGTGGCGGCTCTGCCTACATCAACCCGCAATAGCCCGGACCCGTGCAGCTCCTGCCACTCCCAGCCGCCCAGCGGCACGACCTACCCGAATATTAACCGGGTGCATGGCAGCCATGCCACGCTCAATGTGCCGACCGGCGGATTATGTGTGGAATGCCACTCAGGACTCGGCTCCGGCACCCTCGATCATTTCCTGCGGGCCAAGAACATTTCCCTGGTGGGCGCCTCAAGCACGCAGCCGAATGCGGTCGTCTTCGGCGGAGTCCTCAGCAAGGCCAACGGGGCAGCACCTGTCTTCACCCTGGCTACGCTGCAATGTGCCAACACCTATTGCCACGGAAGTACCTTGGCTGGCTTCAATCTTGATCCCAACGTCATTCGCACGCCTGCTTGGGATACGCCTTTCCAGGGGCTTCATTGCGACAAATGTCACGGATATCCGCCAGCTACCGCTGGCCATGGCAGCATCCCAGGGCCGACACAGTGTATTGTCTGCCACCCCCACGTCAATGCATCAGGAACCGGTTTTACTGATCCGAGCAAGCATGTCAACGGTACAATTGATGTAACGGCAGGTTCAGCGCATGGTTTCCCCAATCCCGGCTCTGCGCACAAGGGGTCGTTCGCGGGATGCCTTGCCTGCCACAGCCTGAGTGCAGGGACCAATCCCTATCCGGTGGCTGCCGGCACGCCACCCAACTGTCGCTCATGTCATCTTGGCGCCAACCCCGGAACCGATCCGCAATGTTCCGACTGCCATGGCGCGGTTGCTAACGACAAATCCGGAGCTCTCAGTGCCGGTCGGCCAAACGCCGCTTTTGTCGTTGCAGCTCCCGCCACGAATTTTCCCAACCGTCAGGGTCAGCATTTTAACCCCAATCATGTAGGCAGGGCATGTACGGTCTGTCATCCCTTTACTACCGGAGACTCACGTCATGGTTGGTCAAATCGGCAGCCCAAAAGTACCGCTGCCCAGGTGAATGCGTCAGTTGGTTGGAATCCTGCCGGAAATGCCGGCCGGGGCACCTGCAGCAACAGTTGTCATGGGATTCAAACCTGGTATTGACTGTAGATATTGATAGTTCGAATGGGCGCTGATCGGCGTGCCGGTGCTGAAACAGGCTTCTACAGAGCTGTCATCGCGGCTCTCGCTCCTGCCGGAAATCGCTGCTCTTCATGCCCCACTTGACGACCGTGATCCGTTCAAGCCGCTCAAAAAGCAGATTTTCGACGGTGACTCCGATCAGGATCACGGTGATCAGACCGGCAAATACCGCCGGGATCTCCAGCTGTTGCTTGTTCTCGTAGATGAACCAGCCGATTCCGCCACTGCCGGAACTGACGCCGAACACCAGCTCTGCCGCGATCAGGGTCCGCCAGGCAAAGGCCCAGCCGTTGCGCAAACCGGTCAGGAGTGACGGCAATGCCGCCGGTATCAGAATGGCGGCGGCATAACGGACGCCGTTGAGCCCGTAGTTCCGCCCGACCATGCGAATAGTTCCGTTGACCCCGGAGAATCCCGCATGGGCGCTGAGCGCCACCGGCCAGAGTACCGCATGGACCAGCACAAAGGTGATGCTGCCATTCCCCAGGCCAAACCAGAGCAGGGCCAGCGGCAGGAGCGCGATGGCGGGCAGAGGATTGAACATGGCGGTGCACAGCTCCAGCAGCTCCGATCCGATGCGCGTTCCCGCAGCGACCATGGCGAGAACCAGCGCCAGGACCACCCCGATGCCGTAGCCGGTCAACAGGGCCCTGAACGAAGTAACGATCCGGGCCGGCAAACCGCCACCACTAACGGCATCGGCCAGAGCCCGAAGCGTGGCGCTGCAGGTGGGGACCATGAGCGGATTGGCCAGCCGGCCGGCATACCACTCCCAGAGCGCACCGAGCAAGATCAGTAGCAGCAGCTTCCGTAGCCAGCTAGCGTCCCGGAGCACGACAGCAAACCGTTGAAGCTGCTTCCGGCGCACTGGACTGCCACCTGTTTCCGTCATGGTATCCGGGGCGTTCAATGCAACTTCTGAGAGATGAACATTCATCGACGACTCCTAAATGACGTAATCCGGCGCATTTCGGAAGAGCGCCCGTCTGATGCGCTCCGCGATATCCGGATGTGACCCGGAAGCTGCCTGCAACTGAGCCGTTTCGATGATTTCCTCGATCCGTCCCGGATGGGGGGACATCACCACGATCCTGCTGCCGAGCAGCAGCGCCTCTTCGATGGAGTGGGTCACGAACAGCATGGTGAACCGATACTCTCTCCATAGCTCCAGCAGCTCGTCCTGCATCCTTCTGCGCGACAGGGCGTCCAGGGCGGCAAAGGGCTCGTCCATGAGAATGATCTCCGGCTTCATGGCCAGGCAGCGGGCTATCGCCACCCGTTGCTTCATCCCCCCCGACAGGGTGTGGGGATAGGCATCGGCGAATTTCTCCAGATGGACCGTACGGATTGCTTCCAGCGCACATGCATGAGCCTCCCTTTTGGGCAGGGAGCGGCTGGCGATCAGCCCGAAGGCCACGTTTTCCCGCACCGTCTTCCAGGGAAGCAGCTGGTCGAACTCCTGGAAGACCATCACCCGGTCCTGGCCGGGAGCTGTCACCCGCCTGCCGTTCAGGGCAATTTCCCCCTCACTCGGGTTGAGAAACCCTCCGACCGCCTTCAACAACGTCGACTTGCCGCATCCGGAAGGCCCCAGGAGCACGACTCGATCGCCCCGGCTTACCGTGAAGCAGACACTCTCGGTAGCGGTTACAATCCTGCTGCGATCCCGGTAACGGAGCGTGACCCCATTGACGGCCAGCAGCGGTGCATTCGCAGCGGGTGCCATGCTCAACTCCCCTTTTTAGCGTGAACATTGGAGAAGAACAGCTCTTTCCAGTCCTTCGGATTATTCCTGATCGTACCGGTCTGATACATAAAACCCGCGAATTTCGTTATCTTGAGCGGGGTGGTGGTATAGCTCAATGTTGGCTGATTGACTTCCCTGATCAGGTCTTCCAGGCTCTCCTTGGTCTTGCTGGCCTTTTGGTAGATTTCCGCTGCGGCGCGCTTGTTCTTGTTAATGTAGGCAATAGCCTCTTCCAGAGCGGCAAAGACCGCGGCGTAGGTCTTCGGGTTGTTGTCGTGAAAAACCTTGGTGGTGGTGAAGACATTGAATGTATGGGGACCGCCGAGGAGGTCGTAGGAATTGAGCACCGTCCTGATCCGCTTGTCGTCAAGTTCCTGGAACATGAAGGGCGGACTGGTCAGGTGGCCGGTGATTTCCGACTTGTTCGACAGGAGTGCGGCCATGGCGTCCGGATGTTTCATGGTCACGGTCAGCTTGTCCAGCCTGGCAAAATTTTCCGGTCCGAACTCCTTTGCCGCAGCCATCTGCAGGATAACTGCCTGGATCGACACCTTGACCGAAGGCAGAGCAATACGATCCTTGTCGGAAAAGTCACGGATACTCTTCACTGCCGGATTGTTGGTATTCAGGTAGTTGGGCGTCGAGATCAGTGCCGAGACCCCTTTGACGGCCCCTTTGGACTTATCCCAGAGCACTACCAACGGCGCCACGCCGCTGGAGATGTAATCGACGCTACCGGAAAGCAGGGCGTCGTTCATGGCACTGCCACCACCAAGAGTGGCCCAGGTTACCTTTACATCCCCCAGTCCGGCGGCTTTAGCATTTTTCTCGATCAGACGCTGTTCTTCCATGATGATCAGCGGCAGATATCCCAGGCCGTACTGCTTTGCCAGACGGACCTCTTTTACTTCTGCTGCAGCAGAACCGGCCGTTGCAATAAACCCTGAAATCAAGGCAGACAACCCGAGGATAAATCGTGCTGTTGCTACTCTCATTGTGACCTCCCTTGTATCTTGATTACATCTATGCATTTGATGATTGATCAGCAGCCAAACGGTCGAGGTGGCGGAAAAAGGGGTGCAACTCCTCCTCGCGGGCCTTGCGCAGAGCATAGCTTTCGTCGGAGATCTCCCGGACCTCGATCAGCCAGACCGCCGCCAGATCGGCATCGCCCAGCCGGTTGCGGACTTCCCGGTAGCAGTCGCTGAACAGCGGGCCGGAGACATGTGCCTTATGCACCCTGCCTCTGACCACGGCAACCCGACCGTCGGCAGTGGCAATGCTGATGCTGACCGGCCGCTCGAACCAGATGCTCCGAAGCAGGTTGCGGTGGCTGGTGGAGGTCTCCAGCAGTTCCAGGTGGACGAGGTATCCGTCGGCATCCAGGCGCAGAAAAGGGCTCGGCACGGCATGGGGTGCGCCTGATTCGTCGAGAGTGGCGATGGTGCCGGCAACTGTCGGAGCAGTGAAAAACTTCTTGAGGTCAACGGTGCGTGGTGTGGTCATCTTACTCCTCCCAGAGTGGCAGCAGGCGCGACAGATCGGTGTCGGGATGATTGCCGCAGTGACGGTAGCCGTCATGATCGATAGGCAGGCGGTATTTGATGCGCAGGTTGTGCAGGCCACGTGCCAGACGGATGTAATAGTCCAGAGAAGCGTTCTTGTCGTTGCCGAGCGGCGTGTCCGGTCGCGGCGACCAGACGATGTAGACCGTGCTCACTCCCTGGCGGGCCAGGTCTTCAGCCTCGGCCAGGGTCCGCTCCAGTGCCTCGTCCTCGTTTGTAAAACCGTGCGGCCCGGCCAGTTCCACGCCTGCCACTATGCCTGTATTGACCCGTCCAGGGCCAAAGACATCCACTGCATCAACCAGGCGCTCCTTCCATTCACGGTAGCCGATCCACTCCGATTTGCCGGGGCAATATTTTTCGAAGATGGCCTCGTCCAGCACCTCGATATTGGAGGTATAGCTCATCAGTCCGGTTTCGGCGTACAACCGCTCCAATTGCCGCTTCTCGAAGGCAGTCCCAATCAGCTGACTGGGAAACTTTTTCGTCCGGAAGTTCCTGCCCACCTCTTTGAGGATGGCAATGTAATAGTCGATCTCATCGTCGAAGGGGCGGGCACCACTGACAATCGAACCCGAGGTCAGAAACACCGCAGAGAACCGTCCCGGCTCCTTGAGGGCCTCGCCGATCACCTCACCGACCTCCATTGGATCGAGCCGTGCCGGTATCCTGAGTTCCTTCCCCCCCTTTTTCATCTGCGCGACGATGTCGCAGAAGGCGCAGCCGTTGCCGTTGTTCCAGAAGGTGCAATAGCGGTAGGGAAAGATGTTCAGCCGTTGGGGACGGGTGCTGACGATGTTCTTCATCGGCACGCCGGAGCGGCCGGTCTTGTTGTAGTATGCCGGCGCCGGCCAGTAATCCACCTCTTCCAGCGCCACCCCCTCATCGAACAGCCAGGGCTTGCCGTCCCGCACATCTACGACGTAGGGATTTTCCGCCAGCGGTGTCGGCGTGGTGATGATCGAAGTGCCATCCCGCAGCAGGAGTGATTCCGGGCGGAGTGCTATCACGCCGTCGCGGGTGCCGAAGATGTGGGTGCCGGTAACCTGGTGCTTTTCCGGATCGAGCAGGGCAACCGCCTCATCGCTATAGTGCACCCCGCGGCGCTGAACATCGGTTTTGAGGATCACCAGGCGCGGCACGTCAGGGTAGCGGCGAACAGCATCCTCCAGCGCCCTATTCTGGAGCTTTCTGGCCAGTGCTAAACTCATGACATCACTCCTTTGCCCTGCTTACCTGCATGGGCAACCAGCGCTGCAGCCGCAGAAGTCTGAACATTAACCCTTCTGTCAGCCTCGATTTTGAAATCGCTAAAATCCCCGCTAAATTCATTCATGCTGACAAGTACCTCATCGACCCTTCCCTTCCTGGGTCCGAAGGCACACCAGGCGATCAGGGCATCAACGGCGGACTCCTCCCCCTCCAGACAGGCTTCCACATCGCCGTCACTGCGGTTGCGCACCCACCCCGTCACTCCCAGGTTGGACGCGACCCGCCTGGTCTGCTTGCGATAGGAAACCCCCTGGACAAATCCCTTTATGAGAATATTTTTTCGTATCGACATAATGTACCTCTCAAATAATCGGAGCTCCTTGCAGTTTACTTGCAGCCGATGAACGGCCTGGCTTGCCTGAAATACGCTGACTGATCGTCCTGCAGAATCCGGAAACCGCTCAGAGTCCCGCCATTGCGCTGTTCGAGAGCAGTATGTACGCCCTGGGCGATATCCGGCGACTGCCGGTCCAGCGAGACCAGCACGGCGCTACGCTCGGCATCCAGACCGAGTTCGGCGCTGGTATAGCCGACATCCGCTATGGTGTCTCTCGCCACGCGCACGGCATTGATCCGGGCTTTGGAAGATGTCTCGCCGATGATCACCGCCAGCCCGGTAGTGACACTGGTTTCGCATGCAACGCGGGCCTGGGGGTCTTTTGCCAGCAGGGCATCCAGGACGGAATCCGAGATCTGGTCGGCCAGCTTGTCCGGGTGTCCTTCGGTTACGGATTCCGACGTAAACAGGTGAGTCTTTGCAGCCATGATTTTCTCCTTCGTCATGTATGAGTGAATAAAAAAGAGGTCGAGGAATAATCCCCGACCTCCAGTTTTTCTGGTCAGCCAGTTTTCTTGTTAAATTGATTAGATGATAAAAAAAGAGGCCAAGGATACACACCCACAAGGTGTTGTACTCTTGACCTCCGGTTTTTCCGGTCAGTCGCTATTTGTGATGCTCATTTTCGGCTAGAATAATCCCAAGTAATTCAAGCTGTCAACTAAAAAATATAAAGTCTATATTTTTTATTGGCTAAAGTGAAGGCCCCCATAGCCTCCTACCGACCAGCCAGGGCGAGACGGCAATCGCCAGGAGCACCAGCAACCAGAGGTTGCCGGTGGTGGGATCGTACGCCTGCAGCAGCTCTCCCCACGGCTTTCGAGCAACCAGCCGTCCGAAAAGGAACTCGAAGAGCACCGTCATCACGAGCCAGGCGATGCCGATCAGGCGGTAGTGGCGGGGCTTCAGCGGGCCGAGCCAGGGGAGGGTGATATAGGTGAGGAGGAAGAAGAGGATGGAGCATGAGATGCCGGAAAGCGGCAGGGCAAGCCGCTGGCCGAGGAGCGGCACGAGGTATTTCTCGCGGAGGAGGCCGTTCAGGATGGCGATGGGGACGAAGGCGACCCAGATGGTGGTGGCTTTCAGCAGAATAGGGTACAGGGGTTTCGTTCCTTTCTAGACTGGATTGTGGTCTGTGATCCAGTCGGGGGTGAACAGCTAGCGATGAGCCGGGAACGTTAGCTAATCGGCTTTATGCGTGTTAACGGAATGCTTGGTCAGCGCCATATACGCCGAATATGCAACACATCTTGATAAGGCTTGCCAGTATCCAAGCTCCTCTTGTGAAACTTCAAAATACACAGGGATTTCATCACGCTCCGAACCTTTCTTCGCCCAAAACTCAAGTCCAGAGAAATCCTCTTTGTACCGCCAATTCGAATGGGCGACGGCATTTCTAAAAGCACGGACAGGATTGTTGAGAAGAAACCGACAACAACGGCCGGTAACAAATGGTGGAGGGAGAACTCCCTTTAAAGTCTTGAACAAGGCATCGCCAAGATAAACGAAACAAATGTAGTTCTGTGTTATTACCTGCGCTCTTGTTACATAGGGGTTACCACGAACCCTATGTGCATAATCCATCCAGCCTTGGAATGCGACAAGCTCATCGAGCCTGTTTTGTGGCGTAACATGACTCAACTCCGTCAAAACCCTTTTCTCTTCGAGCGGTAGCGATTGTATTTCTGATTCAATTGTTGATCCGAGTTTGTTCGCCTGCGTCAGATCAAGCTTCAATTCATTGATCGTTCGCCTAGCCCAGACAAGCATCTGACTGTCGAGATTCTGCTTCATAAAGGTTCCTAATATCAACTCGTCCGCAACGTTAGTGAACAGTTCTTAACTACTCCTTACCGTTTTCTCCGTCAAACTAATTTATCCCGGCAAAGAAAGGTCGGGTTTTCCTTGTTGATTCAGACACAAAAAAAGCGGCCGAAGCCGCTAATCATAATACAATGCAGTCATGGATGCCGGCTCAGTATCGATCCTTCCGATAGATGGCCGCCACGGCGTGGCTGCGGTAATAATGGCTGATTCTCTTTAACCCGTGGGGCTGCAACAGTACATCCAGCTCCTCATGGGATCCTGGCTGGGTCTTGGAATCCCCTTCAGAGCAGTTCATTCATGCTGCCGCTCCTGAAGCCCTCAAGGTCGAGAGCAACATAGGTAAACCCGGCAGCCTTGAAATGCGCCACGACCTTCTCCCGTAGCGGCGATGCCGCCAGGCGGCCGATATCGTCACTGCCGACCTCGATCCGTGCTGTGTCGTCATGATAGCGGACCCGAAAAGTGGCAAACCCTTCAGCGCGCAGGAACGTTTCGCACGCTTCCACCTGCCGCAGCTTCTGGACGGTAATGGTCGTGCCATAGGGGAAGCGGCTGGCGAGGCAGGCAAGCGGCTGCCTGTTCCAGGTGGGGAGACCGAGTGAACGGCTGGCAGCGCGAATCTCGTCCTTGGTCAGGCCGGCCTCCAGCAGCGGGCTGCTTATGTTCATCTCGACCAGAGCCTGACGGCCGGGACGATAGTCGCTCTGATCATCGACATTGCTGCCGTCTGCTATCTGCGCCAGCCCCAGCTCCGCAGCTATCCTTTTGGCGCCACCATAGATAACCTTCTTGCAGAGATAGCAGCGATTTACGGGGTTGGCAGCGAAATCCGGATCCTCAAGCTCGTCAGCCTCGATAATGATGTGGCGTACTCCGAACTGCTCCGCCAGCTCCCGGGCCTCGGTCAGCTCCCACGACTGGTGCAGCGGCGATGCTTCGGTAAAGGCAACTACCTTGTCTCCCAAAGTATCAACAGCGACCTTGAGGAGAAAGGTCGAATCCACCCCGCCGGAAAATGCCACCAGCAGAGAGCCGTACCCTTTAAGGATTTCCTTGAGTTTTATGATCTTTTCGTCTGATGCAGTCATGTTTTTTGGCCTTTAGTATTTCGCTGATTAAACTCCGGCACCGTCGGAGATAATACCGAACTCCAGCTCCCCCAGCCTTCTCCCCCACTCATGCGCCCACTCTTTCAGCGTAGCTGCGTCAAGCGGCTCCGCTTTTCCACTGCTTGTTGCAAACCCGTTATCGACGATCTTTCGGGCCAGGCCCCTGTAGGCATATGCGTGCGAGGAGAGCGGCCCGGCTTCGATGACGGTCTTGCCGTACAGTTCGCTATGCCTGACTGCAAACGACCGGGGAATGGCTGCTGCGACGGGCAGACCTACCTGCCCGGCAAAATCTTCCGCAAACGAGTCTTCAAAGGAGCTGACACTTCCGTTTACTACCAGTGCCAGTCCGCGCTTTTCAGATGCTTTTTTCAGAAGCGCTATCAGCCTGTTTGCTGCATACATGGCCTGAAAGTCTGCTGAAGTTATTATGAAGGAGAGGTCAACCGATCTCTTTTCAAGGGTCAATTCAGCGAGACAACCAAGATCACCGGGCATGTCGTAGATCACGAAGTCAGGAGCAAAGCTATCTATTACTCCTGTTTCGTAAATCTTGTCAACTGCCGCGGCTATGCTTCTGGAGCTGCATCCGCAGTTGTCAAGCGACTCCCCGATCTCGATGCATCCCACACCATGATATCCAGTGGCAATGAGTTCTTCAGGGTCCGGACAGGTCTTGCTTTGTAAAAATGAGCGTAGTGTGAGAGGTCCCGTCTCACCTATCAGAAGATGGCTGCTGTCAGCTGTAGGGCTGCAGCCGATCAGAAGCACGCGCTCGCCACCTGCGGCAAGAGCTGCAGCAAGGTTGGCTGCGATGGTTGTCTTGCCGACCCCGCCTTTTCCATAAAGAGCTATCTGTTTTGCCATCTTATGCCTCCGTCAGATTAAAAAACCGGAAGAGCCCAAGGCTTCTTCCGGTCTGATAATGCTTTTGTTGCAAAGAAGCAACTGTTCTGTCAGATCCCGCTGCCGTGGATATGCCCCTGCCTCGAAAGCCGTATCTTTTCGCACTTGTCCACCTGGATTACCAGACCGTCCTGTATGACAAGTGTCACGGTGCCGAACCGGATCGCCTTCAATGCCTCACGGACCATTTTTTCCAGGTCCTGATTCCATTTGTCGTTTGCCGGAGCTGCCATTTAAATCCCTTCGAAAAGGGCGGTAGAAAGATATCGCTCTGCACCGTCAGGCAGGATGACTACTATGGTCTTCCCTGCAAACTCGTCAAGATTGGCTAGACGTACAGCCGCTGCTACGGCAGCTCCGCAGGAGATACCGACAAGCAGACCTTCTTCCTGAGCAAGCCTTTTTGCAAACTCGATGGCCTCATCGCTGGTCACCAGCTCAACCCTGTCGACAACCGAAAGATCGAGTGTGTCCGGGATGAATCCGGCCCCTATTCCCTGAATCTTGTGCGGTCCGGGCTTTAACGGTTGCCCGGCAAGCTGCTGGGTGATAACCGGGCTCTCCTTGGGCTCAACCGCAACAGAGATGATCTTTTTCCCTTTCGTGTTCTTGATGTAGCGGGAAATGCCGGTTATCGTGCCGCCGGTTCCGACGCCCGACACCAGAACGTCGATTGCGCCATCGGTATCGTTCCATATTTCAGGGCCGGTGGTCTTTTCATGGATAGCCGGATTGGCCGGGTTCTTGAACTGCTGGGGGAGAAACCAGCGGGCCGGATCCGAGGCTGCTATCTCTTCGGCCTTGGCTATAGCCCCTTTCATGCCTTCCGCACCGGGAGTGAGGATGAGGTTGGCACCGAGTGCGGCAAGGACTCTCCTTCTCTCTATACTCATGGTCTCGGGCATGGTGAGGGTAAGCCGGTAGCCGCGGGCTGCCGCAACATATGCGAGCGCGATGCCGGTATTGCCGCTGGTCGGCTCGATGATTTCGACACCGGGCTTGAGCACGCCACGCTCTTCAGCATCCCAGATCATGTTGGCGCCAATGCGGCACTTGACCGAGTAGGCCGGGTTGCGCGCCTCTATCTTGGCAAGCACGGTCGCCTTGGCCCCTTTGGTGATGTGATTGAGTCGGACCAGCGGAGTGTTGCCGATCGATTTCGAGTTATCTTCATAGATTTTGCTCATTGTTTCCTCCTGTTGGTGGATTAATTAAGGCCGTTTTGTCTATATTTAAAGTAGGGTTCTAAGATAAAAATTTTTAGATGGCGAAGTCTACTACCTGCTGTCTCCTCTGCCGCTCGAATTCACTTCTTTGAAGCATATCAGCAAGCGTTACCGAGTCAAGAACAGAGGCAAAAGCGTTCCCCGCATCGGCCATCACCAGTTTGATCCCGCAGGTGTCTTCGTCGGCACACTCCGGACAGGAGGCGCTGGCAGATTCGCTGAGACACTGGACAGGCGCGAGATCACCCTCGAAGGCCCGGACAACAGCGCCGATTGTTACATTCGCAGGGGCTTTTGCCAGAGAGTAGCCGCCGCCGGGACCTTTCCTGCTTGAGAGTATCCCGTTGTTCTTGAGAGTGAGAAGAATCGCTTCGAGAAATTTCTTGGGAATCCCTTCCGCCTGTGCAATATCGGCAATCAGAAACGACTCCTTGTCGCTGGTCCGTGCCATGTAGCCAAGCGCCTTGAGCGCATACTTGCTTCTCATCGAAATCATAGTAATCCATA
>Ga0134124_10002292_pt1 | contig 15433 bp, 12 predicted proteins | sample KB304_FD_96880 | JGI IMG/M metagenome (GOLD analysis project Ga0134124, IMG submission 96880) | Terrestrial soil microbial communities without Nitrogen fertilizer from Kellogg Biological Station, Michigan, USA - KB3-0-4 | ecosystem: Environmental > Terrestrial > Soil > Unclassified ... | reverse complement strand
GCTGGGTCATGCCTTGCCGGAAGCGGTGAAACGCGCCAAACATTTCATCACTCAAGCCATCGCGCAGAGTCGCCGGGCTGGCGGGCATTCAGTGCTGAATTGTTTCTGGAAAGAATAAAACGGGCAGGAGTTGCCCAGCCCGTCCGTCCTACAGATGTGAGGAAAATTATTTCGGATGGCTGCGCACGAAGTCGATGCTTTGTTTGACGTCGGGCACGTTGTTTTCCCACTTATATTCGTATTCGACGGAGATGTTGCCCTCGAATCCCTGCTTCTTTAACTCGTCGAGGCAGCGGGCGATTTCGCCGACGCCGGTGCCGTAGGGCACGTCGTGCTGGCCTTCGCCATAATCAGTCTTGTCTTTCATGTGGCTGCTGACGATCCGGCCTTTGAGCACGCGCAAACAATACACGGGGTTCAGTCCGCTGGTCTGCCAATGACCGGTGTCGGCGCAGGCGCCGATGCGCGGGTCGCGGTCTTTGCAGACGGAGAGGATAAACCACGGATCCCAGACTTTGTAGTTTGGGTTCTTCGGCTGGCGGCCATGCTCGTGAAAGCCGACCTTGATATCGTATTCCTTGACCATTTTTTCAATCGTGTCGATGGACTCGGTGGACTCGGTGGTGACGCCGTAGAGGCTCATCGTTTTGGCGAACGCGAAGATTTTCCGTGCGGCTTCCTCCTCTTTAGGAATGCCAACGACGCCATAGTTGACGGCTTTGATATGATGCTGATCGAGTTTGGCTTTGACTTTGGCGATGACCTCGTCCGAGGCGTTGTGGTCCCACTTCACGCCAGGTTCTTCTTTGCTCAGTTTTTGGCCGGGAAAAAACTCGATGACTTTGCCGCCAGCTTCGGCGGTTTTTTCGATGGCTTCGAAGAGACTGAAGCGATTGAAAGTGTAAGCCTGGCACCCGATGGCCCAGCCGCCCTGTTTGAATTCGTCGGGGATATTATTTTCACTGTAACTGTTGGCAGCAGCAAGGGCGAGCAAAGCGGCAATCCCAACGCCGCGACCAAGGATTCGGGTAGCAATCATATTTTTGTGGTTTTTGTCCAGCCCAGGTCAGTCAGGCTGAGATTCATTTTTGTGTGGCCGCATAGCATCTCGAAAGGGAGAGGCTGTCAAAAGAAAAATTTCGAGGGGCGAAGTCGCTAGTCGCGCAGCTTCTCTACTGGATTTCGTTATGGAAGTTCGGAGGGGAGTAATCTATTATTCGCGCCATCCTCATTAGCAGAATGAAATTGAGTTTCCGATTGCCTTCCGCCGATAGCCGCCCGGACCAGATTGATGCGTGGTTCACGCCGCGGCGGTTTGCGTTCGCTTTGTTGCTGTGGTTGGTCGCGCTATTTCCGAAGGTTATTTTCGGAACCCACACGTTTGTGTTTCGCGATTACGGGCTGTTTGGTTATCCATTGGCGCATTATTACCGGGAAAGCCTCTGGCGTGTTGAAGTGCCTTTGTGGAACCCGTTGAACAATTGCGGCATCCCTTTCCTGGCCCAATGGAACACCATGGTGCTTTATCCGCTCTCGCTGTTCTATCTGGTCTTTCCCTTACCCTGGTCATTGGCGGTATTTTGCCTGGGCCATCTATTTCTCGCTGGTCTGGGGATGTACTTTCTGACGCACCGATGGACAGGCCATCGGTTCGCGGCCTGCGTTGCGGGTCTGGCTTATGCTTTCAACGGTGTATCACTAAGCTCATTGATGTGGCCGGCGGTTGTGGCTGCTGTTGCCTGGATGCCCTGGGTGGTTTTGTGCGTGGCAAAGGACTGGCAAGAGGGCGGGCGAGCGGTAATTCTGGCTGCTTTGTTGGGCGCGATGCAAATGCTCACCGGCGCGCCGGAAGTGTTTCTATTCACTTGGGTGTTTCTGGGAATGCTCTGGGTGCGGGCGCTCTGGCACCCGGAAATTTCTGCGGCCCGCTGCGCCGCTCGCTTTCTATCGGTGATCGCGTTGATCGTTGCGCTCACGGCAGCACAATCCCTGCCTTTTTGGGAACTGTTGAAACATTCGCAGCGTGACGCGAGTTATTCCACCGGGAGCGTCTCCATGCCTTTGTGGGGTTGGGCCAATCTGTGGGTGCCGTTGTTTCACTGCAGCCGGTCGGCCGTCGGCGTTTTTTTCCAGGCCGAAGAAGCGTGGATTTCATCTTACTACCCTGGCATCGGGATTTTGTTGCTGGTGGTGCTGGCGTTGCTAGCAGTGCGCCAATGGCGAGTTGGCCTGCTCGGAGTCGTCGCCGCGGGCAGCCTGGTATTGGCGATGGGAGAGAACACGTTTTTTTATGGGTGGTTGCACCGTGTGCTGCCCCTGGTCGGCTTCATCAAATTCCCGATCAAACTTGTCATGCTGCTGAGTTTTTGCTGGCCTCTGCTGGCTGCGTTTGGAGTGGCTAGGTACTTCCGAGCACCGATGCCTGAGCAGCAGGGGCTTTGGCGAGGCTTGCTCCGAGTTGGAATCGTTTTCACTTTCCTGGTTTTGGCCATTCTTTGGTACGCCTATCGCTTTCCAGCTCACGACGAACAGTGGCGAGATACTCTTTCCAACGGATTGGTGCGGCTGCTCGTTTTGGGGTTTTTCTTAGTTTTGTGCTGGGGCGTCGTTCATTGGCGCGTGGGCAAACACCAGTTTTTGAATCAACTCGCCTTGTTGCTTACGCTTGTGCTCGACGTCGTGATTCATGTTCCCTGGCAAAATCCGACTGTGGACGGCTCTATTTACTCCGTGGTTCTACCGCCGCTGCAGCAGTTGGATCCGCGACCTGGACCGGGTGAGTCGCGGGCGATGTTGACTAAAGGAGCGATCATCAAATTCCATGAGACGATGATTTCCAGCCCGTTCGACGGCTACCTCTGCTCTCGCCTCGGTCTGTACGACAACTGCAATCTGTTAGAGAATATTTCCAAGGTGGATGGCTTTTACCCCCTTTACCTTCGAGAGGAACGCGAGACCCGTTTCAGCCTCTATCTTTCGACGAACTCCGTGCTGCCACACCTGGCTGATTTCATCGGAGTCTCACAAGTCAGTTCCCGGACGAATTATTTGGAATGGGAACCGCGCACCAGCTTCCTGCCGATGATCATCGCCGGGCAGAAACCGGTGTTTGTCGAACCGGAAAAGGCTTTGAGCGTCATGGTCAACACGCGCTTTGATCCCACTCAAACGGTGTTTGTGCCTGACGCGGCCAAGCCGTTTCTCCGGGCAACAAAATCGACGAACGCAAAAATCCTTTCCCGGCAGTGGAACGCGCATCGCATTACGGTGGACATGGAAAGTGCCGAGCCGGCCATGCTCGTGATTGCCCAGACTTTTTATCCTCCTTGGAAAGCGTATGTGGACGGCAACGCCACCAAGGTCTGGCGTGCGAACCACGCGTTCCAGGCGCTTGAAGTTCCTCCTGGCCGACATCAAGTTCGGCTGGTCTATGAAGATCGTATGTTCCAAATTGGCGCGACCGTATCACTCGCTACGCTGCTGGCATGCGCCACGGCGTGGTTCCTTTATCGAAAACCTGACACAGTTCACTCATGCAGCGTCACGGGACGATAACCCGAAGGGCCTGCCGACGGACCGAGAATTTGGCTGGCAAATGGCCTACGTTCTCTCCATCCAAGTGAAACGGAACGGTGGAACCACTCTCCAATCTGAACGATACCGCTTTAAAATGGCGCACGCCGCCGGTGGTGTACAATTGGCCCATCAACAGGCCCCAACCACTTCGGAAAATGCTCATCCAGTTGGTGCGTGGAAACACCGAAACCTCCAACACCCCGTCGCGCAAGTCCGCCGCCGGAAATGCCTGAAATCGGCCACCGTAAAAGCGGCCATTGCCAATCAAAATCAATTCGCCTGTCATTGTCACGTTGCCATCGGTCGCTACGACCTGGGGCATTTGGCCGCGGAGTGCTTTCAATCCAGCTACGATGTAAGCGAACCCTCCAAACATTTTCTTATGTTTCCAGTTCACCAATTCGACGGCGCGCGAGTCCAAACCAGCGCCCGCCATTTGCGCGAAATATCGGCGTTGAGTTTTTCCCGCTGCAGAGAATTCTACCTCCGGCAAGTCGATGGCTAGCTCACGTCCTTGTTGAATGATTTTCCATGCCGCTTGCAAATTGGCCGGCAACTCAAGTTCTTTCGCGAATACGTTGACGGTGCCCAACGGCAACACGCCGAGGCGAGCGCGGGCAAAACTGTCCGGCTCGTCGCCAATCCCGTTCAGGACTTCGTTGACCGTGCCATCCCCACCCGCCGCCACGATGGTGTGAAAACCTTCGCGCACGGCTTGCGCGGCCAGCGCCCTGCCTTCGCCGGCGGCCACCGTTGGCTTCAGGGCACAGTCGCTGGCAATGGTCGCCAAATGTTTTTGAAAGCGCTTGGCTTTCTCGCCGCGGGCGGCGGGATTAAAGATCACGCAAATCGACCGGCGAAGATCGGCAGCCGCCGGAAAGGAAGTGAAGGGCATGGACATCTACTCCGAGGGAACATCGAACATCCAACATCGAACACTGAACGTTGAAGGGACTGCCGCGACCCTCATGTCCGTGTTCGATGTTCGGTGTTTCATTCGGCGGTCGCTCTGTCAGTGAGAACACGCACCGAAATTATCGTGCGTTAGCAAACGAGTCAAACCATACCGTGCCACGAACCCGCGTCGATGCCAGACTGGGCAGGCACCGCTCCGAGCGCGCTGTCTGGTGTGCCCGATTACCTCGCGTTCTCAATGCCGCCAGCCCGCAAGGGCCAACTCGTTTGAACGTGTTCGACCGTCAAAGGAAACGAGCACAGAATCCTCACGAATTTCAAGGCAGCGAACTTTGACCAGTTTTCCGTTCACTCGGAGTTCTCTTTCGTCACCGGCTTGGAAGGTGTAGCCGTTGATGAGTGCCAGTCGCCGGTTTTGTGTCTGTAAGATGCCCTTGAGAGTTATCGCCTTGAGGACGGCTGGATCCGGCTCGATTTCCATTTGGGAAGCGTTCGGGACATTCAGAGTCTTCGGCGCATTTGGAACACTCGCGGTATTCGCGATATTCGTAGTATTCGCGACATTGGCGGCACTCGACGGGTTTGGTGTTTCTATGCCAGCGATGAATTTATCCACGCGCCGCTGGCCCTCGAGGATTTGGTCGGAGGGCATTTTGAGGATAAGCGGATCGCGGTACTCTGCTCCCCAGGCACTGGCCTTTCTGGCGGCCAATGAGTACCATTTGTAAGCCTCCGCCCAGTCTCGTTTCACGACCTTGCCATCACGATAGCAGTGGCCCAGTTCGGCTTGAGCTCGTCCGTTATCCTGGTTGGCGGCTCGCTGCAGCCACTTGATCGCATTGGTGGGGTCTCCGGACACCGGCGCGTATCCAATAACCGTGGACGGTTTGCCGGCTAACAGAAGCATGCCGAGGCTGCATTGAGCGGTTGCGATGCCGCGTTCGGCAGCGAGTGAGTACCATTTTGCAGCGGTGGAAAAATCTTGTTGCGCAAGGTACGCGTCGCCGAGTTTGTCTTGGGCTTTGGGGTCGCCTCTTTCGGCCGCCTGCTTCCATTCGGCCAACGCTGGCAGCTTGGATGTTTGGCCGGCTCCTTTCGACACTGTCAGCGCTGCCAGGGCCAATGCAATCAGTAGAAACCGAATCGGTCCCCGCGAAAGTGAATTAGCGTTCATGGGCATACTATCGGCAAATTGCACACCATGATTCAGCGGCGACAAGAAAATTCCCCGCCGAAATGAGCCACCGCCGTCAGGGCCGAGGATTCATCACCGGACAACACCGAGCCACCTCGGTCAAGTTAAACCACCGCGGCACAATGAGTCGCAGGTCGGAAATGGGCAGGGCCAATGACATCCGCTCCCAATTCCGCCGGCCTTCAACGCACGACAAAACCGGCTGGAGGCGTCAATGGTTCGCAGGCGATCTCATCCCAGGAAGTGGCGATAAATCCGCGCCTTGGCCCGATTTTGCCCAAATTTTCATCGTAGTGAAAATTGAAGTGGCCGTTCATTTTCACCGTGCTGGTGACGCTGGCACCAACAAAATCATAATAGGTAGTTCCGCCGCCGCCGAGGGTGAAATCCGCGTTGGGGGCATAAAGGGCGCCAGTGAAAGCTGTATTCCCACTATAAGCCACTATCGTATTGCTCGGCAGTCCATAGTAGAACATGTTCGTGGCGTTGCCGGTTTCGTTCACGATCCCATTGCCGCCAATTTTCGCCGTGGTGCCTGAGCCTGTCGTCAGCCCGACATAGAGTTTCAAGCTTGCTCCGGCAGCGACCGTTATTTGGCCCGAGCCGCTGACCGTCAAATCACCCGTGATCCATAAAATCGAAGGCTGGGTAACAATCAAATCCTTTTGGCCGGTGATTTTTAAGGAACTGAGGACGAAGTTTCCGCCATCGATGATGTAGTTGTAATGATCACCGTTATAGTTACCTGGATTGGGCGTGATTCCACCGCCCGAAAACGGAGGATTTACTGGCGGAAAACTGACATTCATATCATCGGAAAACCAGCCGGGTTGGATTTTGCCAAGGTCCGCTGGGTCTAAAGCCCAGGTTTTGCTTCCGGCGACCCCATTTGGGCCAATGCTGATGCTTCCATTTGGCCCAGTCGAAATATGCCCCCAAATGTTGGCATTGCCGGTGTTCACTGAATTGGTGAGGCTGGAGTTGGTGGCAATGTCGCCATTGTCACGCGCTTTGGTAGCATCGTACAGTCCAAAAGTGCTTAAGAGGGGATCGGTGGAATCAAAACTATCCGTATGAATGTTGTTGCCGTTTAGATCGATTCTGCTTTTCGCGACCATGCCCTTGGCGAACATGGCGTCCGCGCTGGTCATTACTCTCACGGTGCGATACACGTAGGAATTCAGGACGGAGCTGCTGTTGATATCAGCGAAAAAGGGTCCGCTCCCGGAGGTATAGTTTACTTGCAGGGGAGTATAGCCTTGCGAAACAATTACGGGCTGAGTCCCGAAGGTAATGGCCACAATGTAGTAGTTTGGCCCCACATAATTTGCCTTGGTATATTGGCCATTGACCAAACTCCAGCCGTCGGCGGTCATATTCACGTTGGTGGTGCCGTTGCGGTTCAGGTGGGTCAGGGCCTCTTCCAGTCCGGCTTCAATCACCGGAACGGTGATGTTCCAGGACTGCGAGCGTGCCACGAAGTAATTCTGATTGCCGGTCATTTTGAGGTAGGCGATCAGAGTCAGACCGATCAGACCGCCGACGATCAGAACGATCAGCAGAGTGCTGCCGGCCGATCTGGTGGATGTGGTGGAGGTGGTTTTCATAAACATAAATTCTTATCTCACAATGATACTGTTTTCTTTTCGCAGGACGACTTTGGCGGTTTGAACGCTCTCAGTAGTGAGCTTGGTGCCCAGGATGGTGCGGGAACAAACCCAATTCACGTTTATCAGTTTGCAAGTCGCGGCTGCTGCAGTGGGAAATTCCTCGTAAGTGCCGCTGATCGGATTGCGCTGATAAATGGAAAAAAGTAAGAGGTCACATTCGGTTAACAGGACCGAATTGGTGCCTCCTTTTGTTTTAGTCAGAGTTCGTGCGGTGGGCGAGTATTCAAAAATGAGCGTGCCTCCGTCCCCGTCGATGAAAGTCAATTTGTTGGTTGTGAAAGTGGAGAGCGAGCTGGCTTGTCGAACATCTCGGGTCAACGTATCCAGCGCGCGTTGGCTGTTTTTTTCCAAATCGACATAATTGGAAATGCCCGCAAAACTTTTGCCACTGTAAAGCATAAAGGAACTGACGACGCCCATGAGCAGGGCGCTAACGCCCATGGCGATCAGGAATTCCACCAGGGTAAAGGCCGGGCTTTTACTCTGGCGCTTCTTAGTAAATATAATTTTGCAATCCATAGCGCGATATAAGAGTTTGGACGGTCCGGGTGCGAGGGAGATTGGCATTGGTCCAGTTCAGCGTGACCGTTACTTGCTTCATATCCGCATCGTAGGAGTTGCCAAAATTGACATTGTTGATGCTCATTGTTCCGTAATAAGTCAGGCCGGATCCATTGGTTTGGCCAATGGGATAGTAGGGCACGCTGAAGGTAGGAGGAATAAAGCCGTTGCTGTTGACCTGGTCCCAGTTGTATAAACGGATGGTTTCCATTTTTTCCGTCATGACTTGCGTTGCGCGGATGTTTTCGCGCGCCAGGCGCATTATGGCAAACCCCCAGGCAATGGCCGCGTACAGACTCAAGATGAGCACGCTGAGCACCATCATCCCCACCATCACTTCGACCAATGAAAACGCCGCCACCACCTTCTCATCCGAAGCTTCAGTCTCGCCAACAAGTCGCATAGAACCTTTTTTTACGTCACGATTTCTCAGACCGCTCGGCTGTTGGATTCCGAACAATTCAACCTGCCGATCTGATCACCCGCATGGATCAACATGCGGGGAGCCGCTTTTTCAAGAGCTGGCAAATGACTCATAACACCATGAGTCAGCGCACTGATAGCAAAAGTCAGACCAGCGGAACCTCCGGCTGGAATATTTTTTCAGGCCTGATTTTATTTGCTGCAAAGCGCTGGCACGTCGCGATTCTCGCGATTCCGAAATTCCGCCACCTTTGAGGAAGTCTTCCCCAAATCGAATTCAGGTGTCCTCTCTTCTGTCCGCAGTGTTCCAGAATTAGGGTTTCTGCCTTGGTTTGATACATTTTTTCCGAGCGCCTGGCGTTGGCAATCATCATCAGGGGTGTTTGGCAGTCATGAATTTGATTTGGTCGGATTTTGGTCGGATTGGCTTGGAAGCTTGTTTCAAATCATTGTGGCCGGGTCGGGCTGCGATTCTTCGTCGTCGAGGTATTCAAAATCTCCCAGCGGCGTGCCGACCATGAAATGATCAATAATCTGCTGAATACGCCGGCGCGCCCTCTCTCGACTGACTCTCGGCCGCAATTTTGTCTTGCACGTCAGGCCGCGTGAGCCACGCCTCAAACTCCAACTCCTTTTTTTCCCTGGTCAATTGACGCGTCGCATCGAGGCGTTCGCCTTCCAGCCGCAAACGTTCAATATAATGATCGCCCCGGCGCGCAATGCCACGAGGTCGGCGCACACCGTTCGCAACACCGTCCAACGCTCTTTGGCGTCCTGTTTCGCGGCGCGCCGCAATAGTTTGATTTCAGGATGCGACTGGGGCGGATGTGGCGTGCGGTTTACGAGTCACGGCAGGATGTCCGCTCGGTTGCGCGGTGGCATAACCATTGCTCTTTGTCCTTTTCAGATGATGATTGCTTTGCCCATACGTGTTGGCTTGTGCGCCGCCTGGCTGGTGGCTGTCGTAGCCGGCCTGGGTGTTCTGATTTCTTACCAGAACGCCGCCGGGGTCGCGGGCGAAACTCCCCGGCAGTGGCCCGCCACCGCCCAACTTTCCCCCGACCCGAGTCGTCCCACCTTGCTGATGTTCGTCCATCCGCAGTGTCCTTGTTCGCGGGCGAGCATGGAAGAATTGAACCGGTTGCTGGCGCAAAACGGCGGGCGGGTAAAGACTCACGTTCTTTTTCTTAGACCCAGCGGACTGGCTGCGAACTGGACTCATACCGGCCTCCGGCAGACTGCGGCCGCCATCCCCGGCGTTACGGTGCATGATGATGTTGATGGCGTACAGGCAAAAAATTTTGGGGCGGAGACTTCCGGCCAGGTGTTGCTCTACGATGCGCGCGGGAACTTGTTATTCACGGGCGGCATCACCGAGGGCCGCGGCCATGCGGGGGACAACGCCGGGGTCACCACGATTGTCTCGTTGTTGCAGGGGCAGAACGTCAGTTCCAGTCAAACCCCGGTTTACGGGTGTGCGCTGCAAGACACGTGTGAGATGACATCCCAAAGGAGGCTGGCATGGAAACAGTGATGCCCAAATTGAATGACACCGCGGATTCCCTGCCGGCGCGGACGGAGGAATTGTTCAAAGGACAGGAGCAAAACATTGACCGGCACACGGACCGTCTTTTCGCCCGCCTGATGATCGTTCAGTGGGTCGCAGGCGTGGCGGCGGCACTGCTGATCTCGCCACAAACGTGGGCGGGCGCGACGAGCCAACTGCATTTGCACGTGTGGGCCGCGTTGCTTCTCGGGGGAGCGGTGACCAGTCTGCCGGTATTGCTGGCGTGGAAGCAACCCGGCAAACGACTGACCCGCCACACCATCGCCGTGGGACAGATGCTGATGTCGGCGTTGTTGATTCATCTGACGGGCGGACGCATTGAAACTCATTTTCATGTATTCGGCTCGCTGGCGATTCTGGCGTTCTACCGGGATTGGCACGTGTTGATCTCGGCGGCGGCGGTCGTCACCGTGGACCATCTGCTGCGCGGAATGTTCTGGCCGCAATCCGTGTATGGCGTGTTCGCCGCCCCGATCTGGCGGTCGTTCGAACATGCCGGCTGGGTCGTTTTTGAGGTCGCGTTTCTGATCATCGCCATCCGCAAAAGCCGGAACGAAATGTTGAACGTGGCGGAGCGGCAGGCAAAATTGGAAATCTTGAAGGCGTCCATCGAAGAGACCGTCGCCGAGCGCACCGCCGAACTGACCCGGGAGATCGCCGAGCGCATGCAGGTCGAGGAAACCCTCACGCAAAGCGAGGCGCAACTGGCCAAGGCCCAACATATCGCCCGGCTAGGCAGTTGGGAATGGGATGTCGTGAACAATAAAGTCACCTGGTCGGACGAAACGCGCCGGCTATATGGCTTCACCGCGGAAGATTTCGGTCTGCCGATGGATCATTGCCTGGAACGCGTGCATCCGGAGGACCGGGCGAAAGTCCGGCTCGCGCTCGCCGAAGCGCTGCGGACGCAAGGGCCTTACGTATGCGAGCATCGCGCCCTCCTGCCGGACGGCACCGAGCGCGTCTTGCACGGACTGGGCGAAGTGGTCGTGGATGGGCACGGGCATCCCGTCAAAGTCATCGGAACGACCCAGGACATCACCGAAGCCGAACGCGCGGAAGCGGCCTTGCGGCGGAGCGAGGAGCAATTGCGCCAGTCGCAAAAGATGGAAGCGGTCGGACGGCTCGCCGGCGGCGTGGCGCACGACTTCAATAATTTACTCACCGTGATCACCGGTTATGCTGCCATGTCATTGCAACGGATGAAAAAGGACGATCCCTTCCGTAAAGATACCGAGGAGATCCAAACCGCCGCCGAACGCGCCGCGTCGCTGACCGGTCAACTGCTGGCCTTCAGCCGCAAGCAAGTGTTGCAACCGCGGATCGTGAATCTCAATGACGTAGTGGCCGGCATGGAAAAGATGTTGCACCGGCTGATCGGTGAGGACATTGACCTTTCCACGATGTTCGATCCGGAACTCGGCAACATCAAAGCCGACCCGGGCCAGATCGAACAAGTCATTCTCAACCTGGCCATCAACGCCCGCGATGCCATGCCGCGTGGCGGCAAGCTTACCATCCAGACCGCCAACGTCGCCCTTGACCAGAAGACGCGTTTTCGCAACCGCGACCTGGACGTGGGTGAATACATCATGCTGGCCATCACCGACACCGGCGTGGGGATGACCGAAGAAGTCAAGTCGCACATCTTTGAACCGTTCTTTACGACTAAGAGCGCCGGACGGGGCACGGGGCTCGGCCTGGCAACCTGCTACGGGATCATCTCCCAAAGTGACGGCGACATCCGCGTTTACAGCGAGGTCAATTGCGGCACCACGCTCAAAATCTATCTGCCGCGCGTGGATGCCCTGGGCACGACCAACGCGGACGACCCTGATGCCGACGTGATGCCCAACGGCAAAGAGTCGCTGCTCATCGTGGAAGACGAAGCGGCGGTGCGCCGGCTGGCCGTATCGGTGCTGCGCAATTGCGGTTACGAAGTGCAGGAAGCCCGCGATGCGATGGAGGCGCTCGCCTTGATCCAGACGCAGCCGCCGTTCGATCTCGTCATCACGGACGTCATCATGCCCAAAATGAGCGGCAAGAATCTTTACGACCGGATCAAAGTGTTCGCACCGCGCGTGAAGGTGTTGTTCATGTCCGGTTACACGGACGATGCCCTGGCCCATCATGGCGTGTTGGAACCGGAACTCTCATTTCTGGAAAAGCCCTTTTCTCCGGCCCGGCTCGCCCGCAAAGTCCGCGAGGTGATTGATGGTCCGAAAATCCGCACGCCGGTTTCGACCAAAACCAACGGACACATCCCAGCGGTCAAGCGTGAACCAACCAGGACTGCAGCCCGGTTCGCGCTCGGTTAGTTATCACGGCAGGACGTGCGCGCGAAAGAATCTCGTTGTCGCCGGGTTAGTGTCCGAAAAAGAACTTTGCAGACTGGTGGCGGTCTCGCCATTCGCGCCGTTGTTCGTCACCCAGTTCTTCAGGTCGGACGAGGATTCCACCCGGTATTCAACGCCAATCAACGTGAGGTAATCGAAGGCGAATCCGTTGGCGAGTCGGCGGAGTGGCAGGGCGGCGGGAATTTCCAACCACGGACCACTGGCCGCGGCGCCCGCGTAGGCGTTGATCAGCAAGGACGCGGCATCACTCAGGGCGAGGATGGCGGTATTATCGGCGGTGTGGCAATTGACGTACACGATCACAATGAAGTCGCGGCTGGGTGACATCCACGCGATGGAATCCTCGCCCCAAACATCACCGCCGTGATAGAGCGCGTTGCCGGGAGTCGCCCACGCAAGATTCGTATAAACATAAGCGCCGCGGCTGTAGCCGTCCGCGCCGACAAACGACGCGCCGGGGTAAGGCTGCTGCAATCGGGCGCCGGTGGCGGCGGTGAGGTAATTGCCAAGGTCGCTCGTCATGTGCAGGTGGAGAAACTTCGCCCAATCCTGCAACGTGCAGGCAGTGTGCGCGCCGGGGCCGTTGGAGGCTTCGTAGTGGAAATTCACATTGGTGCTCGGCGCGGTTCGCGGCACAGGCACGGTTTGTCCGGCGGCGAGGTCGTGGCCGACGGGCGCTTTGGGCGGCACCGCGTCATCGTAAACGATTCCCAACGTCGCCGTTGTCATCCGCAACGGCGTGAAGATTTCTTCCTGCATTAAAGTTTCCCAATCCTTGCCGCTGGCGATCTCGAGCATCGTGGCCGCGACGGTGTAGCCCTGATTGGCGTACAAGAAAGTTCCGGCCGCGACTTGTGGCGCGTCGGTCAACACTGTGTTGCTTACCCAACGCCGGACTTGCGCCATCGTTCCAGTCTGCGCGAGAAGTTGTCCCCAGTGGTTGTTTTCAAACGTGGCGCCGGATTGAACGCCGGTGCGATGAGCCAGAAATTGATCGAGCGTGGCGTCGGGAAAGGCGGCGTTGAAGCTTTGATAATTGGTGAAGACATCGCGCACGCGTGTGTTCCAACTGATGACGCCGCGATCCACCAGCCGGCCCGCGATGGTGGCGGTCATCCATTTGGTGTTCGAGCCGAGATTGACGCGGTCGGCGAGGAGCAGTTTGTCGGTTTGTCCCAGCCGCCGATAACCTGCCGCGCCTTGAGCCACGATGCGGCCCTGCTTGATGCACATCGCCATGAGGCCGGGCATGTGGCGGCTGTTGCGGTACGTTTCTAGATTGCTGCTGACATCAACCTGGCAACGCGCGGCAACGCCGGTTCCCAGCAGGATGCCGGCGACCAAGCAACGCAAGAGCAATTTCATGCGGGCACAGTCCTTCACTTTCGCGCTTTTGAATAGCACGCAATGCGCCAAAGGATGCCGTCAAAACCTCAGCCGATAACCATCGAATAGGGACTGGAGTTGGAAGCGCGATTCACTTATGCTCAATTATCACCGGTCAGAATTGAGATCGAATTGCGCATCATGGAAAACAGCTTCAGTCGGCGGGGATTTTTGAAATGTTCAGCCTGCGGTTTCGCGGCGGGAGCATTCAGCCTGTATCCCCGGCTTTCCCTCGCAGCCGCTTTGCAAGACGGCCACCCGCTCGCTCCCCGTCCCACGCATCTTCCGCCGAGAGCAAAGCAAATGATCTTCATTTTTCTCACCGGCGGCTTTTCGCACCTCGACACATTTGATCCCAAACCAAAGCTCCAAGCCAGCCACGGCCAGCCCATTCGAGCCTTTGGCCTGCGGCCCGATGAAGCCAAGCCCCTACCCCTGCTCGCGTCCCCTTTTCAATTCACTTGCTCGGGCAAATCCGGTCTGATGATCAGCGACCTGTTTCCACACTTGCGAAAAGTCGCCGACGAACTGTGTGTCATCCGCACCTTGCACACGGACATTGTGGAGCATTTCCAGGCGACGCTGGCGATGCACACCGGCTCGGCCACCATTCCCCTGCCCAGCATCGGTTCCTGGCTCAGTTACGGGCTGGGCACTTTCAATCCGAACCTGCCCTCTTTCGTCGTGCTTTCGGAGCATTTGCCCTATGCCGGCGCGCAAGTCTGGGACAGCCACTTCCTGCCGCCGCATCACCAGGGTGTTCGCATCGTGCCCGGCGACGAACCGATTCCCAACCTCAGCTCCCCCGCGCGTTCCGTGTCACTTCAGGAGCTGGAGCAAATCATGTTGCGCGACGTCAACCAAATCCATGCCGACGCGCGTCCTCATGACCTGAACTTGCGCGCGCGCATGAGCAGCTTCGCTACGGCGCTCGGCATGATGCGGGAAGCTCCCGAAGTGTTTGACACCGCCAAAGAAAATGCCGCGACCCTCGAACATTACGGCGTCCAGCCGGGCGACAAAAAGTCCTTCGGTTGGCAATGCCTGATGGCCCGCCGGTTGGTGGAAAGCGGCGTGCGCGTCGTTGAGTTGATCGACACCGGATCGCACGACAATTGGGATTCGCACGGCGACATGCAAACGCATCGCCCCAAAGCCCAGCGAGTCGATCAACCCATTGCCGCCCTCATCCAGGACCTTAAACAGCGTGGTCTATTCGACCAGACATTGGTGGTGCTCTGCACCGAGTTCGGACGCACGCCCTGGTCCGACAGCGGCAATGGCAAAGGCCGCAACCATTACGCGAAGGCTTTTTCCTGTCTGCTCGCCGGCGCCGGCGTCAAAGGCGGCATTACGCACGGGGAAACCGACGAGTACGGCGCGAGTATTGTTTCTGACCCCGTCCACGTTCACGATTACCACGCCACGATCCTCCACCTCATGGGCATTGACCACACCAGGCTGACGTATCGTTATGCGGGACGAGATTTTCGGCTCACGGATGTGGCCGGGAACGTGGTGCAGAAGATTCTGAGTTGAACAAGGCGTCTCGCTAGTGCTGTTTCTGCCGACGAGACGCCTCTTCAACTCAGCCAGTGACGATTGCTTTACGACAGCCCTGTTCCAAAGTTACGGTTAAGACAGCTTCCAAGGAGCGCGATAACTGCGCGTCAGCAGCTTGTTCGCTTCGCTGTCGCCGGTGATTTTTTCCTTCTTCGCGTCCCACTTGATTTTCCGGCCGACCATCATGGCGATGAGGCCGAGGTGCCCTGGAATCGCGGAG
>Ga0134124_10002289_pt1 | contig 15454 bp, 13 predicted proteins | sample KB304_FD_96880 | JGI IMG/M metagenome (GOLD analysis project Ga0134124, IMG submission 96880) | Terrestrial soil microbial communities without Nitrogen fertilizer from Kellogg Biological Station, Michigan, USA - KB3-0-4 | ecosystem: Environmental > Terrestrial > Soil > Unclassified ... | reverse complement strand
CGGCACCTGGCAGACCTTTGACGTCGGCACGCGTGCCGATGAGCGCGCGCGTCTGGCGCAGGTGTTGCGCGTGCTGTTTGAGTCGGGCGGCTGCGTGATCGACAGCTCGCCGATGTATGGCAGCTCCGAGGTAGTCGTCGGCGACCTGCTCGAGGCGTCTGGCAGCCGCGAGCGGGCGTTCGTCGCCACGAAGGTCTGGACGCGCGGTCGCGACGCCGGCGTCGCGCAGATGAAGCGCTCGATGTCGCTGCTGCGCACCGGGCACGTCGACCTGATGCAGGTGCACAACCTCGTCGACTGGCGCACGCAGCTGGCCACGCTTCGTGCCTGGAAGCGCGAGGGGCGGATCAGCTACCTCGGCGTCACGCACTACACCGAGTCGGCCTACGGCGAGCTGGAGGCCGTGATGCGGGGCGAGGCGCTCGACTTCGTGCAGCTGAACTACGCGATCAACGACCGTGCGGCCGAGTCACGCCTCCTGCCTCTGGCGGCCGAGCGCGGCGTCGCGGTGATCGTCAACCAGCCCTTCGGAGGCGGTGGGCTGCTGCGCTCACTGCGCGAGCGGCCGCTGCCTGCGTGGGCGGCCGAGATCGAATGCACGAGCTGGGCGCAGCTGCTGCTGAAGTTCGTGCTGTCGAACCCGGCTGTGACCTGCGTGATCCCCGGCACGGGCCGGCCGGAACACATGCGGGAGAACGTCGCGGCCGGCACCGGCACGATCCCACCGCGCGGCTGGTGGGGCACTCGTCTCGCGGAGCTGGGCTTCTAGCCGGCGGCGCCCACTGCGCCGTGAAGGACCGCCCTCCCCTGCCATCGGTCCAACAACCCTCTGCAAGCGAATGAGAGATCCCAGCAGCTTGCCGGAACGTGTTCCCATCAAATCACCGCTATGAGCGCATCAGGTGCTTCGCGAGGAAGGTGAATGTGCGATCCCAGGCCTGGCGCGCCCAGACCGGGTCGTACTGTGTCTGGGCGATGCGCCCCGTGCCCACGGCCTCCTCATTCGCGAAAGCGTGGCGCGCCAAGTAGCGGTGGAACTCGTGCGACACGCCCGCCGCGCGCAGCTTGGCTTCGAGCTGCTCGACGTTCTCGATCGAGAAGAAGTCGTCCTGCGTCGCCCAATGGCCGAGCACCGGAATCTTGATCTTCGAGGCGTCGACGTACTCGAGCGGCGGGAAGCCGTAGAACGTGACCGCAACGTCGAGCTCGGGGTCGTTGACGGCGGCCAGCAGCGTCAGCGCGCCGCCCATGCAGAAGCCGACGCAGCCCACCTTGGCCGAGGCCGACTTCAGATGCTGCATCGCGCCGCGCACGTCCTGCGTCGCAGCCTCGCCGAAGTTCAGCTCCGTCATCAGGTGCTTCGCCTCCGCTTCCTCGACGGTCGACTTGCCGCGGAACAGGTCGGGCACAAGTGCGCGGAACCCTGCCGCTGAAAGCCTGTCGGCAACGCCTCGTATCTGGTCGTTCAGACCCCACCACTCCTGGAGCACCACGACACCGGGAGCGTTCGTCGCGCTCCCGGGTTCCGGTTCCGACAGATAGCCCTGCAGCGTCTTTCCATCCGGCCGCTTGAACGTGATCATCGTGCCCATCGTGTTCTCCTGATCGAGGTTGTGCGCGCTTGTCAGACCCCCGTGTTCCGCGCCTTCGAGACCGGCAGCGCAGGCCCCGCTTCGGGTCCGGGCACCGTAGCACGAAGCGGACGTGAGTGAACCCGCAGGGGCGAGCGGCGAAAGGTGGCCCGGCGCGGGGCGCCGTCCATGCAGACATCCGCCGCCGTGCCCTATAGCAGCCAGTCGATCGGCATCCAGGACATGAATCGCACCGAGCCTCGCTCGAACAGGCTGGTCTGCGGGTCGGTGTCGTACTCGCGGCTGCCGTCGCTCCACAGGAGCTGGCCTCCTTCATTTCGTCGGACGCGCCACGCCACGGAGGGATAGGCCTGGTCCAGGGCGTGGGACAAGCGTTGCGCCAGCGTGCTGCTCTCGATGACGAACCCCATCTCCGTGTTCAGCTTCGACGAGCGGGGGTCGAGGTTGAACGAGCCGACGAAGATGGCTCGGCCGTCGACTTGATAGGTCTTGGCATGCAGTCCGGCCTTCGAGTGGTGCCCGATCTCGCGGGCGTGCGCCTCGATGGTGCTCGCGTCAGGCCTGACCTCGAGGAGTTCCACGCCGGCCTTCAGCAAGTCCTCGCGGCTCTTGAGGTACCCCGCGTGCGCGGCCTTCACGTCGTTGGCCGCAAGCGAGTTGGTCAGCACCCGAACCTTCACGCCGCGCTGCGCCATCGCCGTGAGGGACGCCTCGCCCGTGGCGCCGGGTATGAAGTAGGGCGAGATCAGGTCCAGCGCGTGAACTGGTTGGCCGAAGGCCACTTCGAGTTTGGGCAGCAGCTGAAGCTCGCTCATGGATTCCGGGCTCGTGGTCTTGGCCGGGTCGTCATGCACGAGGGTGACTCGCGTCCACTCCGGCTTGGCCGAGCCATCGAGCAGGCGCTGTGTGAGCTCGGAGTGCCGGATCGCCTCGGCGTACTTGGCGGCCGCGGGGTCCGCAATGAGGGTCTCCACACGTCGTGCCATCGAGTCGCGGCGCATCGGCTCGACGCCGGCCAAAACGGTCTTCGCCGGATACGCCGAGGGGCTGTTCCAGAACAGATCGAACTCCGCCGAGACGGCGCCGACGGCCTCCCCGATCGCCACGACATCGAGATCGACCAGGCCGAATTGCTCGCCGGCTTCGAAGTACTCGTCGGCGATATTGCGCCCGCCCACCACGGCAATCACGTTATCGACGGTGAAGGACTTGTTGTGCATGCGGTGGTTGACGCGCTCGAAGTCCGTCACGAAGCCCACCGCCTTTGAACCGCGGCTCGCGAACGGGTTGTAGAGGCGGACCTCAAGATTGGGTTGCTGCGACAGAAGCGCCAGGATGGGGTCGATGGCGGCCGTGACGTTCGCATCGTCGAGCAGCATCCGCACACGCACGCCCCGCTGCGCAGCCTGGAGAGCCGCGTCATACAGCAGCATGCCGGTCGCGTCGTCGTGCCAGATGAAGGTCTGGATGTCGATCGTGCGCGCGGCCTGGCGAGCGAGCGCGATGCGCACGCCGAAAGCGACCCGCCCGTCATCGATCGCGGTAACGCCGGTCAGACCCGGATGCTCGCGGCTCAACGGAAGGATCGCGGAGCCCAGGGGCCCCTGCTGCGACGGCGGCAGCGAATAGGTGTCAGTGCGGTTCTGCAGGGGCGGCAGGCTCGCGCATCCGCTCGCAAGCACGCTCAGAGCGGCAGCGCACGCCGCCGCCATTCGGCGCCACGAGCGACGAATCGGCGCATGAAAGACCGTGACGAGGCTGTCCATCTCCCGCTCCCGGCCCAGTCGGGCCCGCGCCTTGCAAAGCGCGCTCGGCAGGCCTGCCCTTGCGCGCTCGTGCGGGCTGCGTTGTACACCTGGGTAGCGACGCTGTACATCAACGGCGGCGCCCTGCTCTCCAGCTCCGAGGGACGTTTGCGGTGCACCGAAGCGCTTCAGGTAGGCCGGTGAAGCGCACAGGATCCGTCCCGCGCGTCTTGCTGCGCTCAGAGAAACGGCGAAATGTTGGCCATCGCACGCGACACGTAGGCGTCCTTCTCTCCCACAGGCGCGACGTAGTGGATCGCGCTGCGCGCGGCCTCGGCGCCTTCCAGGCGTGCGATGAACCAGGCCGCCAGGTAGTGCGATGCCAGGCAGCCGCCCGCGGTCGCAACATTTCGATTTGCCACGATCGGCCGGTCGACGACCGCCACGCCGGCCTCCTCGACCCATGGCTTGGTGGTCAGGTCGGTGCAGGCGGGAACGCCGTCCAGCAGCCCCAGCTTCGCGAGGATGAGCGTCCCCGAGCATTGCGCGCCGAGCAGCTGGCGAGCGGGGTCGAGCCTGAGCCGCGACATGAGGGGCGCATCGGCGACGACGTCCCGGGTCCTGACTCCACTGCCGACCAGCACCGCATCGGCGTCGCACGCGTCCTCGATCGACGCCTGGGCCTGCACTGCCAGTCCGTTCATCGATCGCGGCGTGGCCGAAGGGCTCGCGATCGACACCCGCCACCCGGGCTTCTTGACGCGATTGAGGATGCTGAACGCGATCAGCGAGTCGAGTTCGTTGAAGCCTTCGAAGGTCAGGATGGCGATGTGCATGGCGTTCTCGCGCAGGTGCAGGGTTGAGTCGCAACCATCGTAGGACCGATCCGATCCCGTCCGCTGGACAGGGTCCCGACCCGGACGCACTGGCGGCGCTGTGCAAGCGGCGGCGAGTGCGTGCCCTCTACGCCATGCCCACGCTGCACAACCCGCTCGGCTGGGTCATGAGCGCGACGCGGCGCCGGGACCTCGTCGCCCTCGCCCGGCGGCACGGGCTGATGATCATCGAGGACGCGGCCTACGCATTCCTCGCGGAGGGCGCGCCGCCCCCGTTGGCGGCGCTCGCTCCGGAGGCGACGGTGCACGTGTCGAGCTTGTCGAAGAGCGTCGCGACAGGCCTGCGCGTCGGCTTCGTGCGCGCCCCGCTCGAATGGGTGGGCAAGCTCGAGCGGGCCATCCGGGCGACCACCTGGAACACGCCGGCGACCATGACGGCGATTGCCTGCGCCTGGCTGGAAGACGGCACGGTGGCCCGCCTCGAAAACGACAAGCGGCTCGATGCCAGGCTGCGCCAGGGCGTGGCGGCCGACATCCTGGGCCCCCTGAAGAGGATCAGCCATCCCTCTTCGTACTTCCTGTGGCTCCCTCTGGAGCAGGAAGTCCGTGCCGACGCCATCGCCATGGCGCTGATTCGCGAGCGGATCTCGGTGTCGACGGCGCTGCCGTACGCGACCTCGGCCCATGTGCCTCACGCCATTCGACTGGCACTGGGCTGCGTCGACCTGGCCACGCTCAAGCGATCCCTGGAAACGGTGGCCCGGGTCGTTGCCGAGCAGACCTGCTGATCACGCGATGGCGTGCAGCATGGCCTCCAGGAGAACGGCCGGCGGCTGTGCACCTTCGATCGCGGCGCCGCCGTTGAACCGATAGCACGGCACGCCATGAACGCCCGCGGGGGTGACCGGGTCGGGCTGCGATGCGTGCGGCGCAGCGATGTCGAACTCGGCGGCCACCTCGCGCAGGACCGCCGCGTCGCCGATGTTCTGCCCGAGGGTGAAGTAACGCGTGAACAGTGCGTCGATGACGGCTTCGGCCGTGGATGCGCCGCGCTCGAGCTGCGCGCTCGCGACCAGTCGGTGCGCATCCAGTGCATTGGGAAAGACCTCCATGCGCTCGAACTCGATCTGCGCGCCGGCGGCCCGCGCGGCCTCGCGCACCTGGGCCTGGCGGTTCGCCACGGCGGCGGGGCTGCCGAGTCTTCGAAGGTAGAAGTCGCGATACGGCACTCCCTGCCTGGGGAGGCCCGGGATGAGCACACAGGAGTGCCAGGTGAGCGAAATGCCGAGCTGCGGGTGTCGTGCGCGCAGCATGCGGATGGCGGCATCGAGCTGTCGCTTTCCGATCAGGCACCACGGGCAGATCAGGTCGAAGTACACGTCGGCGTGAAGCGTTGAGCAGCGGGTCACCTTCTTTGCCTCGAAGACTCAGGGATTGGCGGGCGACAAGGATGGCCGCGGACCGGCCTGCCGGGCCTCCTCTCGAGGAGGGGGCCCTGGGGTCCGACCCGCTCCCGCGGCGCGGGCGCCGGTCGTACGATCCCCGACGCCTTCTCCTCGGGAGCGCAGCATGCAGACCACCACGCAGGGCACCGCGCAAGACGCCCGGTTGTCGACCCCCGCGCCGCGGCTTCGCGAGATTGCCGATCTGAAAGGCCCGCCCGGCCTGCCCCTGCTGGGCAACACCTTGCAGTTCAAGCGCGAGAGCGCCCACCGGATCGTGGAAGCCTGGGCCCGGCAATACGGGCCGATCTTCCGGTTCCGGCTCGTGGGCAGGACGCTGGTGGGCGTGGCCGGGCACGAGCTCGTCACCGGCGTCCTGCGCAGCGGCGCGGACGTGTTCGGCCGCACGCGGCGCGTTCGCGCCGCCATCGAGGAAAGCGGCTCGCCGCCGGGCGTGTTCGGCTCCAACGGCGCCGAGTGGGAGCGGCAGCGGCGCATGGTGATGTCGGGCTTCGACCCCGCGCACATTCGCGCCTACCTGCCCTCCATGCTGGAGGTGACGCAGCGGCTGCAGCAGCGCTGGGAAGGTGCGCTCGCGCGTGGCGAGGACATCGCGCTGAAGTCCGACCTGATGCGCTACACGGTGGACACGGTGACGGGCCTGGCCTTCGGCGTGAACCTGAACACCCTGCAGACCGACGGCGGCACGCTGCAGCGGCACCTGGACAAGGTGCTGCCCGGCATGTTTCGCCGCATCATGGCGCCCTTCCCCTACTGGCACTACTACAAGACCGAGGCCGATCGCGAGCTGCAGCGCAGCGTGGCGGCCGTGCACGAGGCCATACGGGGCTTCATCGCCGCCGCGCGCGAGCGCTTGAATGCGCAGCCCGAGCGGCGCGCACACCCGGTCAACGTGCTGGAGGCGATGCTGGTCGCGGCCGACCGCCCCGGCAGCGGCGTAAGCGATCGCGAGGTGATGGGCAATGTGCTGAACCTGCTGCTCGGCGGTGAGGACACCACGGCCTTCACGCTCGCCTGGCTGATCTGGCTGCTGCATTCGCACCCGCAGACCCTGCGCGCGGCGCAGGAGGAAGTGCGCGCGAAGGTCGCGGGCGTGGGTGCTCTCGACATGGAGGCGCTCGCCTCGCTGGACTATCTGGACGCCTGCACCAACGAGGCGATGCGACTCAAGCCCGTGGCGCCCATGCTGCTGCGCGAGGCTTTCAGCGACACGGTGGTGGGCGACCTGCACGTGCCCAAGGGCTCGGTGCTGTGGCTGGTGGTGCGCCACGACAGCCTGCAGCCCGAGCACTTCGAGGACCCGCAGGCATTTCGCCCCGAGCGCTGGCTGTCCGCGGGAGCGCTCTCGCCCGGCTCGGCCAAGCGCATCGCCCTGCCCTTCGGTGCCGGCCCGCGCATGTGCCCGGGCCGCTATCTCGCGCTGCTGGAGATCAAGCTCGTGATGGCGATGCTGCTGTCGAGCTTCGAGATCGCCGATGTGCGCGGCAGCGACGCCCCGGTGCGCGAGCGGCTCGCGTTCACGATGGCGCCAACCGAGATCACGATGCGCCTCGCGCCGCGGCGCTGAGCCGCGAGGACATGCTCCCCTTCGGCGCAGCGGACCGATGTGGACTCGGTGGGAGGGAGCGCGTCGGCTCGACGTCTACGCCTGGCTCTCTTCCCTTGACCCGCCAGACGCTTCGCGCAGCTTGTCCTTCTTGCTCTTGCGCTTTCCCTTGACGCCGCCGCCGGGCACTGCCGGTGCAATCGATTCACGCGGCTCGAAGCCTTCGATCCTCTCGCGCACCACGCGACGGCCCTGGCGCTTTTCAATGAGCCGGAAGTGCGCCTCGGTGCCAGCGCTGATGAAGCTGACGGCGAGCCCGCTTGCACCCGCGCGGGCCGTGCGTCCGATGCGGTGCACATAGTCCGCTGCCGAGCGCGGCAGGTCGTAGTTCACGACGACCGGCAATTGCGCAATGTCGATGCCGCGGGCGGCCACGTCCGTGGCAATGACCACCTGCAGCCGGCCGGCCTTGAAGTCCGCCAGCGCCTTCGTGCGCGCCCCTTGACTCATGTCGCCGTGGAAGGCGGCCGCTTCGATGCCCGACCTGCGCAGCTTGTCGGCCACGTGGTCGCTTGCGTACCGCGTTGCCACGAACACCAGCACCCGCGTCCAGTTGCCCTTGCGGATCAGATGGCGCAACAAGGGCGTGCGCCGCGCCGCGTCGACCTCCACCGCGTGCTGTGCAATGGCGGGCTCCGCGCTCGGTTCCCGCGGCACGTCGACGTGGATGGGATCGCGCAGCAGGCCTTGCGCCAGCGCCTGCACCGCCGGCGGGAAGGTGGCCGAGAAGAGCAGGTTCTGCCGGCGCTGCGGCAGCAACGCGAGCACCCGCGCCAGCTCGTCCGCGAAACCCGCGTCCAGCAGGCGATCGGCTTCGTCCAGCACCAGCATTGCGACACCGGCCAGGCCCAGTGCGTTGTGATCGATCAGGTCCAGCAGGCGGCCCGGCGTGGCCACGACCACGTCCGCCCCGCCGCGCAGGCCCATCATTTGCGGATTGATGGACACGCCGCCGAAGAGGATGGCCACCTTCACCGGGTCGGCAAGCTGCTGCGCCAGGGCGCGAATCACTTCACCCACCTGGGCTGCGAGCTCGCGCGTGGGCACGAGGACGAGGGCTTGTGTTCTTCGGGGCGTCGCACGCCCCAGGCCGTGCATCCGCTGCAGCATGGGCAAGGCGAATGCCGCCGTCTTGCCCGAGCCGGTCTGCGCCGATGCCAGCACATCGCTGCCGCGCAGGACGGCCGGAATCGCGGCCGCTTGAATCGCGGTGGGCGTGTCGTAGCCGCGCTCGCTCGCGGCGTTCACGAGCGCAGGCGACAGTCCGAGCGAGGCAAATGGATTCAAAGCCGCCTCACCTTCACCGAGCGGCCCTTCACCTTCCCCGCATTGAGCCCCCGCAATGCCTGGTCCGCGACGCCGCGCTCCACCGCCACGTAGGTGGAGAACTCGTTGACGTTGATCTTGCCGACCTGCGCAAACTCCAGGCCCAGGTCCTTGGTCAGCGCGCCCAGCACGTCGCCGGGGCGGATCTTTTCCTTGCGGCCACCCAGGATCTGCAGGGTCACCATGGGCGGGTGCAGGGGCTCGGCTTCGACAGGCGCGATCAGTTCGCTCAAGGGATGCCAGACGCTGGCGCTGCCCTGCATCTCGTCGATGCGCCCCACGCGTCCCATCTCGTCCATGCTGGCGAGGCTGAATGCCCAGCCGGCTTCGTCGGCGCGACCAGTGCGGCCCACGCGGTGGGTGTGCACCTCCACATCGGGCGTGATGTCCACATTGATCACGGCTTCGAGCTGGGCGATGTCCAGCCCGCGGGCGGCCACGTCGGTGGCCACGAGCACGCTGCAGCTGCGATTGGCAAATTGCACGAGCACCTGGTCGCGCTCGCGTTGGTCCAGGTCGCCATGCAGCTCCAGCGCCACGATGCCCTGAGCCTGAAGCACGGCCACCAGGTCACGGCACTGCTGCTTGGTGTTGCAGAAGGCCAGCGTGCTCACCGGGCGGTAGTGGTTGAGCAGCAGGCCCACGGCGTGCAGGCGTTCGCTTTCCGTCACTTCGTAGAAGCGCTGGCGGATCTTGGTGGTGGCGTGGCGCTCGGTGAGCTTCACCTCCTCTGGCTCTCGCATGAAGCGGCGGGCCAGCGTCGTCACGCCCTCGGGGTAGGTGGCCGAGAACAGCAGCGTCTGCCGCTGCTTGGGGCAGCGCTTGATCACGTTGGCGATGTCCTCTGCAAAGCCCATGTCGAGCATGCGATCGGCTTCGTCCAGCACCAGGGTGTTCAGCGAGTCGAGGGCCAGGGTCTCGCGCGACAGGTGGTCGAGGATGCGCCCCGGCGTGCCCACAACGATGTGCGCGCCATGCGCCAGGCTTGCGATCTGCGGCCGCAGGGTGGCGCCGCCGCACAGCGCCAGGGTCTTGATGTTGTCCTCGCAGCGGGCCAGGCGGCGGACCTCCTGCGTCACCTGCTCGGCCAGCTCGCGCGTGGGGCACAGCACGAGGGCCTGCACTTCGAAGCGCCTGGGGTCCAGTCTGGCCAGCAGCGGCAGCGTGAAGGCCGCGGTCTTGCCGCTGCCGGTCTTGGCCTGGGCGATGAGGTCCTTGCCCGCCAGGGCCAGCGGCAGGCTGGCGGCCTGGATGGCCGTCATGCGCTCGTAGCCCAATTGCCGGAGGTTGGCCAGCGCGGCCGGGGACAGTGGCAGGCTGTCGAAGGAAGGGCCGGTGGCCGGTGCGTGATCCGCGGGGGTGGCCGCGGGCGTGGTGAGGTTGCTCATGCGCGATTATCCGAACCCGGCGGTCGGGCCCCGCAACACATTGCCCCCTTCATGCCCGCGACTTCGGCACGCGCCCGAGTGCGGCGTATCGTGGAGCGCACCCCGGAGGCTCGACATGAAGCGAAAAGGAGCGAAGCTCGATCTGGACGATGCCGGCGAGCTGGTGAAGGTCGGCGCGCGCATCGCCGGGGCCGGCGACCGGTTCACGCAGGCCATCCTCGACACGCTCGCCAGCGTCCCGCACTCCGACGTCCCGAAGAGCAGCGCTCCGCACGTCCGGGCCCTGGCCCTGTCGCGAAGTGCGAGCCGGACGGCGGCGGCCATCTCCGGCTCGGCCGCGCTGGTGCCCGGCCCACTGGGCCTGGCCACCCTGGTGCTGGATCTGCGCGGGGTCTGGAAGACCCAGGCACAGATGGTTGCCGACATCGCGGCCCTCTACGGCAAGACCTCCACGCTCACCACCGAGCAGATGGTCTTCTGCCTCTTCAAGCACACGGCCGCCCATCTGCTGCGCGACGTGGTCGTGCGCGCCGGCGAGCGCTACGTGGTTCGCCGGGCGGGCACGAAGGCGCTGGCGCACATCGCGACCCGGCTCGGGGTGACGCTGGCGAACCAGGCATTGGGCAAGACCGTGGCCCGCTACGTGCCCCTGGCCGGGGCGCTCTCGGTCGCGGGCTATGCCTACTGGGACACGCGCAGCGTCGCCCAGACGGCCATCGAGCTCTTCAGCCACGAGGTCGTGGTCATCGAGGGTGAAGAGCTGCCGGGGTTCTCCGTGCGCGAGGCGCCGGATCAGCGCCGCGCGGGCTATTGATGTGCGGACTTGCCCGCGCTCGCCTGACGGGAGGCTTCCGTCGGTGGCGTGCAGCCGCCGATCTGCTCCTTGTAGTCCACGACCACGTTGAAGTCCTTGGTGAGGCGCGTGTCCTTCACCGCCACGAGCCAGTAGCGGGTGCAGGGCTCGATGTCCATCTGGACTTCCTTGCTGAATGCAGGGCCCGGGCCCTGGGTCGACTGCACGCGCAGCAACCGCGGCCCGGGCTCCACGAGCACCGGACGGTCGATGGTCGCCTTGCCGTCCACGTTGAGGATGATCAGCGGGAACGTCTGGGTCGGCGTCCTGAAATAGCGGTAGCCGTACAGCTGCGAATAGCTGTAGCTGCCGGTGGCGCATGAAAGCATCGCGGCGGCGGCGGCGAGCGAGGCAACGAGCGCGAACTTCATGTGGTCCTCCTTTCGTGCTGCGTCTCCAATGACGCCAGGAAAACCGTGGACACAGGCTTGGCGCGCATCAACATTGAGGAGCGTGGCAAAGACGGTGTCAAGGGGACTTCCGTCACCGCCGTCACACCGCGCGCGATGGAACACTGCGCCCCGACCATGGAACACGACTCCAAGCGCCATACCCACCCCTTCGTCTGGCTCGTCCTGATCACGCCCTTCGGGGTGATGTCGGGCTACCTCACCGTCGCACTCGCCTACCTGCTGTCGCGCGCCGGGCTCAGCGTGGAGCAGGTGGGCGCGCTGGTGGCGATCAGCTTCGTGCCGCATACCTGGAAGTTCGCCTGGGCGCCCGTCATCGACACGACGCTGCGCCGGCGCACCTGGTATGTCATCGGCGCGGTGCTGAGCGCGGCCGGGATCCTCGCCAGCGGCCTCGTGCCCTCGACGCCTCAGGCGCTGCCGCTGCTGACGCTGGTGGTGTTCGTGTCCAACGTGGCCGTCACCTTCCTCGCGATGGCGGTCGAAAGCCTGATGACCTACGGCACGCCCGACGAGGAGAAAGGTCGCGCCGGCGGCTGGTTCCAGGCCGGCAACCTCGGCGGCGGCGGCATCGGCGGCGGCGCGGGCCTGTGGATGGCCCAGGCGCTGCCCGAGCCCTGGATCGCCGCGGCGGTGCTTGCCCTCGTCTGCGTGGCGTGCTGCGCGGCGCTGCGTTTCGTGGCGGAGCCGCCGCTGGTCCATCGCTCGCGCAAGTACCTGCGCGACCTCGTCGAGGTCGCACGAGACCTGTGGCGGGTGGCTCGCTCGCGCGGCGGTTATCTGGCGCTGCTCATCTGCTTCCTGCCGATCGGCAGCGGGGGCGCCTCGGGGCTGTGGTCGGCCGTGGCCGACGAGTGGCATGCGTCGGCGGGCACCGTCGCCCTCGCCACGGGCGTGTTCAGCGGGATCGTCTCGGCCGTCGGCTGCATCGTGGGCGGCTACGTGTGCGACCGCATCGACCGCAAGACCGCCTACGGCCTGTACGGCCTGATGCTCTCGGCCGTGGCCGTCGGCATGGCGATCGCGCCGCGCACCGAGTGGATGTACATCGTCTTCACGACCGGCTATTCGTTCGTCTCGGGCCTGTGCTACGCGGCCTTCTCCGCAGTGGTGCTGGAGGCGATCGGCCTGGGGGCCGCGGCCACCAAGTACAGCCTCTTCGCGTCGCTGTCGAACATGCCGATCGCCTACATGACGCTGGCGGTGGCGTCGGCGCACACGCGCGGCGGCACGAACGCCATGCTGTATGTGGACGCCGCGGCGGGCGTGCTGGGGATGTTCGTGTTCATCGTGGTGGCCCAGGCGAGCCGCCCGAGACTGGCGAGCGCCTGAGCGCTCGCGACGACGCTCAAAGCGCGTTCGCGAGCGACGGGAAGCCCTCGACGAGCGGCATCACATTGCCGGCGATCGTCGCGTCGTAGCCGGGCAGGCTGTCCAGCACTTGCCTGAACTCGGGGTTGCGCAGCGCGCGGACCACGATCTGGATGGCGGGCGAGTCCATCACCGCGTTGCGGCACAGCAGGAAATAGCGCTCGCTCGCGATGGGCACGAAGTCCAGCTTGAAGTGCCGCGCCGGCGGCTCCAGGCCGAACCCCACGTCGGCCATGCCGCTGGCGACATAAGCGGCCACCGCGGCATGCGTGTATTCGCCCTGCTCGAACCCGGCGATGCTCGACGGGTCGATGTCCTGGGCCCTGAGCAGGCCCTCGAGCAGCAGCCGCGTGCCCGAGCCGACGTTGCGATTGATGAAGCGCACGTTGCCGCGCGCGAGGTCGGACAGGGCGAACACCTCTTTCGGATTGCCCGCACGCACCATGAGCCCCTGGCGGCGCGTGGCGATGTCGATGATCGTCAGCTCCTCGCCCGACAGCCAGCGCGAGTAGTGGGCCAGCGCCGCTTGCTGCATGGGGCCCATGGGGATGTGGAAGCCGGCGGCATCGCAGTCGCCGTCGTGCAGCGCGGCCACCGCGGCCGAACTGCTGCCATACGTGAACTCGATGCTCAGGCCGTCGCGCGTGAGCCGCTCGATGAGCTGCTCGATCGCGAAGCCGTGGCTCGCGTGCACGCGCAGCAGCGTGGGCGCCTCGTTGAGCGCGCGGCGCAACTCGGCGGCGAGCTCCGAGGCGAGCGAATCGAGCACCGGCTTCAGGCGCGCGCCGATGCGGTGATCCGCCCACACGATCTTCTCGGCCAGCGGCGTGAGCGTGGAGCCCTTGCCTCGCTCCATGTTCAAGAGCGGCGCCTTGAACTGGTCCTCCGCCTGTCGCACGAGGTCCCATGCGTGGCGATACGACAGGCTCATCTCCTTGGCCGCGGTGAGCAGGCTTCCCTGCTCGTGCACCTGCACGAGCAGTTCGATGAGTCGGGTAGAGAGCGTGGGCCCCTGCGGATCCTGGATCGTCCAAGTGGGACGTATTGCTATCTGCTTCATAAGGGATCGTGCTTAGGAGGCCGATCTCCGGTGAATAGGGGTTCGCGGCTCATATTGCGACGACTTCTGCGAGCCACGAGGATCGTTCGGCTAGAACGAAAGCGCGCCCGATGTTAAGGGCGACGCAATTACAAACAAAGGAGACCCGATGTCCTCAGTCTTGACACCCGGCGCGAGTCCGATTCCGGGCGATGCCGGCTTGCTGTCGAAGGAGCGCACCGTTGCCGCGCCCGGCTTCAATCGCTGGCTGGTGCCGCCTGCGGCGCTCGCGATTCATCTGTGCATCGGCATGGCCTATGGCTTCTCGGTGTTCTGGCTGCCGCTGTCCAAGGCGCTGGGCATCAAGGAATCGGTGAAGTGCGCGGCGGACGTGGGCTTCCTGCAGGAGCTGTTCATCACGAGCTGCGACTGGAAGATCTCCACGCTCGGCTGGATGTACACGATGTTCTTCGTGCTCCTGGGCAGCTCGGCCGCGATCTGGGGCGGCTGGCTCGAGCGGGTCGGGCCGCGCAAGGCCGGTGTCGTGAGCGCGGTGTGCTGGTGCGGCGGCATGCTGATTTCGGCGCTGGGCGTGTCGACGCACCAGTTCTGGCTGATGCTGCTCGGCTCGGGCGTGATCGGCGGCATCGGCCTCGGGCTCGGCTACATCTCGCCGGTGAGCACGCTCATCAAGTGGTTCCCCGATCGCCGCGGCATGGCCACCGGCATGGCGATCATGGGCTTTGGCGGCGGGGCGATGATCGGCTCGCCGCTCGCGGCCGAGCTGATGAAGGTGTTCGCAACGCCCACCGACGTCGGCGTGACGCAGACCTTCATCGTGATGGGGCTCGTCTATTTCCTCTTCATGATGGGCGGCGCGCTCGGCTATCGCGTGCCTGCGGCCGGCTGGAAGCCCGAGGGCTGGACGCCGCCGACCGCGCTCACGAACAACGCGATGATCACCCACGGCCATGTGCACGTGAAGAAGGTCTGGGGCATCCCGCAGTTCTGGCTCGTGTGGATGGCGCTGTGCATGAACGTGTCCGCCGGCATCGGCGTGATCGGCATGGCAAGCCCGATGCTGCAGGAAGTCTTCGGCGGCAGCCTGATTGGCGTGGCGCAGAAGTTCAATGAGCTCGACAAGGCCCAGCTCACCGCGATCGCGGGCGTGGCCGCGGGCTTCACGGCGCTGCTCAGCCTGTTCAACATCGGCGGGCGCTTCTTCTGGGCGAGCCTGTCGGACAAGCTCGGCCGCAAGCTGACCTACGTCGTCTTCTTCGTGCTCGGTGGCCTGCTGTACTTCAGCGTGCCCGGCAGCGCGGCCGCGGGCAGCAAGCTGCTCTTCGTCGCGGCCCTGTGCATCATCCTGAGCATGTACGGCGGCGGCTTTTCCACCGTGCCGGCGTACCTCGCCGACCTGTTCGGCACGCAGATGGTGGGCGCGATCCACGGCCGCCTGCTCACCGCGTGGGCCACGGCGGGGATCATCGGGCCGGTGGTCGTGAACTACATGCGCGACTACCAGCTCGGCCTCGGCCTGCCGCGCGACCAGGTCTACAACCAGACCATGTACATCCTCGTGGGCATGCTTGCCGTCGGGCTGGTGTGCAACCTGCTCGTGCGTCCGGTGGACCGCAAGTACTTCATGTCCGACGAAGAGCTGGCCGCGGAGAAGCGGCTCGCGCGCCGGCCGCACAGCCCCTCGGCGCAGCGCCTAGCGCAGCGCGCGCGTGCGCTGGCGTCGTCGGGGTGATCAGTTGAAGAACTTCCCGACGCTTTGCAGCGTGCGATACACGCCCCAGGCCAGCGGAATGCCGACGGCGGT
>Ga0134124_10002288_pt1 | contig 15454 bp, 11 predicted proteins | sample KB304_FD_96880 | JGI IMG/M metagenome (GOLD analysis project Ga0134124, IMG submission 96880) | Terrestrial soil microbial communities without Nitrogen fertilizer from Kellogg Biological Station, Michigan, USA - KB3-0-4 | ecosystem: Environmental > Terrestrial > Soil > Unclassified ... | reverse complement strand
GAGGAATCAAACACAGATGGCGTGCTTTGATGTTTCGGGAAAGTAGGAGATATACAGGGACCAAGCGAGGTGACGTCGTTTATGATGGGAAGCTCTTGAAGTCCGTGCAGCCAAAGAGTCATTGTGCTACTCGCTCACGCAGCGTATCCTGTCAGTAAGTAGTGATCAGTTTGAGGTGCATTTTGAGTTCGCAAAGCGAAACCGAACGCCTGGAAATCACCGGCCTACCACTCGGTACTACAGATGCGCTGACGCAGCTTGCGGCGGACTATGGCCAAACCGCCGAGGAGTATGCGCGCATGATACTTGAGGCAAAGATCCTGGCTCAGAAACCATTCAAAGAGATACTTGCTCCGGTGCGGAAGAGTTTCCAGGATAGCGGGATGACTGATGATGAGCTAGCCGCCCTAGTTGATAAAGCCCGCGAGGATTTCGATCGAGAAGGGGTGGCCGAGGACGAATGAGTCAACCTTCTCCGCCGGCTGGAGTTGTCGTTGACTGTATGGTCTTTGTGCAGGCCGTAGCAAACGAGAGCGGCCCGGCCGCGCGTATCCTCGACCTGCTCGACGAACGAAAGATCACCGTATACGTGAGCAAACTGGTTTTGTCCGAAGCGCGTTATGTGCTCGCGCGCCCCGATGTGCGCCTCAATCTGCGCAACATCACCTACATCGCGGTAGAGGCTCTCTTTGAGCGATTGACGCAGCGCGCCACGCTGATTCGGCAAGTTCCACGGCGTTTTGTTTATCAGCGTGATCCGAACGACGAGCCCTACATCAATCTGGCGGTTGCAACGAAAGCCGACTACCTAGTGAGCCGTGACAACGATCTGCTCGATCTCATGAGGTGGGATACAGAAGAAGGACGTGCATTCCAGCAGCGGTTTCGCTTTCTCAAGGTCGTCACCCCGGAAGTTCTCTTGACTGAAATCGAGGCGAACATCCAGCAACCTTTATGATGCCCATTTTTGCCCTAACCAGAGCGATCCTCCTTGGGGCTCATCGCGGCGGCGCCGTGGCATCCGCATTTCTGCGCGCAGGACGCTTTGCGCGTATGACTAGATCGACATCACAATCGAGCACATAAAGCAGCGACAAGAGTTGATCGACGGATGTCTGATAGTTCTTCTGATCCAGCAGGCGATAGAACTGCGTTGCCGATGTCCCGAGCCTGCGAATTATCTCGCGCTTGGACAGAGCGCTTTTCTCCAGCCGCTTCTGCGCCTCGACCGTCAGCTTGTAGAGAATAACGTCGCGTAAGTACGCGGGATCCTGGTTGTATTCCAACACCTGCTCTATGTGGACCGTCCCACTCTTGCGGGACTTCAACTCGTAGGTGAACGCTTCACTGGCCAATTCCTTGTCAACGTACACCCGCTCAATCGAATCGACACTGCTCGGTTGCAGTTCCAACTTCGAGTAGGGGAATTGCAGGGTTCGGTTAGCAATCTTGATCTCGAAAGCCTTCTTGCGATTATTGTGTTTGACCGACCGAATCTTCATAGCAATCCTTCGGACTCGAGTCCCTCGATCAATCTTAGAACGCGCCTCGAAGCTTTTCCCCTCATCGCCCGTTTATTGTCGAGGTCCCACTTCACGACAAGCTTCCCGTCACGGTAGACGTGAACATGCCGAGGCGCATGGTCACTCTTCCAGGAGAAGAAGATGTAACCACCGCGGCGAATCTTTGGCACAACGAGACGCTACCGCAGGCGGTAACGCTTGTCAACCGGAATAATCGGTTATTGCCCGAGAGCTTTGCTGCTAGATGCGAGCCTTGCTGGGCGCGACGCACTGAGCTTAAAATCAAAACAACAGCTTCAACCCGAACTGAATATGCCGCGGGTTTTCCGCTGACAGAATCTTGCCGAACGTAGGCGATCCCAAAAAGTTATCCGGCAAATCGAAGTTAGGATGATTGAACACATTGAAAGCCTCGGCGCGGAACTGCAGATCAAGCCCCTCTCTCAGCTTCGTCGTCTTCATCAGCGATACGTTTACATTCTTGAAGCTCGGCCCATCCAGAATGTTCCGGCCCGCGTTGCCGAAGCTCCCGAAAGGCGGGAACGCAAACGCCGAGGTGTTGAACCATTGGTCCGGCGTGCGACGGGAAACGTCGGCATTTCCAACAACGTTAGGGCGATCGTTAGCTCCAAAGCCCAGCGTAGATCTGCCCGTGTTGCTGTTGTCTATGTCGCTCAAGAGCGCGACGGTGAACGGACGTCCGCTCTGCAGCGTCACGATACCGAAAGTCTGCCATCCTGTGAGAATCGCCGACGCCCAGCCTCCGTTCGCAAGCAGCGCGCGGCCTTTCCCAAACGGAAGATCGTAGCCGTAGCTCAGCGAGAGGCGATGCCTCACGTCGAAATTCGAACGGCCTCTCTCCGCGGCGGTGTTGAAGCTGTCCTGTGGAAAGTTCGGATCGCCCGCGCTTGAAAAAAAGCTCGACGCGTTGTCGATGGACTTCGACCACGTGTAAGACCCGAGCAGTGAAAGCCCAAAGTCCAGCCGCTGCTGAAACCTAACCTGCAGGCTGTTGTAATTCGAGTTCGCGCTCGACTCCTCGAAAGTAATATCGTCGAATTGAGGGACCGGCCGCGGATTGAACTGCGCGGGACTCGGCCGGGGCTGGTTGATGTCGCGCGCGGTTATCAGCTTGGTGCCCTTGCTCCCGACGTAAGCGATCTCAATCACACGACTCTTGCCAAGCTCTCGCTGAAGACTGACGTTCCATTGCTGCGAGTACGGCGTTCTCAAATCACGCTGAAACGCGAAAGCTGAATGAGGCAGCGGCACCGGGAAGAAACTCGGAAACGGATCGTTCAGCGTCAACGGCAGGCCTGGCAGCGAGAAGAAAAGATTGAAGTCGAAAAATGGCGAGTTGAAGTAGAGCCCCTCACTCGGCGCAAGCGAGGACTGGTCGTGGTACACGCCGTAGCCCGCGCGCAAAACCGTGTTGCCTTTATCACCAAGCGTCCACGCCAGTCCCAAGCGCGGCGCAAAATTGTTCTTGTCCGGTGAGTAGCCGCCTCGCGGAATTCCATCTGTTCCAACTTTCACCAGAGTCCGCGTGACCGGGTCATAAAGATTCGCGCGATCGAAAGCATCGACCGGCGGCGAGTTGTATTCATATCGCAGGCCCGCCGAGATCGTCAGGTTGGATCTGACCCTGAAGCTGTCATTGGCGTAGAAGCTGTAGCTGCTGGTACGAAGATGTTGATGATTGTCGAGGTGCGCGCCTCCCGTCAGAGCCGGAAGCCCAAGCAGCAAATCCGCAAGCGCGTTTCCGGTGATTGGGACCTGACTTGAAAACGTCAGGAAGCCGCGCGATTGAACATCACGGAACGCATTCTGCTGAACGGCGCGAAAATCAAATCCGAACTTCAGCAGGTGCTTGCCGCGCGCATAGCTCGCGCCGTCCAGCACTTGAAACATGTTGGTGACGCTCTGCTGTGGATTGTTAAATTCGTCCCCGAGCGGCGAGAAACCTGAAATCGTTATGAAGCTCAAGCCGAAGTCCCTTGGATTGCTCGAAAGCTCCGGCAGACCGACTTGCTTGTTGATGCTGGCGCCGTTCTCCTGAAGCACCGAGGCGGCGACGCGGCTGAAGGCGAACCGCGCCTCGTTGACCAGCGAGGGCGAGAACACGTGCGTCTCGCTGATCATCAGGTTCTGTGCCCTGCGCGGGACCTTATCGCCGAAACCCGGAACGGCCGAGAAGCTCGGGCCGGTAAACGGCTCGAATAAATCTCGGTCGGCAAAGCTGTACCTCACCGCCAACTGGGATGATCTGGCGAGCGAGTGATCCAGCCGCGCGTCGAAATGATCGTTGTGGTCGCGCTGGGTCGGCGACGAAACAAAGTTCTGAAACGGGACGTTTCGATTTGGCGCCGGATACAGTGCGGCGATGGCTCGGCCTATGGGGCTGATGAACAGATCCGGAATCGTGTTCCCCGGAAACGGCTGCTGCGTGAAAGGATTGATTGGAGCGCGAAAGAGACTCTGCGAGAAGTCGCCCTTGCGCTCGGCAAGCGTCGGCACGTTGGTGACGCGAGTGATACCTTCGCGCACTCGCGTGCCTTCGTAGTCGGCAAAGAAAAACGTTCGGTTCCTTACGACGGGACCGCCCAGCGCGAAACCGAACTGGTTTCGCTGATACTTCGGAGCCTTTTCTCCGGCGGGCGCAAAGAAGTTGCGCGCGTCCAGACTCCCGTTTCGAAAGAACTCGTAGGCGGCGCCGTGCAGGGAGTTCGAACCGGTCTTCAGAACGACGTTCACCTGTCCGCCGGCGTTGCGGCCAAACGACGCGTCGTAGCTGCTTGTCAGCATCTCGAATTCCCGGATAGCGTCGACCGGCGGATTCACCCCAACGGAATTGAGCTTCGGATCGATGTTGTAGACGCCGTCCAGGAGAAAGCTGTTCGAATCCTCGCGAGCGCCGTTGATACTAAAAGCGAAGTCACCGCGAACCGAACTCGCTGAACCCTGGGCTGCGGGCGCGGCGCCAGGGACGAGCAAACTGAGCTCCAGGAAGTTCCGCCCATCGAGCGGCAACCGGGTCACCTGACTGTTCTCGATAATCGTTCCGATAGCCGAGGAGTCTTTTCTAAGCTGGGTCTGCGATGCCGTTACCACCAGTTCTTCAGAGATCGATCCGATCTCGAGTGAGATGTCCAGCCTAATCTCCTGATTGACTCCGAGCGTTAGTAACCGAACATACTTCTTGAAGCCGGTTTGTTGGATCTCGAGCCGATACGGTCCCGGTGGCAGCGACGGGATGATGAAGTCGCCTTGTTCGCGCGTAGTTGTCGCGCGTCTTTCATTGGTGTCGGTTTGGATCAGCGCGATGCCGACATTCGAGAGCGCCAACCGGGAATTATCGGTAAGCGTACCCCGAATCGACGCCTTATGAGTTTGACCCGCCGCCGCGTAAGACGGCAGCGTCACGAGCAATGTTGCAAGAAAGATAGCTTTTGCTTTCACTGTATCCTTGGTATTCAGTCGCAGATTCAAGAATAGTCCGCCCGGATTCTCATTACCACAAACGGAGACGACGCGGCAATTGTTGCGCGAAGATGAATCGGCGGTTTGAGGTTCAGAGTTCAAGCTTTAGCTTGCTCTCGATTGCTATCAGTCGAACAACGGCAAGCTAAAGCTTGAACTCTGAACCGGTTTAATTTCCTCAGGAGTGCAACTGCGCGACCTCGCCCTGCGTAATCGATCATGCGTATCCATCAAGATCGAGATCAAAGTTCGTAGTTCGGCCTTCAGGCGGAAGTTTGTATGTTGCATTTGAGCCGAATTACAAACTTCCGCCTGAAGGCCGAACTACGAACCCGCGACCGTCGAGGAGAAACAATGAAGTCACGATTACTAACTATCTTTGCAGTCCTCTGTGTTTGCTTTTCAGTTGTATCCACCACCAGACCTTCCAGCAAGAATGCTCCGGCCTCCGATTGGCCTCAGTGGCGGGGGCCGCAACGTAACGGGATATCGCAGGAGACCGGTTTCCTCAAACAATGGCCGGCGCAGGGACCGAAACTGCTCTGGCAAGTCAACGACATAGGGGACGGTTATTCAACGCCGGCGGTTGTCGGCTCGCGGATCTACCTGATGAGCAACCGCGGCATGGAGAATGAGTTTGTTCAGGCTCTGTCCACGAAGGATGGAACACCTATCTGGACAACTCGCGTCGGCAACGTAGGCAACCCCAGTGACTTTCTTTACGCAAAGGCCCGGTCCACCCCGACTGTTGATGGAGACTTCATCTACGCGCTTAGCTCGGACGGCGACCTCGCCTGCCTCGAAACCGCGAGCGGCAAGATTCGATGGCAGACGAACATCAAGAAAGAGTTCGGCGGCAAGCCGGGCCCATGGGCCTACGCGGAGTCTCCGTTGGTGGACGGTGATGTAGTTGTTGTCACTCCCGGTGGCGTGGAGGCGACGATAGTGGCGCTCAACAAGAAGACGGGCGCGGTCATATGGAAATCGGCGGTCCCGGGTGGCGATCCTCCAGGCTACGCATCTGCGATTGTCGTTCGAGAGGGCGGAAGAAAACAATACGTGCAGTTCTTGAGCAAGGGCATCGTCGGCGTTGATGCGAAGACCGGTCAGTTCCTCTGGCGTTACGCGGAGGTCGCGAAGGGGATGGCGCAAATGGTGACTCCGGTCGCGCGTGACGGATACGTGTACGGCGCGGCCAACGGCATCGGCGGCGGACTCGTCCGCGTAAAAGCGGAGCAAGGCGGAGTCTCCGCCGACAAGGTCTACTTTGCGCGCGGGCTTCCGAACAGCATGGGCGGATCGGTGCTCGTCGGTGATTATCTTTACGGCACGGGCGAGGAGGGACTGGTCGCAATCGAGTTCACGACGGGGAAGGTGAAATGGCAGGCCGAGTGTATCGGCGGTGGTTCGGTAGCCTACGCCGATGGACTTTTGTTCCTTCACGGCCAGAACGGAGATGTCGCGTTAGTGGAGGCTTCTCCTGAAGCATATCGCGAAAAGGGCCGGTTCACTCCGCCGGCTCCACCGAAGCGTAAACGTCTGGGGCCGTACCCGGAGAAGGCGTGGACATATCCTGTGATTGCTAATGGGCGGCTTTATATTCGAGATGTCGGGACGTTGTGGGCCTACGACGTCAAGGCAAGCCGCTAAGAAGCAAGTGGGCTGTTTTTGAGGTTCAGAGTTTGAGGTTCAGAGTCTGAGGTTCAGAGTTTGAGGTTCAGAGTTTGAGGTTCAGAGTTTGAGGTTCAGAGTTTGAGGTTCGGAGTTTGAGGTTCAGAGTTTGAGGTTCAGAGTTTGAGGTTCAGAGTTTGAGGTTCAGAGTTTGAGGTTCAGAGTTTGAGGTTCAGAGTTCAAGCTTTAGCTTGCCGTTTTTCTGCGCACAATGCTCAAGAGCAAGCTAAAGCTTGAACTCTGAACGCTGCTTATCCCGTCTTTCATCCCGTTCGTCACTCGACAATCGTCGCTCATCCCAAAGGAGTTCCCCTCGTGATTCACACGGGCTAGACTTGGTTTCCCGGCTCGAATTGTCTGCAAAGAGCGATGGTTCGAGTTCGCAACAAAGAAGCACAACTGTTGTGCCGGTGCCCAGGCGGAATAGACCAGGGGATGAGTTCATATGCAAGTTGTTAAGTACAGTCTCCCGCCCGAGACGCCGTTCGCGATCGACACACTCGCGGGCGATTCGTCTCAACTAATCGAGGAACGTCTGGCCGGAGTCAGTGGATGGGCAGAAAACGCCCGCAGACTGGTCGCGATACATGCGACTCACGACAACACTTTGAACCTGGAAGGCGAGCCCGGTACTGGAAAACGTTTCATCGCTGCGTTGATACATCAGTGCAGCGCCCGCCGCGACGGTCCGTTTGTTTCTCTGTCGCTTGGTTCAGCATCCGACAATTTGTCTTGCTCTGTCTTGTTTGGATCGTCGCAAACATCATCGCCTGATGACCTCGCTGACGGAAGAGGGCTCATGGAGCTTGCGCGAGAAGGAACCATCTACGTCGAGGGGCTTTTGAATCCAACGTCGTCATTGGCCGGCCATATCGTAAATCTGCTCAGGCAATCGCGCTTCAACAACCGCACTGAAAGCCAGGCTCGCATTCTGGTTGGGTGGGAAACGCAACCTTGTTCGTATCGCTCAGCGATATCCAACGACTTAAGGAACGGTCGTAATTTCGAAAGCCTTTCGATACCACCACTCCGTGAGAGGCCCGATGACATCGAAGCGCTCGCTATGCACTTCGTGAAGCAACGTTGTCAGGAGACGCAGAGGGAGTTGAGAGCAGTCTCTCCTGAAACTCTCAACGCCTTGCGCTCATACGACTGGCCGCGAAACGTCCTCGAACTCAAGACGCTGGTGCGCGCGATGGTCAATCAGACTCGGCCTCCAGTGATAGATGTCTCACTTGTTCCCGCCTATGTGCGCGATCGAATCGACAGTGATGCCGGCTTCTTTCCGGCTTCCGGGGTTGATCTGGGGGATGAAATAAGGCGGCATGAAATAGAGCTGATATGCGCGGCGCTGAAGCACAGCCGCGGACTGCAAGCTAAAGCGGCGAGACTTCTTCATACCAAGGCCACCACGCTCTTCATGAAAATCCAGCGCTACGGAATTGACGTCGAGGTGTTCAGGTAGAAAGACTCTTAACGCAAAGACGCCAGGTCGCAAAGACGCAATAGGGAAGAGAAAAGAAAGAGAAACCTTGCGGCGTTGCGTCCTCGCGGCTTTGCGTTAAGAAAGGTTCCCTGATGCGCGAGCTCCCTTGAAGAAGCCTACGGACCAGAAGCAGCTTCCTACAAAGTACATCGGTGAAATCAAAAGAAACATGAGAAAGGCCTGGCGATCGACTCTTGCAAGCCACACGGCTGCTCTCATCAGCCGCACAAAGGGCATCAGAAATATCAGCACCGGATAACGCAACAGTGAATTGCCCGGCAGTGAACCTCGCCGGCGAGCTTCGGCCGAACACTTCCCGAGGCTGACCTGATAGGACAAGACTTCTCTCCATCCCGTGCGATTCAGATGAGTAACCTCGATCTCAGGATCGAACAAGATGCGCTCGCCCGCTCTGCGCATTTTCCAGTTGAAGAGAATGTCTTCTGCCAGCCACATATCGTCGTCAAAGCAGCCGTGCCCTTCAAGCGCCGCGCGGCGATAAGTCACGTTAGCCGTAGGCACTGTGTCTACTTCCCGCCTAGGCGCTGCCGGTATGAATTCCTTGAACTCGAGAAGGTATCCGGTCCAGCCGCTCACGCTGGCGGGAGTGCCGTTACGAAGCGAGCCTCCCACCGCGGCGTATTCCTGGTCGCGATGGCTCGCGATCATCCGTTCGATCAGGTCGTTGCGCGCGATGCAATCTGAATCGATCATGAGACAGAAGGGCGCTCGCGTGGCGCGCACTCCGATGTTTCTAGCGGCGCCGGCGAATGTGCGCGTATCGAGATGGATGAGCCGAACCGAAGGGAATTCTCTCTCGACGATTCGCGGAGTTTCATCCCGCGAACTGTCGACCACGGTGACATCGTAGGCCGACGACGTGTTCTGCTCGAGTAACGCGTTAAGGCAACGGCGTATCGTCTGCTCAGAGTTGAAGCAGGGGACAATCACGGACACGATGGGTTCGCTCGAGCTCATGACGTAGGCTTAGGTATATATAGTCTCGGCCCACTTAAGGCAAGATTGGGGTGGTTCAGGCTGACTCTTTCAATCACTAGGGAAGAATTAACCGCTGATTTTCGCTGACTGCGTTCCGCTGATCTGCGCGGATCAGCGTACCGAAGGCGGCGCAAATCAGCGGTTAATGTGTCGGCGCGACAGACTGAACCACTACCCAGATTTGACAGCAGTCGCCAACTCTAATAGGTTCAGAAAGGCTGCAGTTGCGACGCAGCAAGTACGAATGCAAGAGCGCTCGACAAATTTGGGATCGAAGCTGGCGTCGCTGATGTGGCGATTGCTGAGTCGTTACGGCGAACTCAAGTACCAATATCTACTGCCGGTTTATCGCGCGCTCGGGCTTCTGAATCCTAACCGAAAGCCATCCGGCACCCACAGCATTTCGAGAACGATTCGCCTGGCCAAAGCCATTTCTACTTTGTTGAACCGGTCTTCCATATCGGATCAACTAAAAGCGGTTGGCGAGCGGATCAAAGAAAGAAAGGGCGCTGTGATCTTTCTTCCGTCCGTCGGCTGGGAGATAGCCAACACGCAGCGGACGAATCATCTCGCGCGGGAGTTCGCCAGTCAGGGCTACGTGACAATCTTCGACAGCAGTAACTCCTACGATGATGTGGACGGGTTTAAGGAAGTTGAACCGAACGTATTCCTGTTTCGCGGATCCGACACGGTGTTGGCCCAGATTGCAAATCCCATTGTCTGGGCGTTCACTTACAACTTCGACCGCACTGACGCCTTCAACAGTTCGGCTCTAACCGTTTACGATTGGATCGATGACCTGGACGTCTTTCCATACGATCGGGCGTTCCTGGAGCGAACTCACAAGCGAGGTTTGAAAGAAGCGCATCTCGTAGCGAGCGTCGCCCGCCGCTTGCACAACATGGCGATCGACGAGCGGCCGGATGCGCTCTACCTGCCAAACGGAGTCGAGTACGAACGGTTTGCCAGCCAATCAATCAAGCTGCCCGATGATTCTGCTATCGATCCGTCGTGGACGAATGGTAAACCGCTGGCCGGGTACTTCGGCGCGATGGCCGAGTGGTTTGATTACGATCTGCTCGGCGAGGTAGCTGAACTCCGTCCGGACTGGAACTTCCTGCTGATAGGGCCAATGCATGACAACAGCCTGCGCGACCGCGGGAGGTCGATGCTGAAGCATTCGAACGTCCGCTGGATAGGACCTCGCGACTACAAGTCGCTGCCCGGATACCTGCAACTCTTCGACGTCGCGACGATTCCTTTTGCGATTAACGACATCACCCTGGCCACTTCTCCCTTGAAGTTGTTCGAGTATTTCGCCGGGGGAAAACCGGTCATCGCGACCCCGATGCCAGAGTGCGAAGCGTTCCCCGAAGTACACATCGCGCGAAACGCCGCCGAGTTTTCCGCGGCGCTGGACAAGGCGATAACTGAGGTGGAGGATCTCGAGTTTCGAGAAAGGCTGCGGAAGCTTGGTCGTGAGAACTCGTGGAAGATGCGCGTGCAAGTCGCGCTCGAGCATCTCCGGAATGGAAAGAGATAGTGATGGGTGTAATTAGAAATGGGACTAGGGTCACGGCACTTCGAAGCGTCGATCGAGCGTTCCCCTCGGCAACCCCATAGGGTGCGATGTTTATAGTAAAGACCTCACGTGGACTTCCGAGCTCCGTTAGGAGCGACATAAGCCTTTGGCGCGCAGGACATTCCACCCCTACGGGGTTGGCAACGTAGCGATCTCGATTCTATAAACATTCTACCCCTACGGGGTTCTAAGAAATTCTCGAGAGCTTCCATCGACGAGGAGCCCCGTCCGCCATAAGTACCATTCTTAATCACACCCGATAGTGACTACTCGTGTCGGGCGAGGGCCTCGATCGTCTCAATGATCGTAGAGATTCCTGTGTCCGAGGACGTCGGAATATTTTTTGCGAATTCGGGACCTCGATTGGTTAGAAAGTATTCCACGATTTTGTCGGCAAGCGCGCTGGAATCGCCGGGTGGAAACAGCATTCCGTTGACGTCTTCAATGACGCACTCTGAAAGCCCTCCGGTTCGTGACGCGATGATCGGGAGCCGGTTTGACAACGCGATTCGCGCGACGGCGCTTTGAGTAGCGCTGATATAAGGCAACACCAGCACGTCCGCCCGGGCAAAGATCGCCGGCACTTCCTCGTTTGGCACATACCGATTATCAAAACGAACACTATTCTCGATGCCGAGCTTGCGAACGAGCTGTTGATACTTGTCTATCGAATCATAGAACTCTCCAACTACGAGCAACTCGCAGTCGATCTTCGAAAGGACCTTCGGCATCGCTGCAAGCAACGAGTCCAACCCTTTGTACTTTCGGACCTTTCCAAAAAACAGGATGGTTCGACCCTCACGCGATCCGGTGCCCGCATTCGAGAATTCGTCGAGGGATGGCAACGGTGAAACGCTCACAGGTTTCCCCGGGAAAAGCGCAGCTAGTTCTTCCCGGTCGCTGATCGAGTGTGTAATCAAATAATCGGCGGGCGAAAGGGCGAACTTGACCAGCACGCGGTCAAGCGGAGTCCGTTCGTGTGGAAAAACGTTATGGCATTCGATGACGCATCGTAAGCCCGCTCTTCGAAGCCATCTCGCCGACGTGCCAACGAGAGGGCCGAAGAATGGCTGCCACCACTGAAAGACCACCACGTCCGGACCAAACAACTTGATCGACTTTACAGCGCGCAACCACGTCGCTGGATTCAGCGGAGTGAGTATCGGAAGCGCCCCCGCCTCAAACTTCAGTCGACTGCTGTCGAGCTCGGTAGTGCCAGGAAAGAAGATGCTCGGGTAAAGTTTGCGAAACGAGATAACCTGGACAACGTGGTTACGGGCAGTGAGTTGTTGCTGAATGCAGTAAACGTGATGGGCGATCCCACCTCTATGCGGGTAAGCCGGACCGATGATGCTGATTTTCATTCAGCGGTTTTACTCCGACTTACCGCGGTAGCCAGGTCGTGCGTGCTTGAAGTCGATGCCGCTTCCTCGCTCGATTCGACAACAGAGTAGTCACTTTCCCGCCTGTATGAGAACGCAACCATCTCGGCAAGAAGTCCAAACAATACGAGCTGAACGCCAACAATCGCGAGCAACGTACCAATTATCAGCAGCGGTCGATTGCTTAGCCACTCGTTGAAGAAGACGCGCGCGATGATCAAATACAGGTCTATCGCAGAGCCGAGGCCCGCCAGCAAGAGCCCCATCAAGCCGAAGAAGTGCAGCGGCTTGTTGGTATATCGAGTCATGAGAATAACAGTCAGCAAACTGAAGACGCCGCCTAATATCCTCTCCAGCCCATAACGAGATTCGCCGTGCTCGCGCTCCGCGTGTTCTATCTTGACTTCGCCCAAACGAAAGCCTCTATAACTCGCGAGGACCGGTATGTAACGATGACGCTCGCCATAAACCATGACCTCGTCCAACACTTCGCGCCGATAACACTTAAACCCACAATTGATATCGTGAAGGCGCACTCCGGTAAGCTGCGAGGTCACCCAGTTATAGATCCTCGATCCGACTCGTTTAGCGAGCTTGTCGCGCCGGTTGTAGCGCCAACCCGACACCAGGTCATAACCCTCATCCAGTTGAGTGAGAAGCAGCGGCAACTGCTCGGGAATATCCTGGAGGTCGCCATCCATCGTAACGATGATGCTGTACCGGGCCGCGCCGAAGCCTGCCGCCAGCGCCGCCGATTTACCAAAGTTTCTTCGAAAGCGTATATATCTCACCGAGCGATCAATCGCGCTGATTTCCCTGAGTTTTTCAATCGAGCGGTCGGTGCTGCCGTCGTCTACAAAAATGATCTCGAAGCGGGAAGAAATCTCGCCGAGCACGGAGGCCAGCCGGCTATACAGCGCGTCCAGCGAAGCGCACTCGTTTAACACGGGAACGACGACGGAAACTGTGGGATACAGCGAAGGATGTTGTTGCCGATCGCTCTGCATAAGGCCCTAACGGTGGAAGAATTGCGCGATGGCGTGCGCTTCGATAAGATATAGCGCCATGGGGCTGATTACAAATGAAATTTGCGAAGAGGCTCTTCATTGGAATGCTCCCTGCTAGAACAAACATGGCTTCTGTTGTGCTCTTCCAACTTACCCAACGCCGAGCCGGCCTGACGAGGTCGTCGAGATGGTAAGCGTCCCCGCGCGCAAGAAGCGAAAGGCTTCTGCTCTTCCCTCCTCGAGACCGACGCGATGGCTCCCGGTTCGCGTTAACATAAGCGCCTCTACGATTGCCATTGGAGTCATCCTGGCGATGGTGGTCTTGAGCTATGCTAACGCCTTGAGAAATGATTTCGTTTTCGACGACAACGTCCAGGTGCTCAGCAACAAGATGCTCCGAAGCCTGTCGAACATCTTCGTCGTGCTTACCGGGTCATATCGCCCGCTGCGAGATGTCTCGCTGATGTTCGACTTCGCAATCTGGGGCGACGGGCCATTCGGTTTTCACCTGACAAACATTTTGATCCATGCGGCAAATGCGACTCTCGTCTTTGTGCTGATTCGCCGGATGACCGGGGCGGTCGTGACGGCGACAATCGCCGCATTGATCTTTGTGGCGCATCCGCTTCAGCCCGATGCGGTGACGTACATTTCGGGCAGGCGCGATGTGCTCTTTAGCTTCTTCTACCTGGCGAGCTTCTACAGCTATCTCAACTATCGCCGAAGCCGGTCTCTGATCTACATCGTGCTGTTCCTGGTCTGCTGGGGCCTGAGCCTGATGGCGAAGGAAATGGCCGCGAGCCTGCCGGCCTTCATATTTGTCTGGGGCTTTTGCGATCTCTGGGGCGAGCGGACGGGATCGTGGTCTCGCCGAACCTGGCACGCGCTCGGCGGCGCGTTCATGCGAGACAAGTGGCTGTACTTGACGCTGGCGCTTGCAGTCCCGGCGTACGGCTACTACATGGTTTTCATCAAGGGCGGCTCGACTCGCGTACAGTTGTCAGGGGTCACGTTCTGGGGCGGGAGCTTCACGTCAAACATGTTGACCGCCATCAAGGTGCATGGATGGTACTTGAAGCAACTCGTCTTTCCCACTCCCGTAGTTCAATATCTGGGGGGCTTCCCGATAGCCACAACTCTTTTGGATTGGCACGTGCTTCTGTCGCTCCTGGTAATCGTTGCGGCGCTGGTTGCCGCGATGGTCTTACTCAACCGCGATCGTTTGATGTCTTTCGCGATTCTGTCTTACTTCGCGCTGCTGCTCCCCGTCAGTCAGATCATTCCGCATCACGAGCTTCTGGCCGACCACTATCTCTACCTGCCGATGATGAGCTTTGGCTTATTTATCGCTCTATTGGTGCAGAAGCTCGCGGCAAAATCGGAACAGGCAAGGAAACTGGCTTACGGCGTCGCCGGAGCGGCAGTGATTGTCTTGGCGGTCATGACCGTCATGCGCAACCGGGACTGGAAAGATGAGTTCACATTGTGGCAAGCCAACTACAAGGAAGAGCCCAACTCGATACGAGCGGTCGGAAACCTTGCAGCGATGTACTCGAGCCGCAATCAGAACAAAGCCGTAGAACTTTACAGAAGATGCCTCGAGATCGATCCAAGTTACGGACCGGCCTACCTTGGACTCGCGACATTGCTGCAAGCGAGGGACAAAGCCGATGAGATCGAAGATCTGATCGAGAAGGGACTCGCTTTGCCTCCACACACAGGCCTGCAGCCGGGAACCGAAGACCCTGCGATATTCCGGTCGGAATTGATCACCGCGCTGGCAATCGTAAAGAACAATCAAGGCGACCCCGACCGGGCAAAGCAGCTCCTGATGGAAGCCATCAATCTGACTCCGTTCGAGGGCCGTCCGTATAATTTACTGGCGACTATGTATCACGAAGAAGCTCCCGACAAGGAGATAGAAATCCTCGAGCGGCAGGTAGCGGCAAACCCGACGAGTTACAAGCCGCTTCAGACGCTTTCATACCGGCTTATCGAGCTTAAGAAATACGAAGAGGCACAGCCTTACCTCGAGAGACTTCTCGCGATCAACCCGAATGACTTCACCGCAAACTTCCATCTTGGAGAGATATATCTCAATAAAGAGGATTGCCCCAATGCGAGAACCTTCATCAGGGCGGCGAAATCGGCCGCGTCCAGGCCGGAAGATAACAAGCTCGTCGAGCTCGCAGTACGGAAGCTCGCACAACAGTGCGGAGCCTTCTAGGATGAACTCCTCTTATCGTTGACGCTACATCGGGAGGGGTCAGGCTTGACTTTGTTGAGATTTGGCAGCCCACATAGGGGTGTTCGAATCCACGCCG
>Ga0134124_10002287_pt1 | contig 15454 bp, 10 predicted proteins | sample KB304_FD_96880 | JGI IMG/M metagenome (GOLD analysis project Ga0134124, IMG submission 96880) | Terrestrial soil microbial communities without Nitrogen fertilizer from Kellogg Biological Station, Michigan, USA - KB3-0-4 | ecosystem: Environmental > Terrestrial > Soil > Unclassified ... | reverse complement strand
CGCCGAACGGAGGCTGCGGGCCAAGGGGCCCGGAGCCACGCCCCGGAAACGACTCGCCGCTGGCGGGCAGCGCCATGATGGCGAAGCCGGTGAGAACCGCGGCGCCGACGAGACCGAGGTAGAGCCCGGCACCCGGGTCGTAGGGGCTGACGGTGATCAGCCTGATGAGAATGAACAGCGTCGCGACGCCGCCCAGGATCACGTTCAGCAGCGCGGGGCCGACCGGGCCGATCGGAGGAAGGCGCACACTGCCGAAGATCCGAGCCAGGACGAGTCCGGCGACACCCATCGAGAACAGGATGGCGACGACCGCGAAGAACCCGCAGTCCCAGCCGGCATGGCTGGCACCGCGGTAGTAGTACCAGTTGACCCGCATCCACGGCAGGAAGCTGGCGATGAAGACGAGCCCGCCGCCGGCCAGCATGCCGACGTCACTGGTGGCGACGTCGCGACCAGCGATCTTGACCATTGGGACCAACCCCACTTCGTCCGGCGGCATCGGACCATCGCTTGCCAGCTCGTCGCGAAAGTCCTATCGCATTATCCCTGGATCGCGCCGTCCCCGGTCAGGACCGCGACAGGCAACTCGCCACCGACGATTCCGCGGCCTGCTCCGGCCACGTAAGTCGGGGTGGGCCCGGGCGCCCCGCGCCCCGACCCACCCCGAGAAGTCGTAGTTCGGACCGAACTACGACGACCGCCGAACTACAGCCATCACCGAACTACAGCGACCGCATGATGTCGGCCATGAGACGGGCGGTCTCCGACGGCGTCTTGCCGACCCGCACCCCAGCCTTCTCCAGCGCTTCCTTCTTCGCCTGCGCGGTACCCGACGAACCGGACACGATAGCGCCGGCGTGGCCCATCGTCTTGCCCTCGGGCGCGGTGAAGCCCGCGACGTAGCCGACGACCGGCTTGGTGATGTGCGCCTCGATGTGGGCGGCGGCCCGCTCCTCGGCGTCGCCACCGATCTCACCGATCATCACGATCGCGTCGGTCTCCGGGTCCGCCTCGAAGGCGTCCAGAGCATCGATGTGGGTCGTGCCGATGACCGGGTCGCCACCGATGCCGACCCCGGTCGAGAAGCCGAAGTCGCGCAGCTCGTACATCATCTGGTAGGTCAGCGTGCCGCTTTTGCTGACCAGGCCGATCCGCCCGGGCGGGGTGATGGTGGCCGGGATGATGCCGGCGTTCGACTTGCCGGGGCTGATGATGCCGGGGCAGTTCGGCCCGATGAGCCGGGTCTTGCCCTTGCCCTGGGCATAGGCGAAGAACTCGGTGGTGTCGTGCACCGGGACGCCCTCGGTGATGACGACCGCGAGCGGGATCTCGGCGTCGATCGCCTCCAGCGCCGCGTCCTTGGTGAACTTCGGCGGCACGAAGATGACCGAGACATTGGCCCCGGTCTGCTCCATCGCCTCGGCGACGGAGGCGAACACCGGTACGCCGTCCTGGGACTGGCCCGCCTTGCGCGCGTTCACGCCGGCGATCACCTTCGCGCCGGACGCCGCCATGCGCTTGGCATGCTTGCTGCCTTCCGAACCGGTGATGCCCTGCACCACGATCCGGCTGTTCTCGTCGAGCCAGATGGCCATTGCGAGTCTTTTCCTCTCCGACTCAGGCCGCGGCGGCGGCGAGCTCGGCGGCGAGCTTCGCCGCGCCGTCCATGGTGTCCACCGGCCTGACGACGGGGAGGTTGGCCTCGGCGAGAATGCGGCGGCCCTCCTCGGCGTTGTTGCCGTCGAGACGCACGACCAGCGGGGTGGTCACGTCACCGACCAGCTCAAGGGCCTTGATGATGCCGTTGGCGACCGCGTCGCAGGCGGTGATCCCGCCGAAGATGTTGACGAAGACGCTCTTCACCGACGGGTCGGAGAGAATGATCGAAAGACCGTTCGCCATGACCTCGGCCGACGCTCCGCCGCCGATGTCCAGGAAGTTCGCCGGACGCTTTCCGCCGAACTCCTCGCCGGCGTAGGTGACGACGTCGAGGGTCGACATGACCAGACCCGCGCCGTTACCGATGATGCCGACCTCGCCGGTCAGCTTGACGTAGTTGAGGCCCTTTTCCTTGGCCTTCTGCTCCAGCGGGTCGACCGCGGCGACGTCGACGAGCGCCTCGTTCTCCGGGTGCCGGAAGTCGGCGTTCTCGTCCAGGGTGACCTTGCCGTCCAGCGCGACGACGCTGCCGTCACCGGTCAGGATCAGCGGGTTGACCTCGACCAGGGTGGCGTCCGCCTTGACGAACACCTCCCACAGCTTGGCCAGCAGCGCGGCCGCGCCGTCGAGGGCGGCCTCGGGGAGCTTGGCCGCGACCGCGATCTCCTTGGCCTTCGCCAGGTCGACGCCGGTCAGCGGGTCGATGTGGATGCGGGCGAGCGCCTCGGGGTTGGTGGCGGCGACCTCCTCGATCTCCATGCCACCCTCGCGGGACGCCATCGCCAGGAAGGTGCGGTTCGCGCGGTCCAGCAGGAACGACGCGTAGTACTCCTCCGCGATGTTGCTGGCCTGCTCGACCAGCACCGAGTGCACGGTGTGGCCCTTGATGTCCATCCCGAGGATGGCGCTCGCCTTCTCGAAGGCGTCGTCCGGCCCGTCGGCGACCTTCACGCCGCCGGCCTTGCCTCGGCCACCGGTCTTGACCTGGGCCTTGACGACGACCTTGCCGCCGAGCTCCGCGGCGATGGCGCGAGCTTCCTCGGGCGTGCCGGCCGTCTTGCCGGTGGGCACCGGGACGCCATGTTCGGCGAAGAGCGCCTTCGCCTGGTATTCGAAGAGATCCACGGTCCGTCCAGTGGGGTGCGGTCGGTCAGGGGATGCACGGAACGGATGCGAGCCTACTGACGCACCCGCCGTGACGCGCGCCTGCGCGGCCAGGCCCACAGGTGACGCCGCCCTTTCGTAGAGGCATTGGCTGTGACCCACGCCGCGCCGCCCGGCCTGCCCTCGACCGCCGCCATCGGAGCCCTCCGGCCCCGCGGCCCGGCCTCGCCGTCCAGGCACGCGCCGCAGAACCGTACAAAACGGCTGGCCAGGCCCGGACGGCGCCGGTGGCCGCACTGCTCCCCGTCCTGCTGAAAGGCGAACCCTAGAAGGCGCGATGGGAACGGGCCCGGCGGCGACCTATGTCCGATCTCACATGCTGTGATTTCCAAGGATCCCGTTCAGTGCGGCGGATCGACACGGTGAACGTGATCAGCCACGGCCCGCGACGATGCCCAGCAGGACCACCGCCACCATCAGCCCGGACCAGCCCAGCACGATGCCAACCGCCGCGAGCGAGTCACCGCGCCGGGCCTCGGCACGGGCGGCGGACCGCGCGCGGTAGCCGAGATAGAGACCGGCCACGCTGCCGAACCCCAGCAGCCAGCACACGGAGAACACCGCCGCGACCAGGCCGACCAGGTTCCACCGCGGCTCGCCGCCGAGAGCGTCTCCCGTCACCTCCGGCGCCTCGCCCGTCCCGGCGCCAGGTTGCTCGGCGCGCACCGGCGGCTGCCAGGCCGCCGGCTGGTAGCCGGCCTTCGAGACGAGCGGCCCGGATCCATTCGGCGGCCCGGAGCCGGCCGGGGGCGCCGCGGAAACGGACCCGGCCGGCAACGCCGGACGAGCGGACTCGGCCGGCGGCGCCGGCCGGTAGGTCTCCGCTGGCGCCGGCCGGTAGGTCTCGGCCGGCGGCGGGACGCGCAACGAGTCGGCCTGGGCGGACCGCCAGTCCGCGGCCCGTGACGGATACCGGTCCGGAGCGGCTGGCGTGGGGGCCCACGGCGGGGCGGGTTGCGCACCGGGCCGCCGCTCGCCGAGGGAGCGTACGTCGCCCTGGTGCTCGTCCGTCCACGGCTCACCGACTGGCAGCGCCCGGGCCTGGTAAACCGGCGCGGGACTGGCCGGCAGCGGACCGGACCGCTCGGGAACGGCCGGCAGCCGCCCTGAACGCTCGGGGCCGCCCGCAACACGGAGCAGCGGACCGGTCCACTCACGTTCGAGCACGGTTTCGGTCGCCCGATGGGCCTCGCTCATGCTGCGCACCACGCGGCCGCTCAGGGTCGCGAGCAGGCCCACGGCCGACGGGCGCAGCCGAGGCGTCTTCTCCAGCGCCGCCGCCACCGCGTCGGCCAGGTATCCGGGGAGATGAGCAAGATCCGGCGCCTCATGCTGGATCCGGAAGGCCAGCGCGTCGGCCCGGTCGGCGTGGAACGGATGCCGAGCGGTCGCCGCATACGCGACGCAGCAGCCCCAGGAAAAGACGTCGGCCGGCGGGCCGGCCGGCTCGCCCCGCATCTGCTCGGGAGCCATCCAGGCCAGCGTGCCGACGACGTGGCCTGAGCGGGTGAGGCTCGCATTGCCGTCCAGCTGCGCGATCCCGAAGTCGATCACCTTGGGCCCGTCCCAGGTGAGCAGGATGTTCGACGGCTTGAGGTCCCGGTGGACCACCCCGGCCTCGTGGATCGCCACCAGCGCGTCGGCGAGGCCGGCCGCGAAGCCGCGCACCAGGCGCTCAGCCAACGGCCCACGCTGGCGGACCGCGTCCGCCAGGCTGATGCCCTCGATGTACTCGGTGACCATCCAGGGCCGTTCGCAGCCGGTGTCCGCGTCGAGCACGGCGGCGACCGCTCCGCTGCGCACCCGCTGCGCAGCCCGCACCTCGCGCTGGAACCGACGGCGGAACTCGAGGTCCTCGGCGAGCTCGGCGGAGGCGACCTTCAAGGCGACCGGCCGTCGGTTCTCGGCGAAGGCCAGGTAGACAGTGCCCATCCCGCCTTCGCCGATCCGGTTCTGCAACCGGTACCGGCCAACGGAGAAGGGATCCTCGCCCGTGAGCGGTGTGAGCATGGCCCCCTTCTCGCTGGCCGCGGGCTGCCCGGCGACGGGCGCTCGGAACGCCACCGCGGGACCGTGCGCCGGCCACGGTCCGGCGGTCCACGCCAGCCGGTGCCCAGCGGCGGGACCGGCGGCCACCGGCCGCGGCGCAGTCGGGCCACCAGATGACCGACGGCGCCGCGAACCACGCATTCCACCGTTACCGGATCAGACTGCGCACAGTATGCCCAGAGGCATCACTCATCCGCACACGGCTGGTTGTCGAGCCTGAACCCAAGGTTAAGCGGCCCGCAAGCCGGCGTGGCTCCTGGAAGTCCCTGGCCAGCGGTTCCGGTGCGTGGCGTGACATTCCGCTCCGCACAGCGACGCAGGCCGGTGGTTGGACCGACCATACGGACATGACCGATCGCCATCCGTCGTCGGCCGTCCGCCATCCCGAAGGCACCCACCCGGCACACGTCGCCGCCCCACCCGCCGAGGACTGGCGTGACCAGCTGCTCGCCGCCGTGGCCCGGCGCCCGCCCGCGCCGCCGGCACCCAACCGGTTGCGGTGGCCGGGCTACACCGGCGGGGCGGCGGTGTGGTGGGGCGACGGGCCGGTCGCGGGCACGCACTGCGTGGTCGCGGCCTGGGAGTTCGGGGTGTACGGCGGAAGCTTCGGAGAGGTCGACGCTGCCACGTTCGCGCTGGCCGCGCGGCACGCCGCCACGACCGGCCTGCCCCTGGTGTCCTTCCTGCGCAGCGGCGGCACCCGGCTGCAGGAGGGCGTGGCCGGCCTGGTCGGGCTGGCCCGGGCCGCGCTGGCGACGGCCGAGCTGGACGAGGCCGGCGTTCCCCACCTCGCCGTGGTCGATCATCCGACGACCGGCGGGGTGTGGGTGACGATCGCATCCAGCGCCGACGTGCGCTGCGCGGTGGCCGGAGCCACCGTCGGGTTCGCCGGGCCGCGCGTGGTCAGCGCGGTCACCGGCTCCGCCCCCGGCGCCGGCAGCCACACCGCCGAGTCCGCGCTCGCGGCCGGGCTGGTCGACGCGGCCCTCGAACCGGACCGCGTCGAAGCCTGGCTCGCGACAGCCCTGGCCGCGGCCACCGGGAAGCCGACCGCGCCATCCGCCGGGCCGCCGGTCACTCGAAGCGTCAGCAAGGCTCCGAACGACGCGAGTGCACTGAACGACGCGGGTGCACTGAACGCCACCATCGCTCCGGGCGACGCCATCGCCTCGGACGGCGGCGGCGAGCCGAAGCCCGTCCGCTCCGGCTGGGAGCAGGTCCGCGCCGCGCGCGCGGTCGGGCGGGTCTCGGCCGGAGCGGCGCTGGACGCGCTGCTCACCAGCGGCGTCGAGCTCGCCGGCGGCGACCCGACAGTCCGGGTCCGCCTCGGCCTGCTCTCCCGACCCGGCGCGCCGACCGCCCCGAGCGGGGTCGTGGGACCCGCCGGGACCGCGGCGCCCGGCGCGCTCGCGGCACCAGACGGGGTAGCGGCACCGAGCGGGGTAGCCGGACATGGAGTGGTCGCGGTGGCGCTGGGCGCGTGGCCGGGCGCCGCGCCGGGACCAGCCGGCTTTCGGCTACTCATGCGGGCCGCTCAGATGGCCGGCAAGCTCGGCCTGCCGCTGGTGACGTTCGTCGACACGCCCGGCGCCGATCCGAGCCCCGCGGCCGAGGCCGGTGGCATCGCCGCGGCGATCGGCGCCGCGATGAGCGCCCTGCTGGCCTGCCCCAGCCCGACCGTATGCGTCGTCGTTGGCGAGGGCGGGTCGGGCGGCGCGCTGGCCGGGGCCTGCGCCGACGTCCTGCTGATGGCCCCGGACAGCTATCTGACCGCGCTGGCCCCCGAAGGTGCGGCGACCACGTTGCGCATCACGGCCGACCAAGCGGCCGACCTGGGCGCTCCACGCCCGGCGGACCTGCGCCGGCTCGGATTCGCCGACGGCGTGCTGGACCGCGCCGAGCCGGCGAGCCTGGTGGCAGCCGCCGCCACCGCGCTGGCCGCGCTCACCGCCACTGACCAGGCGGTTCGGCTTTCGGCCAGACGACGGAAATGGTCGACGGCACTGCCCGGACGTCTGTAACGTTACGTGCCCTGACAACCACCAAGGGCTCGGATCAAGGACCCGCCCCGGACGTCACGGCCGGCACGCGGCCCCGGCGCTCCCCCGGCCGGACCTGCTCGACCGGCACGGCCGACCGGAGAAGACCAGGGGCGCCCGGCGCCACGCCCCCGGCAGAAAGCGGTCCCGGTCATCACTACCCGATTACTGACGCGCTACCCGATTACTGACACGCAGGAGGCGGCGTGCGGAGGTCTCGCCGGAGCGACGGGGTCCCCGCGGAATCGGCGACGGGGTCCCCGCCGGATCGGCAAAGCCGATCCGGCAGGTCGGCGATTTCGGAGGTCGTGACGGCGAGGCCGGAGCACGCAGCCGACGGAGTGGCAGCGGTGGTACTAAACCAGCTGGGCCAGCTGGGCAACGCCGCCGGGAGACACACCCGGGAGGTGGCGGCCGCGCCGATCGGCATGAGCCGGGCACTCACGCGACGCATCGGCGCGCCTGGGCCAACGGTGTGGGGCCTCGTCACCGAGGCCGCCAGCCTGGCCACCCACGTCGTCTTCTACCCGGCGGGGGTTCGGGCCGGCCGGGCGCAGGCCGCCGACCGCTACAGCCTCGCCGGGCTCGCGCCGCTCCAGCGCGGTCTGCTGATCGGCCACCCGGCGGCGGCCGGCATGCCGATCCTGCTGGTCCACGGGCTGGTGGACAACCGGTCGATCTTCGCACGGCTCCAGCGCACCCTGCGCCGCCGCGGCTTCGCCCACGTCGAGACGGTCAACCTGCCGCTCTATGCCACGGACGTGCCGAACGCGGCGCGCATGCTGGCCGCGGCCATCGCGGAAACCGGCGCGCGCACCGGTTACCAGCAGGTGCATGTCGTCGCCCATTCGCTCGGCGGCCTGGTCGCTCGGTACTACGTCCAGCGCCTGGACGGCGACGAGTGGGTGCACACGTTGGTCACGCTGGGCACCCCGCACGGTGGGACCAGGCTGGCGCACCTGGTGCCCCGGGTCGTGCCGTATCGGCTGGTCGCGTACCTGCGCCCCGGCTCGCCGCTGCTGTCGGAGCTGGCCGCGCCGGCTCCCGGCTGCCGGACCCGGTTCCTGGCGGTCGGCGGCGGCCTGGACTCGGTGGTCCGCCCGGAGTCGGCCCGGCTGTGTCACCCGGACCTGGCCACGACGAACGTGACCGTGCCCGGTCTCGGGCACCACGCGCTGCCGTTCAACGGTGACGTCGCGCACGGCATCGCCACCGTCCTGGCTCAGCTCGACGGCCCCCCAGCCTGGCCGACCACCCCGCAGACCGGGCACCCGCCCCCGAGCCGCACCCCCGAACAGCGCCAAGCCGCCCAGACCCTGTAACCCCGCTTCCGGCCGACCGCCACCGATCCGACCTGGTCGGTTGACGAGTGCGACACTGGTGCTAAGTTGGCACTCGGCACGTGAGAGTGCCAGCGACATACGGCGCCTGTTCACCCGCGACGGCAGGCCGCCAGGGTCGCTCTCTCATCCAGCGTAGGAAGGGGAGGTCGATCGTGACGACCGCCACCAAGGTTGCCATCAAGCCTCTCGAGGACCGCATCGTCGTCCAGCCGTCGGACGCTGAGACCACGACCGCCTCGGGCATCGTCATCCCGGACACGGCGAAGGAGAAGCCCCAGGAGGGCAAGGTCCTCGCGGTTGGCCCGGGCCGGTTCGAGGATGGCAAGCGCGTCCCGCTCGACGTGAAGGTCGGCGACGTCGTGCTTTACAGCAAGTACGGCGGCACCGAGGTCAAGTACGCCGGCGAGGAGTACCTGGTCCTCTCGGCCCGCGACGTCCTCGCGATCATCGAGAAGTAGGGGGTGCGCGCGGGGCGGCCAGCCCTGGTCGCCGCCCTTCGGGCGGCTCCCCACGGCCCCGCCCGCGTGGTCTACCCAGGGGGATGACCCCCTGGAACCCCCACATGTCGAGCTTCGCTCGACGGGTCGGGCGGACGCCCCTCTGAATCACCGGGCGACTCGCCTGGCTCAGGGGACGACCCCCGGATTCCCGGTGTCGAGCTTCGGTCGACCTGGGGATCCGGGGGTCGTCTCGTTATGGGTGGTCAGCGAACCCCTGACTTCTCGCCGGCACACGGCAGCGGGAGGAACCGCAACCAGATGAGCAAGATCCTCAGTTTCCACGAGGACGCGAGGCACGCGCTCGAGCACGGGGTGAACACCCTGGCCGACGCGGTGAAGGTGACGATCGGCCCGCGCGGCCGCAACGTCGTCCTCGACAAGTCCTACGGCGCTCCCACCATCACCAACGACGGCGTGACCATCGCGCGTGAGGTGGAGCTGAACGACCCGCACCAGAACCTTGGCGCGCAGCTCGTCAAGGAGGTCGCGACCAAGACCAACGACGTCGCCGGCGACGGCACGACGACGGCGACGGTGCTGGCGCAGGCCATGGTCCGCCAGGGCCTCAAGGAGGTCACCGCCGGCGCGGCCCCGGTGTCGCTCAAGTACGGCATCGAGGCGGCCGTCGAGGCGGTCTCCGCGGCCCTGCTCGACGCGGCCATCGAGGTCGACGACAAGGCGAAGATCGCCCAGGTCGCGTCGATCTCGGCGCAGGACACCCAGGTCGGCGAGCTGATCGCCGAGGCGATCGACAAGATCGGCAAGGACGGTGTCATCACCATCGAGGAGAGCCAGACCATGGGTCTGGAGCTCGAGCTGACCGAGGGGATGCAGTTCGACAAGGGCTACATCTCGCCGTACTTCGTCACCGACCCGGAGCGGATGGAGGCCGTCCTCGAGGACGCCTTCGTCCTGCTGCACCCGGGCAAGATCAGTGCGCTGAACGACCTGCTGCCGGTGCTGGAGCTGGTCGTCCAGGCCCGCAAGCCGCTGCTGATCGTCGCTGAGGACGTCGAGGGCGAGGCGCTGTCGACTCTGGTCGTCAACGCGATGCGCAAGACGTTCCAGGTCGTCGCGGTCAAGGCGCCCGGCTTCGGCGACCGCCGCAAGGCGATGCTCCAGGACCTGGCCGTCCTCACCGGTGGCCAGGTCATCGCCGAGGAGGTCGGCCTCAAGCTCGACGCGGTCACGCTCGAGGACCTCGGCCGGGCCCGCCGGGTCGTCGTCGACAAGGACACCACCACGGTGGTCGACGGCGCGGGTGACGAGGAGTCGGTGTCCGCGCGGGTCAAGCAGATCCGCGCGGAGATCGAGGTCAGCGACTCCGACTGGGACAAGGAGAAGCTGCAGGAGCGGCTGGCGAAGCTCGCCGGCGGCGTCGCGGTCATCCGGGTCGGCGCGGCCACCGAGGTCGAGCTCAAGGAGAAGAAGCACCGCCTGGAGGACGCGGTCTCCGCCACCAGGGCGGCGATCGACGAGGGCGTGGTCGCCGGTGGCGGCTCCGCTCTGGTGCATGTCTCCTCGGTCCTCGACGGTGGCCTCGGCAAGACCGGCGACGAGCGTTCCGGGGTCAACCTGGTCCGCACGGCGCTGTCGTCGCCGCTGTACTGGATCGCGCGCAACGCCGGCCTCGAGGGGCCGGTGATCGTCAACAAGGTCTCCGAGCTGCCGGTGAACCACGGCTTCAACGCGGCCACGCGGGCCTACGGCGACCTGATCGCCGACGGGGTCATCGACCCAGTCAAGGTCACCCGCTCGGCGGTGGCGAACGCGGCGTCGATCACGGCGCTGTTGCTGACCACGGAGGCACTCGTCGCGGAGAAGCCGGCCGAGCCGGCTCCCGCCGCCGCGGGTGGGCACGGCCACGGCCACGGGCACAGCCACGGGCCGGGCTTCTGACCGGAGCCGGGCCAGGCAGAAGAGCCCGGTCGGTGCGCTGCGCACCGACCGGGCTCTTTCTTTCCCCGAGGCTGCCGGAACGACCGGCCACCCTAACCACTGGCACCTTCCGTTACCAGCCTGCCCCCGAACACGGGGCTCCCGCACCCGTCGCGGGTGAGCCGCGCGATGGCCCCGCGATGTCGGCATCTGGCCGCCCCGGTGAGCTCCTGACCGAACGACCCGCGCATCGGGGCCGAACACCCCGTCGCGGGAGCCCACCGTCGCGCTCCGGCCAGTGCGACCGGCCGCGCGGTCAAGCGACAACGGACGCCTGCTGGTAGGCCTGGTCGCCGCCCGACCGAGTGCCCGGCTGCCCGGCGGCCACGCCGTTGTGGCGCACCCCGGGAGCACGCAGATCCCCCTCGGTGATCTGGGCCGAACTGATCGGCGCCGGACTGATCGACGCGGCGCTCCGACGCCGCGTGCGGCCGGTGAGGATCGCCTCCCGCTCGGACTCGCTCATCCCGCCCCAGACCCCGTAGGGCTCGCGGGCGGACAACGCGTGCTCGCCACACTCCTTGATCACCGAACAGCGCGCGCAGATGGCCTTGGCAGCCGCCTCACGGGCTGCCCGGGCCGGTCCACGCTCTCCCTCCGGATGGAAGAACAGCTCGGTGCTCTCCCCCCGGCAGGCGCCATGCAACTGCCACTCCCACTTCTCCGCGCCGGGTCCAGGAAGACGTCGGACATCGGTCATCGGCTGTGCCCCCCTCTTGTGCCCCTCAGCCTTCGCCCCTCAGCGTTCGTCCCTGGCGTTCGATCTCGGCCATCGCCGCCAGGCGGCGACCGCACCGTCCGCCCACCGTAGGCCGGGTCACAGTTGGCGCGATCTTGAAAAATTCACCCGTCGAGCCGGCACGGCCCACCCGGGGACGATCTCGGCGGCCGCGGTCGGCGGGCCGGAGGCGGGTCACCGACCTCGGGGCACCGAAGGGTCGAATAGGTGAGTCGCTACCCGGCGCCGCTCCCGGCAATCAGGGCCACGAGCCGGAGTTGGCGTGGGTCAGCCCCGCGCCTGCGGCGGACCGAGGCCAACCGGCCGTCACCATCGGGACCCGCTCACCCAATTCGGGACCAATGGGGTCAGCCGCCGCCGACGAGGTAGTGGTCCGGCTGCGGCTTACCCCGCCGTTTGCTGGCCGAGGATTCGGCGGGCAAGGGCGGCATCGGCCGCAAGACGTCGGGACATCTCCGGACAGCGGCCCACTGGTCTGATCGCCAGGGGATCCAGCAGCCACTCCGTGCGGCCGTGGGCCTTGGGCGTAGCGTGGAGCGGGTGAGCGACGAGCCCATGGACCCGTTCGCGGGCGATCCGGAGGACCCGGCGTCCGAGCTCGCCCAGCTCGACTCGGGCGAGGACCATCTCCCGCCGCTGTCGCTGCACGAGCGCGAGGAGGTCCTCACCGAGCTCGGTGACCTGGACGTCTTCCGGACCCTGCTGGAACCGCGCGGCTTCCGCGGTCTGGTGGTCGACTGCGACGGCTGCCGCGAGCCGCACTACTTCGACTGGGACCTGCTCACCGGAAACCTGCGCCACCTGCTCGACGAGGGCCGCACCCGCGTGCACGAACCGGCCTTCGCGCCGGACCCCAGCTGCTACGTCTCCTGGGACTATGCGCGTGGCTACGCCGACGGCGTCTGCGAGGCGTCCGAGGCCTCCGAGGCCTGACCGAGTTCACGGCCTGATCGGGTCCATGACCTGGCCGGGGGTTCACGGCGGCCGCGTGGGCCATCTCGAGCGGGCGAACACACCCCTGCGACGGATTTCGACAAACCCGCGGATATGCCCTGAACCATCCTCCGTGGCGTGAGCCCGCGAATGCGTGACCGCTCCCACATCCCGGCCTAGTCGGCCATTCGGGCTGGCATTCTCGCCGGCAGGCCCTTGTTTCCAGCAGATGTCGGAGCCCGTGCGCGCCCGCGGGGCGCGGCCGGGGCCGCCGGTGAGGTGTGGGCTTGCCTGCTCGGCCGGCGTGGACGGGCCCGCCAGGGGTCATGATGTCCAGGTGGGGTTTTCCACGGCCCCGCCGCCGGTCGGCGTAACCCGAACGGAAGGTGAAATGGACGCTCCCGTCGCCACTCCGATCCCGACCGCGGCCGCGCCGTCGCCCGTGGCCCCGACACCGCCCATAGGGAAGGACCCGATGTTCGCCGCGCCGCTGGACGCCACGGCCTCCCAGCTCGCCGACCCGGCCGTGGCGACGCCGAAGCTCGCGATGCTCGGCCTGACCTACGACGACGTGCTGCTGCTGCCGGCGGCCTCGGACGTCGTGCCTGCCGAGGTCGACACGTCCACCCGGCTGTCGCGCAACATCCGGCTGGCCATCCCGCTGGTCTCCTCGGCGATGGACACGGTCACCGAGCACCGAATGGCGATCGCGATGGCCCGCCAGGGCGGCGTCGGGGTGCTGCACCGCAACCTGTCCATCGAGGACCAGGCGCAGCAGGTCGACATGGTGAAGCGCTCCGAGTCGGGCATGATCACGGCGCCGATCACCTGCGGGCCGGAGGCCTCCATCGAGGAGGCGAACGCGATGATGGCCCGCTACCGGATCTCGGGCGTGCCCGTCACCGCCGACGACGGCACCCTGCTGGGCATCGTCACCAATCGCGACATCCGGTTCGAGCGCGACCACGCCCGCCCGGTCCGCGAGGTGATGACGCCGATGCCGCTGATCACCGCGCGAGTCGGTGTCAGCAGCGACGAGGCGCTGCGACTGCTGGGGCAGCACAAGATCGAGAAGCTGCCGATCGTCGACGACCGGGACCGGCTGCGCGGACTGATCACCGTCAAGGACTTCACCAAGCGGGAGCGCTACCCGCTGGCCACGAAGGACGCGGACGGCCGCCTCATGGTCGGCGCGGCGATCGGCGTCGGCGAGGACGCGTTCAAGCGCGCCCAGGCGCTCGTCGCGGCCGGCGTCGACTTCCTCGTCGTCGACACCGCGCACGGCCACCAGCGGGCGGTGCCCGAGATGGTCCGGCGGATCAGGTCCGAGTGGCCGAACGGCGTCGACGGCCGGCCGCTGGACGTCATCGGCGGGAACGTGGCGACCGCGGCCGGCGCGGCCGCGCTGATCGCGGCCGGCGTGGACGCCGTCAAGGTCGGGGTCGGGCCCGGCTCGATCTGCACCACCAGGGTTGTCGCCGGCGTCGGGGTTCCCCAGGTCACCGCCATCCACGAGGCGGCCCGCGCGGCCCGCCCACACGGTGTCCCGGTGATCGGCGACGGGGGCCTGCAGCACTCCGGCGACATCGCCAAGGCGCTCACCGTCGGCGCGGACACCGTCATGCTCGGCAGCCTGCTCGCCGGGGTCGACGAGAGCCCGGGCGAGCTGATCTTCATCAACGGCAAGCAGTACAAGGCCTACCGCGGCATGGGCTCGCTCGGCGCCATGCGCAGCCGGGGCGGCGCCCGCTCGTTCTCCAAGGACCGGTACTTCCAGGACGACGTTCTCTCGGACGACAAGCTCGTCCCTGAGGGCATCGAGGGCCAGGTGCCCTACCGCGGCTCGCTGGCGGCGGTGGCCCACCAACTCGTCGGCGGCCTGCGGGCGGGCATGGGCTACGCCGGCGCGCCCACCGTCCGGCATCTGCAGGACCACGGCCAGCTCGTCAGGATCACCACCGCCGGCCTGATCGAGAGCCACCCGCACGACATCCAGATGACCGTCGAGGCCCCGAACTACACAAGTCGTTAACGGGCGGCGGCGCTGGGGCGCTCGGCGCTCGGCGCCCCAGCCTGGCCCGGGCCCCCTGGGCGGCGGGTGGACCACAATGGCTGGCCGGGGGCGGGGCTCGGCTAGGGCCCCGCGCTGTGTGTTCATGAGGGGAAGGCCAGCGTTGGCTGAGGTTGAGATCGGTATCGGCAAGAGCGCGCGGGTCGGGTTCGGCCTGGACGCGGTAGGCATCGTCCCGTCCCGGCGGACGCGGGACCCAGCGGACGTCTCGCTGGCCTGGCAGGTGGACGCCTACCACTTCGACCTGCCGATCGTCGCCGCGGCGGCGGATGCCGTCAGCTCGCCGGACTCCGCGATCACCGTGGGCAAGCTCGGCGGTCTCGCGGTGCTCCACGCCGAGGGGCTGTGGACCCGGCACGACGACCCGCTACCACTCGTCGCCGACCTGGCCGCCCTGCCCACCGAGGCCGCGAGCCGGCGCCTGCGTGAGCTCTACCAGGCTCCGATCCGGCCGGAGCTGATCGCCGAGCGGATCAGGCAGGTGCGCGACGCGGGCCTGGTGACGGCGGCGGCGCTGCGGCCGCAGAAGGTCAGGGCGCTGTGCTCGAACCTGCTCGCCGCCCAGGTCGACCTGCTGGTCATCCATGGCCCGGCGGTCTCCGCGGAGCACCAGTCGACCAGGACCGAGCCGCTCAACCTGAAGCGGTTCATCGGCGACCTGGACATCCCGGTGCTCGTCGGCGGCTGCGCGTCGTTCTCCACCGCGCTGCACCTGATGCGCACCGGCGCTGCCGGCGTGATCGTCGGCGTCGGCACCGGCGGCGCTGACGCGAACCGCGCGGAGCTCGGGGTCGGGGTGCCGCTCGCGACCGCGATCGCGGACGCCGCGGGCGCCCGGATGCGTTACCTGGACGAGTCGGGTGGCCGCTATGTGCATGTGATCGCGCACGGCGACCTGCGGACCGGCGGAGACATCGCCAAGGCCGTCGCCTGCGGCGCCGACGCGGTGATGATCGGCTCGCCGCTCGCACGCGCGAGCGAGGCGCCGGGACGCGGCTACCACTGGGGCATGGCGACGT
>Ga0134124_10002283_pt1 | contig 15473 bp, 17 predicted proteins | sample KB304_FD_96880 | JGI IMG/M metagenome (GOLD analysis project Ga0134124, IMG submission 96880) | Terrestrial soil microbial communities without Nitrogen fertilizer from Kellogg Biological Station, Michigan, USA - KB3-0-4 | ecosystem: Environmental > Terrestrial > Soil > Unclassified ... | reverse complement strand
GTGCTGAAGAATGCGCTCGACTACCTGGGCGCGGAGACCCATCGCAAGCCGGCGACCTTCGTCGGTTACGGCGGTGCCGGTGGCGCGCGTGCGGTGGAGCACTTACGCGGGATCTTGGCCGAAATGCAGGTCGCGACGCTGCGGCACGCGGTGCACATCGGTCGCACGGAAATGCTCGGCTTGCTGCGCGAAGGTAAGACGATGGCCGACTTTCCGTACCTCGACGAGCTGGCGACGCCGCTGTTCGACGAGCTCGTTTGGTGGGCCAAGACGCTCGCCGCGGGACGCGCGAGCAGCCGCGCGGTCTCCGCAGCTTGAGCGACGGCTCGCCCCGCGCAACGCCACTCAGCTACTTCATGCGCGCCTCGAGCCGCTTGGTGCCCCCGCGATAGACGAACTTGGCGTCGGCAAAGCTCGGGGGGCCCATGAAACCGCGAGCGTTGTTCGAGGCGCAGTAGTCTTCGGTGGGCATGCCCACGAAGTTGGTGTCGAGCTTGCCGTTGTCGTTCTTGTCGTGGAATGCCGAAAGCCCGTACGTGCCTTCCGGGATACCTCGAAAAATGCAGATGGGTCTGGCCGTGTTGGCGCTCACGGCCGCCGCTCCCACCGGTTTGCTCAGCCAGCCGTCGCGTGCAAACAGGCCACAGCGCACGACGCCACCGCGCTCGCGGAGTTCGGTGCGGAATTGCACTTCGTTCGATGCCGGAGCTTCCTCGGCCGCGGTGACGGTCGAGCAGGGGACGACGACGAGCAGGGCGCCCGCACACCACGTGGAGGCCGCGAATCGCCGGCCGCGACGGGGGCCGATGGGTAAGGCGAGGGAGTCAGTTCGGTGAAGCGTTTTCATAGCGCGCGTTCCTTTCGTTCGTTCCGAGCACTTCTTCCAACCACGCTTGGAAGCGTTCATGGCAATCAGCGCGCGCGAACGCGGACGCCACGTTGCGCGCCCCTTCGCGTAGCGCTTCGGATTCGAGCAGCTCCGTGAATGCGCTGCGCAGGGCGCTCGGGGTCGCCTCGCCGGAGCGGACGAGACGACCCGCGCAAGCGCGTTCAATTGCGGTCATGGCCATGTATTGGTCGAGGTTCGAGGGGATCCCCAGCACCGGTTTCCCCTCGGCGAGAGCCTGATAGCTGGTACTCGCGCCGCCATTGGTGACGACGAAACTCGCCTTCTGCGCCAGGATCGATCCGGGAGCGAACGGCACGACATGCACGTTGGCTGGCGTGTCGAGTTGCTCGAAGCGTCCGGCAGTGGCGAGGACTGCATTGACCGGCAGCTCGCCGATGACTTGCAATACGCCCGAGAGTGCGGCGTAGCGCCCGGACGAGCCGATCGTCACGTAGACCAGCGGTCGGTCTGCGCGAAATCGCGGTCCGAGATCGAGCATCGCTGCCTGCGGTGACCAGGGGATGGGGCCCAAGTAGCGATGTTTTTCCGGCAAAGCGCGGGTCGGACAAAGCTCTGGCACGTCCGGGTAGAGCGTGAAATCACCGTCGACGAGCGCTTCCAGCAATCCGCCACTCGGGGCTAGCCCGTGGCGCTTTCTGACGCTGTCGAGGGGGGCTACGAAATGCGCGAACGCGACCGGCAAGGCTTTCGGCCAATAGCGAGCCGCCCGTTGTACGCCGAGCAGTGACACGATCGGATGGTCGGGGACGGGGAATGACTCGCGTTCGGCGAACGGACTCATGTACGCGTTGATGAGCGTCGCCAAAGGCACGCGGCGAAGGCGTGCGCTCACGGCGAGTGACAAGCGGAAGTCCCCGATGACGAGATCGGGTCGAACGCGATCGAAGAGCTCGAGTTCTTCGGCCACGTAGCGCTCCAGCACTGCGGTCTCGTACAGGCGCTCGCCACGGTCGATCTTTGCCAGCGCCCGCTGTCGGTCAATCGTGAACAGGGGAAGCGGGTCGAGACCGCTCCCCAGAAGCGCCACATCGTCGAAGGGCCCACACGCGAAGTGCACGTCGTAGCGCTGCCGGTCCACGCGCGCCGCGAGGGCAGCCAGGCGCACCACTTGCGCCAACGTGATTGCCTCAGAGACGAATAGCACTCGGGGACGACGGGGAGACATTGTTGGACAACTATTGGACAATAAGACCGGAGTCGGCTTGACGTTGCGTGGTTACCTATCCATAGTCTTAGACAGAAGCTGGTCAAGTCGTGAATAGGTTCGATTTCTTGCTCATCGGAGGTGGTCTTCAAAACGCGCTGCTTGCGTCCGCGCTCGCTCATCACCGGCCGGACGTCCGAGTCGCCATCGTGGAGGCTGAAAGCCGCCTCGGCGGCAATCACTTGTGGTGCTTTCACGCCGAGGACGTTTCGGCGCAGGCCGCCCCGTTCGTCGAGCCCTTCGTCGTTCGGCGCTGGCCGACTTATCGAGTGGACTTCCCGAGCTACTCGCGTGTGCTCGATGAGTCGTACGCGGCCGTGACCTCGGACGCGCTGCACGATGGCCTGATGCGTCTCGCCGAGAGCGGCCGCGTGCAGCTCATGCTCGGCCGCTCCGCTCGTCGGGTCGAGGCCGGTCGCGTCGAGCTCGAGTCGGGCGATCGACTCGAGGCGCAGCTGGTCATCGACGCGCGTGGACCGGAGCGCTTCGCGCGCAGCGCCGCGATCGGCTACCAGAAATTCATTGGTCTCGAGCTCGAGGTGACGCCCGAGAGCGCGCCTGCCGAGCCCACGTTGATGGACTGTACCGTCGAGCAACGCGACGGTTTGCGCTTCTTCTACGTACTGCCGCTCGCGGCGAACCGAGTGCTCGTCGAAGATACCTATTTTTCGGATCATCCCGAGCTCGACGAGCGCGTGATCGAGGCCGAAATCCTGCGCTACGCCGCCGCCCGAGGGTTCGTCGTGACGGGCATCGCCCGTCGCGAGCGCGGCGTACTCCCGTTGCCGGGGCGTGCCCCGATCGTGGCCGAGAGTAGACCCGGGCTGGTTCGCGCCGGTTATCAGGGCGGATGGTTTCACCCGACGACTGGCTACTCGTTTCCCCTGGCAGTCCGCCTCGCCACGGCCATCGCCACGGTGACCGAGAGCGAGCTGCCGCTTCGGCTCGGCGAGCTCGCGGCGCGCACGGCGCAGCAGCAGCGCTTCGCCGCGCTCTTGAACCGGATGCTCTTTCTCGCTTTCGCGCCCGAGCTTCGCCGAGCGGTGTTCGAGCGGTTCTATCGGCTGCCCGCTGAGACCGTGCGGCGCTTCTACGCACTTTCACTGACCCGCACCGATCGAGCGCGCATCCTGTGCGGTCGTCCACCGCGCGGCCTGTCGCCGCGCGGTCTGCTTTCCGCTCTTGCAAACCACCCCCAACCCGAGACGAACCCATGACGCAGTCGGCCCTCGAAATCGACGACCGTTCAGCCCTCGTTACGCTGCTCGACAAAGAGCTGAGCGACTCTGCGCTGAGTTTGCCGGATGATATTCGCGTCGCGCCGCATTTTTGGCAAAAGGCGCTATTCGAACCGCTGGGCGAGGCTCTACGCCGTCCCGGCAAGGAATTTCGCGGCAGACTCGCGGAGATCTCGTGGGCGCTCGCGGGTGGGCGCGGGCCTGCGCCGCTCGGGCTGTCGGCCGCGGTCGAAGCGCTCCATCTGGGCTCGCTGATCGTGGACGATATCGAAGATGGCTCGCTCAGCCGCCGAGGGGCTCAAGCGCTGCACTTGCGCGTCGGACTCCCGCTCGCGTTGAACGCCGGAAACTGGCTATACTTTTGGCCCAGCGCGCTGCTCGACCGCGCGGGCTTCGAGCCCGTCCGCCTGCTCGCGCTGAAAGCCGCGATGGATCGCGCGGTGTTGCGCTGCCACTACGGGCAAGCGCTGGATTTGTCGGTGCGCGTCGCCGAGCTCAGGCAATCGGAGGTCAAGGATCTGGTTTACGGCACGACGCGCCTGAAAACCGGCAGCTTGTTCGAGCTTTCGGCGGAGCTCGGCGCCCTAGCCGCGGGTGCATCGGCTGAAGTGGTTCGCGTGCTCGCGGCACTCGGACGCGATCTGGGGGTGGCATTGCAGATGCTCGATGATTGGACGGGGATTGCCTGCGAACGCCGCTGTCACAAGGGTCACGAAGATCTGCGCGGGGCACGGCCAAGCTGGCCTTGGGCTTGGCTCTCCGAGCTGCTCGATGACGTCAGCTACGCCCGTCTGCGCGTCCTCTCGGAATCGGTCGTTCGCGGCGAGCTTCACCCGGAGGTGTTGGCAGAACAATTCCGCGCGCTGCTCGCGGACGCTCCGAAACGCGCCATCCGCGCCCAAGTGGAGCGCTCGCGGGCAGCGTGTCACGCACACTTCGAAGGATCACCCGTGCTGGCCGAGCTCGAACGTGAGCTCGCGCGATTGGAGCGCTACGATGGCTGACGGCTCGGCAAGAGACGAGGGGCGTGCCATGCGCACTCGGGGCAGCGGCGAAAGACCCCGGGTCGCGGTGATCGGCAGCGGGTTCGGCGGGCTCGCCACCGCCATTCGCCTGCAGGCATCCGGCGTCAGCACCGTGCTTTTCGAGGCTCGTGACAAGCCGGGCGGTCGAGCGTACGTGTACGAGGACTCGGGCTTCGTGTTCGACGCCGGTCCAACGGTAATTACGGCACCGCACGTGCTCGACGAGCTGTTCGAGTTGGCTGGACGGCGCCGCGAAGATTACATCGAGCTGTTGCCGGTCACGCCTTTCTACCGGCTGACCTGGACCGATGGTACGAGCTTCGACTATTCGGGCGCGGACAGCATGGAGCGAGAGATCGCGCGTTTCGCTCCCGACGACCTGGCCGGCTACGCTCGTTTCGTCGACTACTCGCGACGCGTCTTCGAACGCGGCTATGAAGAGCTCGCGGCGGTACCGTTCTCGAATTTCTCGGACATGCTGCGCGTCGCCCCCTCGCTCGTGCGCTTGCGCGCCGATCGCTCGGTGTATGCGACGGTGGCGCGCTTCGTGAAGAACGAACGGCTGCGCGAGGCGCTCAGCTTTCATTCGCTGCTAGTCGGCGGTAACCCCTTCGAGACCAGCTCGATTTACACGCTGATTCACCACCTGGAGCGCAAGTGGGGCGTGTTCTTCGCTCGTGGGGGGACCGGCGCCTTGATCCGTGCGCTGGTTCGGCTGTTCCAAGAGCTCGGCGGTGAGCTCCGCCTGTCTTGTCCCGTGCGCGAGGTCGAGGTCGAGCGCGGCCCGCGCGTGCGCCACTGGGTGACGAGCCGCTCGAAAGAAGCCTTCGACGCCGTGGTTTCGAACGCCGATCTCCAGCAAACGTACGGCGCCCTTTATGCGAGCGAACCGTCGGCTCGACGCATGGCGAAGAAGCTCGACGCTGCAGAGTGGTCCATGTCCCTGTACGTGCTCTACTTCGGGACGGATCGCCCCTACGAGCTGGCGCATCACAACGTGCTGTTCGGACCGCGCTACCGCGAGCTGCTCCGCGACGTCTTTCGTGGCAGCACCTTGCCGGATGACTTCAGTCTGTACTTGCACGCACCGAGCGTCACCGATCCCAGCCTCGCACCGCCGGGTTGTGGCTGTTTTTACGTGCTTTCGCCCGTGCCGCACCTGGGCAATGCGAACCTCGACTGGAATGCGCTGGCCGGGCCGTACGGCGAGAAGATCTTGGCTTCGCTCGAGCGCCTCATGCCCAACCTTCGCCAGCACGTGGTCGTCCGTCGCTGGATGACGCCGCTCGACTTTCAGAGTGAGCTCGGCGCCAAGCATGGGTCGGCCTTCTCGCTCGCGCCGCTCTTGACGCAGAGCGCCTGGTTCCGGCCGCACAATCAGGATGCGTCGATTCCCGGACTGTACTTGGTCGGTGCGGGCACGCACCCCGGCGCGGGGGTTCCCGGCGTGGTGAATTCGGCCAAGGCAACGGCCAAGCTCGTGCTCGAAGCCCTGCTCGGGACGCCGTCGTGAACAGCGCGGTCCGCGGCGTCATCGCCAAGCATTCCAAGAGCTTTTCGCTCGCCAGTCGCTTGCTCGACCGCGCCTCTCGCGACGATGTGGCGGTCCTCTACGCTTGGTGCCGACGAGCCGACGACGAGGTGGATCTCGCCCCGGCCGCGGAACGCCGCGAGCGGGTCGAGCGGCTCGATGATGAGCTCGCCGCGGTGTATGCGGGCAAGCGACTCGACGAGCCCGTGCTCCTGGCATTCCAAGGGTTGGTGCAGCGGCGTGGGATCCCCGTAGAGTATCCGCTGGCATTGCTGGCCGGGATGCGCTCCGACATTGGCCCGGTCCAGATCGCGACCAGTGACGAGCTCCTCGTGTATTGCTACCGGGTCGCAGGGGTGGTCGGCTTGATGCTGTGTCACGTCTTTGGGTTGTCGGAGCCAAGTGCTCGCGAAAACGCCACGCATTTGGGGATCGCCATGCAGCTGACCAACATCTGCCGGGACGTGCGCGAAGATGCCGAACGCGACCGCTGCTACCTGCCGCGGGACGTGTTGGCTGCCGCTGGTCAGCAGGGCAGCGAGCGCGAGCGGGTGTGCCGAGCCGTCGCACGACTGCTCGCGCTCGCGCAGCGTTATTATCGTTCGGCCGACGCCGGGTTCTATGCGTTGCCGCTCCGTGCGGCACTCGCCGCGCGGGCAGCGCGTAACGTGTATGCGGCGATCGGCGCTGAACTCGCAGCGCGTCGCTTCGACGCGCTGGCGGGACGGGTGGCTGTCCCGCTCTGGAAAAAGCTGCTCTTGGTTGCGAGCGCGGTGTCGCAGGAGCTTTGGGAGCGAGCGCGTCGGCGCTTGCGAGGACCAGGTTCGCTCTCCGAAGCACAGCGGAGGCCGTCATGACCCAGCGCTCCGTGTCGGGCTTGGAGCGTGGCAATGCCGCGAGCAATGACCGCGAACCCTCCGAGTTTCTCGTCTACGTCGGCCGCGTGCGTGAGTTCTCGCGGACTGATTGGGCGGTGTACGTCGCCTGGGTGGGGCTGATGTTCGGTCTCGTCGCGTCGACCGGCGGCTTCGTGGCTGCCGGGAGTGCGGCGGGAGTCACGTTGAGCCGAGCGGCGTACCTGGTGCCCGTGGGGGCCCTGGTGTTCACGCTTTCTATCGCGATCGACACCATCGGCCACCGAACGGTGTACCGCGAAGAGATCAAAGTGGCCGAGGGGCTCGTGCACGGCATCACCATCCTGTGTGGGATCGGCTCGTGTGTGTTGCTCACGGCGGCGTACCATGAGCCGGTGCTGTTCGGCATTCCCGCCATGGTGTTGACCGTGCTATCGTTCTTCTACAGTGTCGTCGACGAAGTGTTCCATTGGCGGCGGTACGTTTTCCGCAAGTCTGATCGAGTCGAAATGTGGAGTCACGTGGGGATCTTCGTCGGCCACCTGACGATGATGGTCGCGTGGTGGGCGTGGTTCTTCGACCACTATCGCGGTGTCGCCGAAACCCTCGCGGTGTTCCGCAGCCATGGCTGAGCCGCTTTATCGCATCGGAACGCTCGCGCAATTGTCGGGCGTTTCGACGCACCTGATCCGCATTTGGGAACGTCGCTACAACGCGCTGGAACCCAGCCGCAGCAGCGGCCGCGCGCGTCTGTATTCGCCCGCGGATCTAGAACGCCTGCGCTTGTTGAAGCTCGCGGTCAGCCGCGGGCACGCCATCGGTCAGATCGCCAACCTGAGTGGTGAAGATCTCGAGCGTCTGAGCGGGCAACCCGAGCCGCGCATTGCCGACGACTCGATCCGCACGTTCATCGACGAGTTTCTGACCGCGGTGCGAGATTTCGATTCGGATCGCGCCCAGGGGTTGCTGGTGCGTGGCTCCGTGACGTTCTCGGCGCGCTCCATGGCTTTCGACGTTCTCGGGCCGCTGCTCGGGCGTGTCGGCAAAGAGTGGGCGAGCGGCGAACTGTGCGTCGCCAGTGAGCACCTCGGCTCGACCCTGATCCGAGACAGCCTGAGTGACCTGTTGCGGCGCCTGCCCAAGAGCCCAGGCGGTCAGCTCGCGCTCGTCACCACGCCCGAGGGTGAGCTCCACGAGCTGGGAGCGCTGCTCAGTGCCGTCGCCATCGCGCTCGAGGGCTACCGCGTGCTTTACCTGGGACCGAACTCACCGGCCGTCGAAATCGCGCGGGCTGCGCGCGGCGCATCGGCGGCGATCGTCGCCGTGTCGATCGTTTCGCTCGAGCTCGAGCGCGCCGTGCAAGCGGTTCGTGAAACGCTGAACGCGCTGCCCGAGCACGTCGACTTCGTGGTCGGTGGGACGATGGCCGAGTCCATTCGCGAGGCGGTGGGAGCACGCGTGCTCGTTCCGGGGACGCTCGCCAGTCTGGAGTATTGGCTGCGAGCCCGAAAGGACGGGTAAGTCGTCGCAGTCGCGGTAAAGTACCGGGGCTGCGCACATGGTCAGAGCTCCCCGCGTCCCAAGCCCGATACGTCCCAAAAAGGCGCTGGGCATCAAGACCTACTTGTTCGCGCTGCTCAGCGTACTCAGCGCGATCCCGGTGCTGTGGTTGGGCGGTCGGCACGCAGCGCGCGTGGCGACCAACGATCGGCAACACCACGACCAAGCGCTGGCGACGGTCGCTCGCTCGGTGGCCCGTCAGTTCGACCAAATGCTGGAGACGCGCTGTCGCGATCTGGAACTTTTGTCGACCAGTATCGAAGTGCTAGGTGGGCCCGAGGCACCTGGCGCGCGCGACTTGTTGGTCCGTCACTGGACCCGCTCGAGCTACTACACGGGCACCTATTTGGGTGATGCGAATGGCAACGCCCTGAGTCGGGCGACCGAGCAGAATCCGGACGGTGCGCTCGGCCAGCCGGCGAACTACGCCGACCGGGACTATTTCCAATCGCTTCGCCGCACCGAACGAACCACCGTTTCGAGCGTGCAGAAGGGCAAGGTGCTGAACACCCTCAACGTTCAGATCGCAGCCCCGATCTTCGATCGAGCGCATCGGCTCGTCGGGTATAGCGAGGGTTCCGCGTCGCTGGCCGCCTTTGCCCAGCTCGTTCATCGGATGTCCGAAGAGATCCCCGGCAGCCGCATCGTCGTGCTCGACGGTGGCGCCCGGGTCGTGGCGGACTCCAGTGCGGACGGCGGCGGGCAATTGACGGATCTGTCGGCGATCCCGCTGTTTCACGCGACCAGCGGTCAGACCGCGGTGCGAACGGCGTTCGACGAGCGCGGTCATGAAATGCGGGCGGCAGTTCAGCCCGTGGGGACGGTGCTTCCGGGTTGGCGCGTCGTTGCGGCGCAGTCGCAGGCGGCCATCGATACCCAATCGCACGTGACGCGCAGGCAGACCTGGGCGACCGCGCTGGTGGCTTGGCTGCTGGTCGTTGCGCTGTCCGGCGCGGTGGCCATCTGGTTCGGGCGCCGCATTTCGTCCTTGGCCGACACGCTGAGCGCCATCGGAAAAGGCGATTTCTCTCGCCGCGCCGCCCCAGCGCAAGCTTGGGAACCGCAGGAAATTCGCGTGCTCATCGACGAGATCGGCAAAATGGCGGATCGCCTGTCCGCGCACACCGGTCAGCTCGAGACCACGGTTCAGGAGCGCACCCAAGCGCTGGCTCGCATCAACGAACGCCTGCTGACCCTCGTGGATGCGCTGGAACGCGCGGAAGATGGCATCGAGATCACCGATCCGCAGGCGAAGTTCATCTACGTGAACCCCGCCTGGGAAAGGCTCACGGGCTACAGTCGAGCGGAGGTCGCCGGGAAGACCCCGGCCATGCTTCGCAGCGGGACCGAACCCGAGGCTTTCTACGAAGCGATCTGGCAGCGGATCATGAGCGGCGAAGTGTACTCCGGCAGCTTCGCCGGCAAGCGCAAAGACGGAACGCTATTCGACCAGGAACTCAGGGTTTGGCCGGTCCAAAACCGTGACAAGCAAATCGTGCACATCGTGGGTCTTAGGCGCGACGTGACCGAAAAGATGCGCACCGAGCAAGCGTTGCGCATCAGCGAACGCATGGCCTCCGTCGGCACGCTGGCCGCTGGCATCGCGCACGAAATCAACAATCCGCTGACCTACGTCTTGATCAGCTTGCGCTTTGCGCAGAGCGAGCTGAAACAAAAGGACACTCGCTCTCCCCCGCACGTGCTCGAGGCGTTGGAGCGCGCGGTCGATGGCGCTGAACGCGTGAGCGCGATCGTCAAAGAGTTGCGCGTGTTTTCGCGGCCCAATGATCGCACGTTGAGCGCGCTCGATCCGCGAGCGGTGCTCGACTCTGCGCTGCGCATGGTCGACAACGACATTCGTCACCGCGCCCAGCTCGTGCGTGATTTTCGCGCAGTTCCCGAGGTTTTGGGCAACGACGGGCGTTTGAGCCAAGTGTTTCTGAATCTGCTGCTGAACGCGGCCCAGGCGCTCGAGTCGTGCCCGCGGGAGCAAAGCCAAATCACGGTTTCTACCTTCACCGACGACAAGGGCTTCGCCGTCATCGAGATTGGCGACACGGGCGTGGGTATCGCGCCGCAGCATTTGACCAAGATTTTCGATCCCTTCTTCACCACCAAACCCGTTGGACTCGGCACCGGCATTGGGCTCTCGATTTGCCACGGAATCGTCAAGTCGATGGATGGGGTGATCGAGGTCGAAAGCACGCCTGGTCAGGGGTCACTGTTTCGAGTTCGGCTGCCGAAGCTGCCGGCGAATGCGCGCGCGCCAGAGCCCGCGCTCGACGTGATGTAGCCGCAGATCCGTTCTGAGACAGTGCCTTGTTTATGCCCAGCGGAATTTGGAGCGTTCGAGGAAATCGACGAGCGCGGTCGATTTTTCGTCGCGCGGTGTCGATTCCGGTGTGCGACGTTCGTCGCAAGGTCACAAGGAGATACTGCCCATGCGATTCATCAGCATTTTCACGCACCCGACGACCCCGAGCGCCCCGCCGAGCCCCGACGTGATGGCGCGGATGGGAGCCCTGATCGAGGAAGGGATGAAAGCGGGTTGGCTGATCGCCACCGAGGGTGTCGACGGAAACAGCGCGTCGCTGCGCGTGAGCTCCAAGGGAGGCGAGCTCAACGTGACGGACGGCCCGTTCGCCGAGGCAAAAGAGGTACTCGGCGGCTATGCCTTGATGGAGGCACGCGACCGCGCCCACGTTCTCGAGCTCACGCGCCGATTTCTCGCCATCGCTGGCGACGGCACCTGTGAGCTGCACGAGCTTTGCGCGCCCTCGACCTGAGGCTACGCGCCGCGCGGCGGCGGGCGGATCGCTACTTGGTGCGCCAGCCGCCGTCGTTGACTTCCAAGACGTAGCGGCCGCCAGCAGCCAGATGGAGGCCGGTGACATGCTGGTAGCGACGGTTACGATCTAGTGCGCGAACGTCCCAAGTGCCTGGTGGGACGTCGACTTGGACGCTGTGTCCGACGCCGATCCCCGAGCGCGTGAGCAGGTCGGGGCCCCACAGGGCCTCGCCTTCGGGAGACGAATAGTCCAAGTTCTGGCCCGCCTCGTTGACGCGTTCGGTGCTCGCGATATAGAGCGCGTTGATCGGCGCTTCGCTGGCGTTCTTCACGGTAAAGTCCACCGTTTGCGAGCCGCTGCCGCCGCTCAACGTGATCAAGCGAGAAGTGGGGCCGCCGCAGGCGGAGAGCAGGGCGAAGAGCAGCGAGAGCAGCACGCAACGTCGACCAACCATAGGCGCCAATGCTACGCCGGAAGCGCGCGTCGCTGTCAATCGTCGAAGCGGGCGGGCGCGCCGACGGCCTGCGGAGCGCCGGGTTGTCAGCGGATCTGGCGGCCGGTTCGGTGTACAAGGTGGGTGCATATGGCTGAAATGCTTCCCGGCTTGCTGGTCTGGTACCTCGTGTTCCTCTTCAGCACCACCTTCCACGAATTCTCCCACGCATTCCTGGCCTACAAGGGAGGTGATTCGACAGCGTACGAGACTGGCCATGTGACGCTCGATCCGTTGCCCCACATCCGTCGTTCGCCGATTGGCATGGTGCTGGTGCCGATCATCTCGTACCTGCAGCTCGGCTGGATGGTCGGCTTCGCATCGGTGCCGTTCAATGCGGAGTGGGGACGGTCGAACCCGCGTCGTCAAGCGCTGATGTCGCTGGCAGGCCCACTCGCCAATTTGCTGCTGGCGTTGATCGCGCTGGGCGCGATGCGCATTCTCCTCGCGACGCACGTGTTTCAATATGCCGCTCACGGATCGATGCAATACGTGGAGGCGTTGAGCGGGAACGCGCGCTCGCCGCTGAATGCGCTGGCCCTGGCACTCAGTGTGATGCTCCAGCTCAACGTCGTGCTCTTTCTCTTCAACTTGATCCCGGTGCCTCCGCTCGACGGAGCGGGCGTGCTCTCTGGCTTTTTCCCCGGCTCGTTCGGCTCGTTCTATGAGCGCCTGAGGCAGACCCCGGCCTTCGAGTTTCTGGGGCTGCTCTTGGCTTGGCAGGTTTTCCCCTACGTGGCGCGCCCGGCCTTCGGAGTGGTCGCGCGCTTGCTCTATCGCTGAAGCTCCCGCTCGTCCGCGCCGCCGAAGGCTGCGACGTCGTTCGTCGTGGTGAGTGACCATCAGCCCAAGGAACGAACTTTTTCGAGCAACTGCCGTCCGACGCTGACCGAGCGGAATCCCATGGAACCGTTTCGAGTGCCGAGGTTGCTCGCTTCGCCCTGAGGTCGACGCCTGTGGTAATACCGGTTATACTGCTGGAAATGAAGACGGCCATTTCACTCCCTGACGATCTGTTCGAGGCGGTGGACGCCCGAGCGCGGGCCTTGAAGATCTCGCGCAGTAGTCTGTTTGCTCAGGCGGCCCGCGAGTTCATCGCCAAGCACGAGCCAGCGAGCGACGCCACTGCGGCGTGGAACCGCGCTCTCGCCCACACAGCGACGCCCGAAGACGATCGCGCGACGACCGCATTTCGCGCCCGAAGTAAGCAAGTCATCAGGGAGTCATGGCGCAACCGGGGCTGATCAAGCGCGGACAGGTTTGGTGGGTGGACTTCGGCGAGCCGCGCGGTTCCGAGCCCGCGTATCGGCATCCGGCGCTGGTGTTGCAGCGTGACGAAGTGAACCGCAGCAATTTGGCGACGGTGGTGGTGTGCGTGCTGACGAGTAGCAAGCGAATGGCCAGCGCACCGGGCAACACACTGCTCCCCAAACGGGCAACGGGCCTGCCGCGAGATTCCGTGGCCAACGCTTCCCAGATTGCGACGGTCAACAAGGAGGATCTGATCGAGCTGGCGGGCACGGTCGCGGCTCCGCTGTTGCGCAATGTCAGTCAGGGGTTGCGTTGGTTCTTGGACTTGGCCGAGTCCGGTTGAGCCCGCGCGCCGTCCGTCGTCAGCGCTAGACTACTGCGCGGGCGAAATTTGCCTAGAAATGACCTTGGTTCGCGTCTGTTAGGCATGCTCGTTCGATCCGCATGGTTCACGCTCTCCGGTTCGGCGGTTTTTGCTCTTTGGCTGATCGGCTGCGGTGACACGATGGGCGATGCTCCGTCAGGAACTGGCGGTGCGCGGCCCGGCAACGCCGGCTCGGCCACGACTGTTGGCGGGAACTCGAGTGGCGCCGGTGGCTCGCCGGGCAGCGCGGGTTCCGCGATCGGCAGTGGCGGCTCGAGCTCCGGAGTGGGCGGCGCGTCTGCGAGTGGGGGTACGAGTAGCGAGGGCGGGCGCAACACAATTGGCGGCGCTTCAGGCGCGGGCGGTCCCTCTGCGGCTGCTGGAAGTGGCGGGAGCGCAGCGGTGCCGCCGTTGGATTGCGGTGACCTCGGCTGGGTGGTGGAAAGTCACGGACCGCCTGCCAACCGCGTCAACTACGCAATCATCGGTGACGGCTATTTGCAGGCTGATTTGGCGCCCGGAGGCGTGTTCGAGCAGCACGTCGAAAAGGCGATGACCAAGCGCTTTTCGAGCCCGATTGGCGAGGTGTACGGTCGCTACCGAAAGTTCGTGAATATCTGTGCCGTCAAGCTGCCGAGCACGGGAGCGATTTGCGGGGCGAGCGCGCTCGAGTGTTGTGGCACCGACGAGAGTCGCTTGGCGCAGTGCAACGAGAAGACGGTGCAGGCCATGTTCAAGCAACACCTGCCGTCGACGTTCATGAAAGACTGGAACGCGGTGGTCTTGAACGGCAAAAGCTGGTGGAACACGGGCGCCGCGCTGATGTTGTGGAGCGGCGGTCACGATGAAGCAGCGGGGGCCGCCTTACACGAAGGCGGACACGGCTTTCACCAATTGGACGACGAGTACTGCGACGCGGGCTCCGGCACGATCTGCAGCACGATGAACGGTGGTCCGGATTCAGGCGACGGGAACCGCTGGCTGAACATGACCAACAACGGAACCACCACGGGCGACCGCTGGCCCAAATGGCTCGGCTACGTGCAAACGGGAGCAACGGGCGTGCAAGGCACTTTCAGCACTGGCTCTCCGCCATACCGCCCTTCAGCCAACTCGATGATGAATAGCTTGTTCGGAAACAACGTGAACACGAGTTTCAACGCGGTCTCGCGAGAAAAGATGATCATGGATATCTGGCGCTTGGTCGTGCCGATTGATTCGACCGAGCCGCCAGCGGGTGCGGTGAGCAACGCCGGCGGCACGCTCGGGGTGAACGTGATCGATCCAGCCGTCATCAACGTGGATTGGACGGTCGATGGAGTGACGAAAACGAATGGCGGAACCAGCCTCAGCTTGGCTGGGCTCGCGTCGGGCAGTCACACCGTTTCAGCCAAGGCCTACGACAATGCGGGCGAGGATCTGGTGCGTCACGTCCCCGGCACCACCTGGGGCCGTCAGAATTGGACGCGCTCGGTGCAGACGGTGACTTGGACGGTCACGGTGCCGTGACTTCGCGAGCCCTTCAACCCAGTATGCCGCGCTACCGCGCGCTGATCGCCGCGTTGCTGCTGATTGGAGCAGCGCTCGCGCTGTGGTCGTTTTTCTCGCAGAGCACCGTTGCAAGCACTGGCTCCGCCGACCACTCGAAGCTCGCCTCCGCACGATCGACGACGCAGTCGCTCGCCGAGCAAGTTCCCGCGCCGAGACAACTCGCGACGCTGGCAGCGGCTCCAACGTCGCGCGCTCGGCCCTCGCTCACCTTGACCGACGTAGCGACGGACGGTCTGCCCTACATGCCCGCGGCACCGGATGCTCGAGCAGCGACGGGTCCGGTTCACCCGCACCCAATCACCGCCGAGCATGCGCGCATCTTCCGTGAGAACGCGACGATTCAAGCCCTGAACGATGCGATGGACGCGAAGGATGTTGACGCTCTGCGCCGCTTCTTGACCCGCTATCGCCTCGAATACCCGGAGGACGCGCAGCAACTTCAGCAAGGCTACGCGCTGATCGCGAATTGCCTCGACGGTCGCCCGGGGTCCCACGAGGCCGCCCAGCGCTACTTCGCCGAAGAAACCGCCTCGTCACTGCGCCGCTTCGTTTGGCGACACTGTCTCGGTGGACCCTAGCGCCTCGTAGCCGTGATGCGGGCGTGAGCTTGCACCCTGCATCCTGAGCTTCGACTCACGGCTTGAAGCGATAAACGTCGTTCAGCGCCGCTATCGAGGTGGATGATCGGTCCTGCGGCTGGGCC
>Ga0134124_10002282_pt1 | contig 15475 bp, 14 predicted proteins | sample KB304_FD_96880 | JGI IMG/M metagenome (GOLD analysis project Ga0134124, IMG submission 96880) | Terrestrial soil microbial communities without Nitrogen fertilizer from Kellogg Biological Station, Michigan, USA - KB3-0-4 | ecosystem: Environmental > Terrestrial > Soil > Unclassified ... | reverse complement strand
GGACGTCGTGGCCGAGGTGCGCCGGCACACCGCGGGCTATCTCGACGTCGCCCGCGCGCGCTCGGACGGCTTCGTCCAGGCGGGGGGCATGCGGGCGCTTCACGGCATCCACTTCGTCAACCCGCGCGCGCGGCTGCTGGCGGCCACCCTCGGTCTCGACCTGGCGCGGCCGCCGATGGTGCTCGACGTCAAGCGCGATGGCGCCTTCCGCCTGGCCGGTGTCGAGTACGCGCTGCCGCCGTGACCGGCAGCGACGCCATCGTCCTTGCCCAGTGCAGCGAGGCCGGCCGCGCCCTGCTCCAGCGCGCGTGGCCCGTCCTCCTCGCCCTGATGGCCCTGTTGCTCCTCGTCTACTCCGAGATCTGACGTGGACGGGCGCTAGCAGGCGGCGTAGTAGCCCTCGACCCAGAGCGGCTGGTAATAGCCGGTGCTGTACTGGCTCGGTGCGTAATGGCCGTCGATCCAGTAGCCGTCGGGCGACCACTGACCTGCCACCCACGTGCTGTACGTGTACGTCTGCGGAACCCACTGGTACGACCAGTAACCCCCCTGCCAGCAGCTGCCCGGCCCCACGAAGACCGTCTGCGGAATGACGATGACGGGCCGCTGGGGACCGGGACGATGGGCCCGACCGTCGCCACGCCGGTCATCGAAGCGCTCGATGCCAGGATCACCACCTCGAAGGACGGACGGCGTCCGCGCCGGCGGCGGCGCCGTCGGTCGCTCGATGGAGCCCGGCAGGGGACGCGCGTCGGCCGCCTCGGCAGGCGCCCAGACCAACATCGGAGCCGTCAGTGCCACGAGCGAGACCGCCAGGGCCGCCACCAATCGCATTGCTGATCTCCTCACCGATGACGTCTTCACAGGCGTTTGGACGGCCGCCCGCGGTGGCCTATTCAATGGGCGGCGATGCGACGCTCGACGCCCGCCCACAGCAGCTCGGCCCAGCGGGCGTAGCCCAGGTCCGAGGGGTGATAGCCGTCGGCGGCCACGAGCTCCGGGCGTCGCGGGATCTCGGCTCGGCTCGGCTGGTAGAGGTCGACGACCTCGACGCCGTACCGCCGGGCCAGTCGGGTCAGCGCTTCGTTGAAGCGCACCGTGAGCTCGGCCACCGCCGAGGACGTCTCGCGCCCGCGAAACCGCGGCGTGGCGACGAGTTCGGGCAGCAGGTTGGCGACGACGACCGCGCTCGTCTCCCGGGTGAGCCGCCGGAAGATCGTGTCGACGTGGCGCTCGTACTCCTGCACCGGCACGTGCCCCGTGATGTCGTTGGGGCCGATCGAGAGCGTCACCAGCTGCGGTCGCAGCAGCACGGCACGCTCCAGCTGACCATCGACCACGCCGGCCGACGTGGCGCCGCCGAGGCCGAGATTGACGACGCTCGCGCGAGGGTAGACGGCGCGCAGGCGGGCGTGCAGCCGCGAGACATAACTGGCGTTCGGGCTGGTGGCGCCGATGCCCTCCACGGTGCTGTCGCCGAGCGCCACGTAGAGGACGGCGGCGCCGTGATCCAGCGGCAGCGTGCGCACGCGCTCGGTACGGCTCCCGGCGCAGGCCGCGGTGAGGAGCGCGGCCACCGCCAGGAGGGCGTTGATCCTCACGGCTTACCAGCCCGCTGCCTCTTCCAGTGTGCGGCGATACCACGGCGCGTCGGGGAAGGTGATCGGGCGGACGGCGGGCAGCGTCACGCCGGCCTGCCGGTACGCCTGAAGATAGGCGCGCGCGATGGCCGCGTCACCGACGCCGCCGAGCGCGGCGGCCATCGTCTCGGGCACGGCGCCGTCACGGTCGAAGGCGCGCAGGGCCTCGGCGAGGCCGCTACCCTCCATCATCGCCCGGTAGAACGGGAGCGTCGCGTAACGGCTCAGCTCGTTGCGAAACGCCTTCTGCGCGGCCCCGGCGTCGTCGGTGACGGCCAGCGGCACCGCGGCGACGATGTCGAAGCCCTCCAGCGTCTTGCCGGCCCGGCGCCGGCCGCGCTCGATGGCCGGACGCGCCACGTCGCGCACGTAGTCCGGCGTGCACAGCCAGAGGATCGCGCCGTCGGCGATCTCGCCGGCCAGCTCGCACATCCTGGGACCGAGCGCCGCCAGGTAGATCGGCGAGGCCGGCGGGCGCGTCGGCAGCGCCAGGCTCCAGTGCACGCGGTAGTGCTTGCCCTCGAAGGCGGCGCCGGCGCCGAGCGCGCCGCGCAGCACCGCGACGTACTCGCGCATGATCGCCAGCGGCTCGATGACCGACAGCCCGAGCATGGCCTCCATCGAGGCGCGGTGGCTCACGCCGATGCCGAGCCGGAAGCGACCACCCGTGAGCTCGGAGAGCGTGAGCGCGGCCTGGGCCATCGTCACCGGATGACGCGGGTAGATCGGGACGACGCCGTTGCCGAGGCCGATCCGCGAGGTGGCGGCGCCGTAGGCGGCGAGCACCAGGAAGGAGTCGCGACCGAGGCCGTGCGTGACCCACACGCTCTCGTAGCCGAGCGCCTCGGCACGCTTCGCCAGATCGATGCCCGCCGCGAGATCGCCGCCGGGAGACAGATAGGTGGCAATTCTCATGATGTCCGGATGCTCACTTCCATGGTGTCGTCGCCGAAGTCGTACTCGCGGGATTCCCAGGGGCTGCTGGGGTCGCGCACGTAGTCGAGGTAGGGCGTGACGTCGCGGCGGAAGACGCCGGTGTTGTCGGCGATGACGACCGCGCCGGCCACGAGCTTGGGCTCGAGCTGGCGCAGGTAGTCGAGATAGTCCTCCTTGCGCGCGTCGATGAAGACGAGGTCGAAGCGGCCGGGCAGGAGCGGGATCGCGCGCAGTGCGTCGCCGACCACGACCTTCACGCGCTTGCCCAGCCCCGCCTCCTCCGCGTTGCTCTTCACGAACTTCGCCAGGTAGTCGTTGGCCTCGAGGCAGGTCAGGCGGCCGCCGGGCGGCAGCGCGCCGGCGATGAGGATCGCGGAGTAGCCGAGGAGCGAGCCGATCTCGAGCGCGCGCGTGGGGCGGTGGCGGTCGATCAGGCGCCGGATCACCCGACCCTTGGCGCGGCCGACGTTGGGGATGTGCCAGAGCGCGGTGGCCCGGTCCATCACCGCCAGCATCCGTTGCGCCTTCTTGGTCACGAGGCCTTGAGCCGACCGGCGACCGAGTCCGGCACGGGATACCTCCGCGTCGACGGCCCGGCCTTGATGATCTGGCCCGGCATCGGGCGGCCGACGATCTGCTCGACCCGGCGCGAGACTGCGACGAGGCGGTCGAGGTCGATGCCGGTGGCGACGCCCATCGCGTGCAGGCAGTGCACGAGGTCCTCGGTGCAGACGTTGCCGGAGGCGCCGGGCGCGAACGGGCAGCCGCCGAGGCCGCCGATGGAGGCGTCGAAGTTGGTCACGCCGAGCTGCATCGCGGCCAGGATGTTGGGGATCGCCATCGCCCGCGTGTCGTGGGTGTGCAGCGTCCACTCGATTCCGGGGAAGCGCGGCATCAAGCGCTCCAGCACGGTCGCGACCTGCCGCGGGTTGGCCATGCCCGTCGTGTCGGCCAGGCCGATGCCGCGGGCGCCGAGATCCACGAGCCGCGCCACCACGCGCTCCAGGTGATCGACGGGGACGTCGCCCTCGAACGGACAGCCGAAGGAGGTGGAGATGCCGCACTGCATCGGCACCCCGGCCCGGCCGGCGATCTGGGCGACCGCGCGCAGCTTCTCGATCGACTCGGCGATCGTCATGTTGACGTTGGCGAGGTTGTGGCTTTCGCTGGCCGACAGCACCGTGTGGATGGCGTCGACGCCCGCATCGACGGCGCGGGCGGCGCCCTTGTCATTGGGCACCAGGGCGGCGTAGCGGGTCCCCGGCCGCCGCCGGATGGTGGCCATGACTGCCTCGGCATCGCGCAGCTGGGGCACGGCCTTGGGGTGGACGAACGAGGTCACCTCGATGCGGGGGACGCCGGCCTCGGTCAGCCGGTTCACCACCTCGACCTTCTGCTCGGTCGGGATGAAGTCCGGCTCGATCTGGAACCCATCGCGGGTCCCCACCTCACAGATCGTCACGCGCTCGGGCACTTGCATTGGCGCCTCCGGCGGGGTCACTGTAGCATGTCAGCGAACCCCTGGCCGCGCTCCGGGCATCGAAAGGGCGAGGAGAACAGCATGAGCGTGAACATCGGCATCCCTGACGACAACCGCCAGAAGGTCGTGGCGATCCTCAATACCCTGCTGGCCGACGAGTTCCTGCTGTACACCAAGACGCGCAACTTCCACTGGAACGTGACCGGTCCCCAGTTCAACGACCTGCACAAGTTCTTCGAGTCGCTGTACGAGGCCCTCGACGAGGTCGTCGACGAGGTGGCCGAGCGGGCCCGCGCGCTGGACGGGCGAGCCCTCGGCACGCTCGAGGAATTCCGGACGAAGGCGCGGCTGGGCGAGAAGCCCGGCGCGGTGCCGGCGGCCCGCGACATGCTCGCCACGCTGCTGGCCGACCACGAGGCCCTCATTCGCTCGCTCCGCGAGGACGTCGACACCGTCACCGACGGGCTCGAGGACGTCGGGACCGCCGACTTCCTCACCGGGTTGCTCGAGAAGCACGAGAAGACGGCCTGGATGCTGAGGGCGTTCCTGGCATAGCTGCCACCGGCCCCGGCGCCTCGCCGGCGCTGGGGCCGCACCAGTTCCCCATGCGGTGCCCGAACTGCGCGACCGAGCTTCCGGATAGTGCGAAGTTCTGTGTCGAGTGCGGGCGCGACCTCCGCCCGCGGCCGGGCTTCGCCTCCCCGGCCGCCTACACGCCGCGCCACCTGGCCGAGCGCATCCTCACGACCCGGGCCGCGCTGGAGGGCGAGCACAAGCAGGTCACCGTCCTCTTCTGCGACATCGCCAACTCCACGCCGCTGGCCGAGCGCGTGGGGCCCGAGCGCATGCACGCGCTCCTCAACGGCTTCTTCGAGCTGGCGCTGGCCGAGGTCCATCGTTTCGAGGGCACGATCAACCAGTTCCTGGGCGACGGCTTCATGGCGCTGTTCGGCGCGCCGCTCGCCCACGAGGACGACGCGCGCCGGGCGGTGAGCGCGGCCGTGGCCATCCGCCGCGCGCTGCGCGACCGCAGCTCCTACGCCGGCCTCGGGCCCGGCGCCGAGCTGAAGGTCCGCATCGGCGTGAACACCGGCCTCGTCGTCGTCGGCTCCATCGGCGACAACCTCCGCATGGACTACACCGCGGTCGGCGACACCACCAACGTCGCCGCCCGGCTGCAGCAGGCGGCGGCGCCCGGCGAGATCGTCATCGCCGAGGCCACCTCGCGGCTCGTGCGCACCGACGTGCGACTGGCCGCGGCCGGCGCGCTCGCCGTCAAGGGCAAGAGCGAGCCGGTGATCGCCTACAAGGTCCTCGGCCTGGCGCCGCGCCGCACGGCGTTCGAGCACGCCGCCGAGCGGGCGTTCGGCCGCTTCGTCGGGCGCGACGAGGAGCTGCGCCGGCTGGGCGCGCTGCTGAGCGCCGCCCAGGGCGGCGCCGGCCGCCTCGTGCGCGTGGTCGGCGAGGCGGGCGCCGGCAAGTCGCGCCTGCTCTACGAGCTGCGGCGCACGCTCGGCGGCACCGACATGACGACGCTGGAGGCGCGCTGCCGTGCCTACGGCACCGCCATCCCCCATCTGCCGATCCTCGATCTCGTGCGCGGGCAGTGCGGAATCGAAGAGCGCGACCCGCCGGACATGGTGACGGCCAAGGTCCGGTCGACGTTGACGGGGCTCGGCGTGGCCGTCGACGAGAGCGCGCCGTTCCTGCTCCAGCTCCTCGGTATCAAGAACGACGGCGGCTCGCTCGAGGACATACCGGACGACATCGTCCGCGCCCGCACGATCGAGGCCCTGCGGCGCATGCTGCTCGAGGGCAGCCGCCGGCGGCCGCTGCTCGTGGTGATCGAGGACCTGCACTGGATCGACGACGCCTCCGAGGACTACCTCGGTGCGCTCGTGGCCGGGCTCGGCGCCACCGCGATCCTGATGGTGGCGACGCACCGTCCGGACTGGCGGCCGCGCTGGACGATGCCGGAGGGCGCCGAGGAGATCGTGCTGCCGCCGCTCGGCGACGAGGACAGCCTCACCCTCGTGCAGGCCGTGATCGAGCGCACGCGTCTGCCCACCGAGCTCGCGCGCGTGATCCTCGATCGCGCGTCCGGCAATCCGCTCTTCCTCGAAGAGCTGGCCCGCGCCGTGGCCGAGCAGGGCGATCTCGCGGCGGCGCGGGCGGTGCCCGACACGCTGCGGGCCCTGCTGAGCTCGCGCATGGACCGACTGCCCGCCGCGCCCAAGCGCCTGCTGCAGACGGCCGCCGTGCTGGGGCGCGAGTTCCCGCGGCGGCTCCTGGAGACGGTGTGGGACGGCCCCGGCTCCGTGGCCGCGCAGCTGGCCGAGCTGGCCCGGCTGGATTTCGTCCACGAGCTGAGCGCCGGCGTGGATCCGGCCTACGCCTTCAATCACGCGCTCACCCAGGAGGTCGCCTACGAGAGCCTGCTGACGCCGCACCGGCACACGCTGCACGAGACGGCCGCGCGGGCGCTGGAGTCGGGGTGCGAGGGGCGCCCGGAGCGGCAGTGGGAGCGGCTGGCCTATCACTGGACGCGTACGCCGCAGGCCGACAAGGCGGTGGAGGCGCTCCGCCGGGTGGCCACGCGCGCGATGGGAGCGTACGCCAACGCGGAGGCGGTCGCCGCGCTGCGCGAGGCCGAGACGCACGCCGCGCGCCTGACGACGGACCGCGAGCGCGTCACCCTGCAGCTGGCGCTCGATCGCTCGCAGGCGCAGTTCCTGCTCGGCCAGGTGCAGGAGAGCCTCGAGGATCTCCGCGCCCGCGCCGACCTCGTGGAGCTGGTCGGGGATCCCTCGCTGACGGCGCACTACCACTTCCGGCTGGCCTCGGCGCTCGGCGTGCTCGGCGACAGCGCCCGGGCGATCGAGCACGCGGAGCGCGCGCTGGCCGAGGCGCATCACGTGGGCGACGTCGCCACCGAGGGCAAGGCCGAGTACATCCTGGCGCGCGAGTCGTTCTGGTCGGGCGATCTCCGTCGCGGCGTGGACCACGGGCGACGCGCCGTCGTGCTCCTGGATCGCGCCGGCGAGCGCTGGTGGCTGGCCCTGGCCCACTGGGCTCGCGCACTGAGCTACCTGCTGCTGGGGCGCTTCGACGAGGCGCTCGACTCCGCCACCTGGGCGCGGACGATCGCCGACAAGCTGCGCGATCCGCGGCTGGCCAGCCAGGCCGCCTGGACCAGCGGCTGGATCCACGCCACCCGTGGCGACTGGGCGACCGGCATCGAGGCGGGGCGGCGCGCGCTGGAGCTGGCGCCCGACGAGATGAGCCGCGCGGTGGCCGAGGGCTTCCTCGGCACCTGCTACGTCGAGAAGGGGGACACCACCGCGGCGCTGCCGCTCCTCGAGCAGGCGACCGAGACGCTCGGCCGCCTGCGCTTCCGTCAGCTCGAGGGCTTCTTCACGATCCTGCAAGGGCTGGCGCATGCGCAGCGCGGCGATACCGACCGCGCGGCCGTGCTGGCGGCGCGCGGCCTGGAGATCGTGCGCGGCATCAACTTCGGGCCGGCGATCGTGGAGGCGCGCCTCGTGGAGGCCATGGTCGCCCGGGCCCGTCGAGATCCCGCCGCGGCGAGCCGCGCGCTCGGCGAGGCGCTCGAGGTGTCCGAGCGGATCGGCGCGCGCTTCCTCGCCGCCCAGATGCGCCTGGCGCTGGCCGACGTCGCGCACGGCGCCGGCGATCGCGAGACCGTGGCGCGCCATCTGGGGCCGGCCCACGCGGAGCTGCAGGCGCTGAATGCGCCGGTGTGGGCGGAGCGCGCGGCCGCGCTGGCCCGCGCCGCCGGTGTCGCGCTGGCCCGACCGGCTTCCTAGCGGCTCTGGATCTTCTCGCGGGGGGTGGGGAAGGCCTCGACCACGCGCTCGTTGATCCGCCACGCCGACAGGAACCGCTTCCACGCCGACATCGGATACTCGCCGAGCTTGCGGCGGAACTGGTTGTTCACACAGTTGTGCCAGCGCAGGACGACCAGGTCGAACTGCGCGTCCGGGGAGCCGGCCCGGGCGACGTCGTTGATGATCGAGCCGCACTCGCGCGAGGGATCCACGTCCTCGTAACGCCGCCGCAGCACGGCGACGTCGCCGCTGCGGAAGAACTCGAGCTTGGTCTCCTCCAGCCACAGGCTGAAGGTCAGCGAGCGCTGCAGCCACGTCACCACCGGCTCCAGCTCGGGCGGGGGCCGAAGTCCTCGCAGATGGTTCAGGGCGGCGCCACCCCGCTCGAGGTTGACGCGCGCGTTCCAGAGAAAGCTCGGCGATTGCGGCGAGCGGGTACGGCAGTCGAGGTAGGCGGGATCGCCGACCTCGCACCGCTCCAGTCGGGGCGCCACCGCGAGGCTCGTCCACCCGGCCAGGTGCGGCGAGAGGATGACGAGCGCGCGCACCTCGGACTCCGGCGTGCGCTTGTCGTCGAACGCGAGCTGGTACTCCCCGAGCAGGGTGGGGAAGACGAGCCGCTGCGTGTCCGCGCGCGCCACGGCGGGCAACGCCAGCAGGGCGAGGACGGCGATCAGGGCCCGTCGCATCTCAGACCGGCCGGCGCGCGAACATCCCGAGGCCGCGCATGGTCATGACGACATCGCCCCGCTGGTTGAAGACCTCCGAGAGGGACCGCACGATGCCCCGGTCGGGCTTGCTGCGCGAGGGCACCGCCTCGACCACCGTGAACCGCACGCGCAGCGTGTCCCCCGGGCGGACGGGCTTGACCCAGCGGATCTCGTCGACGCCGGGCGAGCCGAGCGAGGCCGTGTCCTTCAGGAACGTCTCCCACATCAGGCGCATGTAGATGGCGCAGGTGTGCCAGCCGCTCGCCAGCAGCCCGCCGTAGATCGAGCGCGCGGCCGCCTCGTCGTCGAGGTGGAAGGGCTGGGGATCGAACTGGCGGGCAAAGGCCACGATCTCGTCGCGAGTCACCGCGCGGGGCGGTGACTCGCGGACATCCCCCGGCGGAAAGTCCTCGAAATAGAGCATTCGTCCTCAGTACGAGCGCGGCATCCCCAGCACGTGCTCGCCGACGTAGGCGAGCACGAGGTTGTTGTTGACGGGCGCCGTCTTGTAGAGACGGCACTCGCGGAACTTTCGTTCCACATCATACTCTTCGGCGTAGCCGTAGCCACCGTGGCAGTCGATGCAGGCGTTGCCCGCCTCCCACGCCGCCTCGGCCGCCAGGTACTTGGCCATGTTGGCCTCGGCCCCGCACGGCTCGCCGGCGTCGAAGAGCGCGGCGGCCTTGTCGCGCATGAGCGCGGCGGCCTCCACGTTGGTGTACGCCTTGGCGATCGGGAACTGCACGCCCTGGTTGGTGCCGATCGGCTTGCCGAAGATCACCCGCTGTTGCGAGTAGGCGACGGCCTTGTCGGTGAACCAGCGACCGTCGCCGATCGACTCGGAGGCGACCAGGATCCGCTCGGCGTTCATCCCGGAGAGGATGTAGTGGAAGCCCTTGCCCTCCTCGCCCACGAGGCTCTCGGCCGGGATCTCCACGTCGTCGAAGAAGAGCGCGTTGGTCGAGTGGTTCATCATCATGCGCAGCGGCCGGATCTCCAGCCCCTTCAGCCCGCGGATGTCGATGAGGAACACGCTGAGGCCGTCGGTCCGGCGCTTGACCTGCTCGACCGAGGCCGTGCGCGCCAGCAGCAGCATGAGGTCCGACTGCATCGCGCGGGAGATGAACATCTTGCGGCCGTTGACGACGTAGCGGTCGCCCTTGCGCACGGCGGTCGTCTTGAGCTTCGTCGTGTCGGAGCCGGCGTCGGGCTCGGTGACGCCGAAGGCCTGTAGCCGCAGGTCGCCGGTGGCGATCTTCGGCAGGTAGGCCTGCTTCTGCGCCTCGCTGCCGTGCCGCAGCACGGTGCCCATGATGTACATCTGGGCGTGGCAGGCGGAGGCGCTGCCGCCGTTGGCGTGGATCGTCTCTAAGATCAGCCCGCCCTCGCGCATGCCGAGCCCGGCGCCGCCGTACTCCGGGGGAATGAGGCAGCCGAGGTAGCCGGACTGGGTCAGCTCGTTGACGAACTTCTCCGGGTACTCGCGGCGGGAATCGAGATCCCGCCAGTACTCGCCGGGATAGCGCTTGCAGATCTCCGTGATCCCGGCCTTGAGCGCCCGCTGGTCGTCGGTGAGTGCGAGGTCGATGGACGCCATGTCTGTCCCCTGGGTCAGCGGCCCTTGAATTCGGGCTTCCGTTTTTCGTTGAAGGCGCGCACGCCCTCCAGCCGGTCCTCGGTCACCACCGTCGCGTTGTACGCCTCGATCGCCAGGATCATCGCGGTCTCGAGGTCCGTCTCGCTGCCATAGGCGATGGCCTTCTTGGCCTGGCGGACGGCGATGGGGCCGTTGCGCGCGATGGTGCTCGCGATCTCCGTCGCCCGTGCCTTGGCCTGCCCGGCGGGGACCAGATGGTTGACCAGCCCCGCCGCCTTCGCTTCCTCCGCCTTCATCCGCCGGCCCGTGAAGATGAGCTCCTTCGCGAGCGGCGCCCCGACGATGCGGGGGAGCAGCTGGGTGCCGCCGATGCCGGGGAAGATGCCCAGCGTCGTCTCCGGCACGCCGAACACCGCCGTCTCGCCGGCCACGATGAAATCGGACAGGATCGCCAGCTCGCAGCCGCCGGCCAGCGCGAAGCCCTCGACGGCGGCGATGACCGGCACCGGGCAACGCAGCACGCGCAGGGCCGCCTGCTCGAAGATCACGTGCTGCGCGCGCCACGCCTCGTCGGTCATTCCGTTGCGCTCTTTGAGATCACCACCCGCGCAGAACGCGCGCTCGCCGGCGCCGGTGAACACGATCGCCCGCGCCTCCGCGTCGGCGGCCAGCGCGGTGAAGCAGGCGAGCAGGTCCTGGCCCATCTGCGTGTTCATGGCGTTCATCTGGTCCGGACGGTTCAAGACGACCGTCACGACGTGGCGGTCGTCCGAGCGGGTGACGAGGAGGTGGTGATACTCAGGCATTGTTGTAGCGGGGGCCGCTTACACGGGTAAGGGCGTGGGTGGCCTGATCTAGACAGTCGTGGCTCCGGTCTGCGGTCAACCGTCCTGCGGCCGATCGTCCCCCTGACAACCGTTCCGGAATCCCGGTCGAACCCGTCTCGGTGCTTCCTGTTTTTTTGGTCACTGCACGAGGCCCTGGGTCTTGAGGGTGCGGACGTCGTCGAGGGTGTAGCCGAGCCAGGTGAGGACGTCGGCGCTGTGCTCGCCGAGCTGCGGGGGGACGCGGCGCACGCCGGGGCGGCGGCCGTCCCACTGGATCGGCAAGCCGAGTGAGCGGTAGTCGGGCAGGCGCGGATGCGGCGCGCCGACGAGCATGCCACTCGCCTGCGTCTGCGGCTCCTGCAGCACCTGATCGAGCGTGAGGATCGGCGCGCCCGGGACGCCGGCGGCGCGCAGCCGCTCGATGAGGTCGCTCGTCTTGAACGCGCGCGTGCGGGTGGACACCGCCTCGACGACCTCGGCGCGATGGCGCACGCGCGAGGGGTTATCGATGAAGCGTGCATCGCCGAGCAGATCGGGCGCGTCGAGCGCTCCCGCCAGCCGCTTGAAGAGCGCGTCGGACGCCGCGCCGATCATCGCGTAGCCGTCGGCGGTCGGGAACGCCTGGTAGGGGGCGATCATCTGCGTGCCCGAGCCCTGCGGCTGGGGGACGTCGCCGCTGCCGAGGTAGCCCATCGCGTGATAGGACACCCACATCAGCGTCGTGTCGAAGAGCGCGGTGGTCACCTCGACGCCGCGGCCGGTGCTCTCGCGCTGGCGCAGTCCCGCCATGATGCCGAGCGCGGCCCACATGCCGGTGCCCATGTCGACGATCGAGGTGCCGACCCGCGCTGGTTCCTGGCCCGGGTGGCCGTTCACCGACATCAGGCCGGCGTAGGCCTGCATCAGCGGATCGTAGCCGGGCAGGTGGGCCATGGGGCCGCGGGTGCCGTACGCCGTGATCGAGCAGTACACGAGCCGCGGGTTCAGGTTCGTGGCCGACGGATAGTCGAGCCCGAGCTCGGCGATGGCGCCGGCCCGCAGGCTCTGCACGAAGACGTCGGCGCGCGCCACCAGGCGGCGCAGGACCTCGAGGCCGCCCTCGCGCTTGAGATCCAGCGCGAGGCTGCGCTTGTTGCGATTGAACGCCATGAACGAGGCGCTCTCCTCGCCCCAGAACGGCGGCGCCCAGGCGCGCGCGTCGTCGCCGCGGCCGGGCCGCTCGACCTTGACGACCTCCGCGCCCATGTCGCCGAGGATCTGCGTGCAGAACGGCCCGGCGACGTTCTGGGTGAGATCGACGACGACGAGCCCGTCGAGTGGGAGCGCCACGGGGGTGGAGTCTACCACCGGCGCTCGGCGACGGCGGTCTTGACGGGACCCCCGATGAAGGGTAAGGCTCTCGGGACATGGCAAGGTCCGGCCTGGCGATTGATCGGGCCCTGCTGCCACGCCTGGCTCGGGCGCTGACGGCCTCCCTGGGGCTGGGTGACGTCCTGGCCGCCGCCAGCCGCACCGCCGCCGATCTGGTCCACGACAGCCTCGTCCTCGTCTGGGTACTCCAGGGCGACCGCCTCATCCTCAAGGGAGCCGCCGGCGTGGTCGGGGGCACGTACACGGGCATGCGGACCGAATTCAGGTTCGGCGAGGGGTTGCCCGGCGACGTGGCTCGCCGCCGGGAGCTGCTGGTGGTCGAGGACGTCGCCGCCGATCCCCGCGCGACCCAGGCCGACTTCCTGCGGGCCGAGGGTGTGCGCTGGTTCATCGGGATCCCGCTGTCCGCCCGCTCTGCGCTCGAGGGCGTGCTCGGCGTCTTCGTCCGGGGCGCGGAGTCGCCGGAGCCGGAGACGGTGGACGCGCTCGGCTCGCTGGCCGCCCAGGTCGCGCTCGCCGTCGAGAGCGCGCGGCTCGTCGCCCACAGCGAGCGCCGGCGCCGCGAGGCCGAGGCGCTGGCGGCGGTCAGCCAGGCGCTCGCCTACTCGCTCGATTCCAGCGTCGTCTCCCAGCTCATCGCCGACAACGTGATCACACTGCTGAACGCCCGCGACGCCGCGGTGTACCGGCTGGAGCCCGACACCGGCGACCTCGTCGCGGTCGCGTTCGCCGGGCTGCTGTCCGACTGGAGCGCGGCCCTGATCCTGCCCCGCGGCGTCGGGCTGGCCGGCCGGGCCGTGGTGGAGCGTCGGACGCTGACGACGCGGAACGCCCTCGAGGATCCCGGCGTCCTCTTCCCACCGGAGCTGCGCGCGCGTTTCCAGCGTCTCGATCTCGGCCCCGTCATGGCCACGCCGCTGCTGGTGAACGGCGAGCCCATCGGCGCGCTCGGGGTGGCGGGGGGACGGGGGGCCGTGTTCGACGACGACGCGCGGCGCGTGCTGGAGGCGTTTGCCGATCAGGCGGCGGTGGCCTGGAACAACGCGCGGCTGTTCGCGGCCGAGCGCGACGCGCGGAGTGACGCCGAGGCCGCCGAGCGGCGCTTCCGCGGGCTGGTGGAGAGCATCGACGCCGTGGTGACCGAGTTCGACGTCGCCACCCGGCGCGTGCTCTTCGTGAGCCGGCAGGCCGAGGGGCTGCTCGGCTACCCGCTCGAGTCGTGGCTCGAGCCCGACTTCTGGCGTGACCACCTGCATCCCGAAGACCGCCTGCGCGTGGTGGCGTTCACCCACGCCGAGGCGGCGGCCGGGCGCAAACACGTGCAGGAGTACCGGATGCTGGCGGCCGACGGCCGCGTGGTGTGGGTGCGCGACAGCGCCAGCCTCGTGAGCGTGGCGGCGGAGCCGACGCGGCTGCGCTGTCTGCACGTGGACATCACCGAGCGCAAGCGGACCGAGGCGCTGCTGGCCGGCGAGAAGCGCGTGCTGGAGACGATCGCCGCCGGCGAGTCCCTCACGCGCGTGCTCGACACCCTGTGCCGGGCCGTCGAGTCGCAGGGCGAGGACATGCTGTGCTCGGTGTTGATGGTGGAGGGCGACCGGCTGGGTGGAGGCGCGGCGCCGAGCCTGCCGCGCGAGTACGTGGAGGCGATCGAGGGGCTGGCGATCGGGCCCGACGCGGGCTCCTGCGGGACCGCCGCCTTCCGCCGGCAGCCGGTCATCGTCGACGACGTCGCCACCGATCCGCTCTGGCAGAAGTACCGGGAGGTGGCGCTGCTCCACGGCCTGCGCGCGTGCTGGTCGATCCCGGTGCTGGATGCCTCCGGCGTTCCCATGGCGACGTTCGCGATCTACTACCGGATGCCGCGACGCCCTGGCGTCGACGACCGGCGGCTGATCGATCGTGTCGCCCGGCTGGCCGGGATCGCCATCGAGCGGGTGCGCGCCGAGGAAGCCTTGCGCGAGAGCGAGCAGCGCTACCGCACGCTCGTGACCAACATCCCCGACGTGGCGTGGCTGGTCGACCGCGCCGGCAACACGCTCTTCATCAGCCCCAACGTGGAGAAGGTCGGCGGCTACTCGGCCGAGGAGCTCTACCGGGCGGGATCGGCCGGCTGGTTCGGACGCATCCACGCCGACGATCTGCCGATGGTCCGCCGGCACTTCGAGGCGCTGTTCCAGGCCGGGGCCGCCGGCTTCGACGTCGAGTACCGGCTGAGGCACCGCGACGGCCGCTGGATCTGGATCCACGATCGCGCGGTGGCGACCTACGAGGGCCACGACACGACCTACGTGTACGGTCTCTACTCGAACATCACCGACCGCAAGCAGGCCGAGGAGATCCGGGCCCTCCTCCTCAACCAGGTGATCACCGTGCAGGAGGAGGAGCGGCGGCGCATCGCGCGCGAGCTGCACGACGAGACGGCGCAATCGCTGGCCTCGCTCCTGCTCGGCCTCAGCGCGCTGCAAAAGGCCCGTACGGTCAAGGCGGCGCGGATGCAGGCCGGTGATCTCCACCAGGTCGCCACCCACGCGCTGGCCGAGGTGCGGCGGCTGGCCTGGGGTCTACGCCCCAGCGTGCTCGACGACCTCGGGCTGGCGACCGCGCTGGAGCGCTATACCGAGGAGTTCGCGCGCGCGCGCCGGCTCGCCGTCGCGCTGCAGACGACCGGGCTCGACGCCGGGCGCATGCCGGCGCCGGTGGAGACGGCCCTCTATCGCATCATGCAGGAGGCGCTGTCGAACGTCGCCCGTCACGCCGGCGCCCGTCGCGTCTGGGTGCAGCTGCACCGCCACGGCGCGACCGTGACGCTGGTCGTCGAGGACGACGGCCACGGCTTCGATCCCGCTCAGCCGCCGGCGCCGCCGTCGGCGGCGCGCGGTCTCGGCATCCACTCCATGCGCGAGCGCGCGGCCGTGCACAAGGGCGCGCTGGCGATCGAGTCGGCCCCGGGGCGCGGCACCCGAGTGTCGGTCGAGATTCCGCTCCCCACGGAGGGCGCATGAAGAAGATCCGCCTGCTCCTCGCCGATGATCACGCGATCCTGCGCGCGGGCCTGCGCATGCT
>Ga0134124_10002281_pt1 | contig 15484 bp, 13 predicted proteins | sample KB304_FD_96880 | JGI IMG/M metagenome (GOLD analysis project Ga0134124, IMG submission 96880) | Terrestrial soil microbial communities without Nitrogen fertilizer from Kellogg Biological Station, Michigan, USA - KB3-0-4 | ecosystem: Environmental > Terrestrial > Soil > Unclassified ... | reverse complement strand
GCATGCAGGTTGATGTCGTAGGTGAGGTTCGGGTTGATGTTACCCAAAGGGTCATTCGAGAGCGCGCCCAGGTGCATGACCGCGTCGAAGCCGCGTAGAGGCTCCGCCGTGATGTCCCTCAGATCCAGATTGAGGTTCGGGACGTCATCGGGCGGAGCGCGGAAATCACATGCGTCGAAGTAGCCCGTGTCGAGGCCAATCACCTCGTGCCCGGCCGCGCGAAGCACGCTGACCATTTCCACGCCGATGTATCCGCGGTGACCAGTTACAAGAACTTTCATTCACTCAGCTTCCGTCTGGAGGGCCCTAAACCGTATCAGTTCGCGGTAACCGCTACAACTCCGGCTCTCGCGAGCCCGCGCCGGTCCGGTCGTTCATGTGCGCAGGGCCGAGCACGGGGCGGCTTCCGCCCGACGTTCGAGCCGTCGGGCTCGTAGCGAAACCGCGCGAACCCTCACACGACCGTTGCTTCCGGGATCGGCACGATGAAGCGCGCGCCCCAGTCACGCGTGTAGCCGAGCTGCGCGATGATCTCGTCCTTGAAGTTCCACGGCAGGATGAAGATGTAGTCCGGCTTTACCTCGTCGATGCGCGATGGATGGAGGATTGGAATGTGGGTTCCGGGCAGGAACTTGCCCTGCTTGTAGGGGTTACGGTCTACCGTGAACTCGATGAAATCACTTCGGATGCCGCAATAGTTCAGCAACGTGTTGCCTTTGCCCGGAGCGCCATAGCCGACGATGCGCTTGCCCGCTCGCTTGGCCTCGATCAAGAACTCGAGCAGCTTGCGCTTGGTCTCCCGGACCTGCTCTTCGAACCGGGTGTACGTCTCGATTCGACGGTAGCCCGCTGCTTCCTCGCGCGCTAACAGCTCCAACATACGCGCCGTCGGGGGGCGACTATCGTCGCTCGCATGGCGCGCGTAGATGCGCAATGAGCCGCCATGCGTCCAAAGCTCTTCCACGTCGAACACGGTGAGCCCGTGACGAGCGAAGATCGCCTCGACCGTAATGAGCGAAAAGTACGAGTAGTGTTCGTGGTAGATCGTGTCGAACTGATTGCCCTCGAAGAGCCGCATCAAGTGCGGAAACTCGAACGTTACCGTACCGCTGGGCTTCAGTACTTCCGGAATACCCGCGACGAAGGAGTTCACGTCTGGCACTTGCGCCAAAACGTTGTTCCCCAGCACCAGATCGGCTTGCATTCCTCCCGAGGCCAACTCGCGCCCCAGCTTCCGGTCGAAGAAAGCAACCTTCGTTTCGACGCCCCGCTCGGCGGCCGCCTTGGCCACGTTGGCTGCTGGCTCGATGCCCAGGCAAGGCACGCCGCGCTTGACGAAGTACTGCAACAGATAGCCGTCGTTGCTCGCGAGCTCGACCACGAAGCTGTTGGAACCCAGCGACAACCGCTCGCTGATCATCGACACGTAGTCCTCAGCGTGTTTGAGCCAAGCGCTGGAGAACGACGAGAAGTAAGCGTACTCGGTGAAGATCTCTTCGACGCGTACGTAGTCACCGACCTGGACCAGGAAGCAATTCCGGCAAACGCGCGCATGTAGCGGGTAAAATGCCTCTGCCCGATCGAGTTGCTCGGCCGCCAGATAGCTCTCACAGAGCGGCGACATTCCGAGGTCGACGACCGTTTCTCGGAGCGGCGTTTCGCAGAAGCGGCACAAGGGTTCCACCATGGCGGCAGCATACTTGACCCGCCCCGCGAGCGGCAAGCGCGCCTCGATTTAGCGCTTGCCAAACTGTGGTCCTCGGGCTCAATTCGAGGCACGCGGATGTCGGTCAGTGTCAGCGTAGTCATTCCTACGTACAATTCGGCGGCCTGGGTCGAAGAAACGCTCGAGAGCGTGCGACGACAGACCTGTCGTGAAGCGCAGCTCGAGGTGATCGTCATCGACGACGTTTCCCCCGATGACAGCGTGGCCGTTGCTCGCAGATACTTGGAAAAACACCCGCTCAACGGTCGCGTCGTGGTGCGCGAGAAGAACGCCGGGGTGGCGGCCAACCGGAACGCGGGCTGGAAGCTGGCCAGCGGCGACTGGATTCAATTTCTCGACGCCGATGACTTGCTCGCGCCACACAAGATCGACCATCAAGCGCGGGCCATTGCCGACGCCGCGGACGACGTGGCGGTGGTCTATTCGAATTGGCAGTACTACTTGCTGGAGAGCGGCAAGTGGCAACCGTCCGGCCCCCTGAACGCGCCATTCGTCGATGATGATCCGGTGCTGCGAATGGTCGAGCAACCGGCCTTCGGCTACGTCGGGCCGACCCTGATTCGTCGGACCTTTCTGGAGAAAACCGGCGGCTTTCAAGAAAAGCCGAACATCGGCGAGGACGCGGACCTGATGCTGCGCATCGCGATGGCCGGCGGCAAATTCCGGGAAGCGCGCTCGGACACGGCTGCCTTCCTCTATCGACAGTCGCCGAACTCGCTGTGGCGTGCCTACGTCAAAAACACGGTGGCCATGCGCAACCTGATGCTGACCTTTCGTAGCGCCGAACAATTTCTACGTAAGCGCGCTTCAGATGGCAACTTGTCCGAGGCGGCGCGCATCGCGGTCGCGCGCCGCTACTCGCGGTTCGCGGATTTCTACCTCGAGCACGACCCGGACACATTTCACATGCTGATGGACTGGTTGCGAGCGCTCGGCTTCAATCGCCCGATCGAACTCAGCCGATCACTGCGTGTTCTGTCATCCGTGCTGGGCTACGAGAATGCCGTGCGCGTTCGTTCGGCCTACCGAGCTCGGGTTGCTCGCTTCCGAAAGTGAGACGCTCAGCGTTTCTTGTATCGTCGCTGCTGGCGATCGATATCGAATTTGTACGAGGCCGCGGTACCAGAGACGAAGCCCAGCAAGTAGCCGAGGCCGGTGGGGCGACCGGTGCGCAGCACGCTCCCACCGATTCGCACCAAGTTCTGGCGAAGGAAACGCAGGTAAAGCGCGAGCGCCGCGCGATCACCCACACGGACGTGCTTGAACAGAGCCGCGCCGGTGCCGAAGCCGTAGCCACGCATCAGCTTGCTCGCGGCCTCTCCATAGGGGCGAACGCCTAGATGATCGACCACTACCTCGTTCGCGTTCACGACCTTCAGACCGGCCTTCAGCACGCGAAAAATCAAGTCCGGTTCACCGCCTGAACGAAGCGGCGACCCTGCACCCAAGAACGGATCGAACGACCCGAGCTTCTGCACGACGTCGCGCCGCATGCTCATGTTGGCGGTGATGCCCCAATCCTGCCCGAAAGGCGGATAGCGGCCGCGCCACTCACGCTCTTTCGCCTCGAAGCTCTCGGTGAAGCCACGCTCCCAGAGCTCGGGTGGAACCTGAACTTTGCCGCAGACGAGCACGGCGCCAGGATCTGCGCTGAAGACCGAGATGATGGACGCTACCCAATTCACGGGCACGCGACAGTCGTCGTCCGTGAAGGCGACCAAGTCGCCCTGGCTGAGCTCGATACCGATGTTGCGCGCGCTGGTTACTCCACGAGTGTCGGTGCGCACGTAACGAAGTCGGGAGTCGAGCACGTTTGCCAGCGCTTGCTCGGTCTCTTTGCCGTCGCTCTGGTCGACCACGATGAGCTCCAGCAGCTCGGGATTGGTGAGGATCGAAGCGACACATGCGGTCGCATGCGCGTGGCGATTCCTGGTCGGTACTACGGCCGAGAGGCGGAGCTCGCGAGCTCCCGATGGAGGGCGATGGTCGATGACTTGGGGCGATTCACCGCTGATCATGAGCGAGCCTGCGAACGGAGTGAGCACTACTACCACAGGCGCGAGCGCGGCAGGCATGGTTTGGAATCGTCCTGCGCCCGTCTCCTCGCTTGCCCGCCGCCAACTCGCTCGCTATCCTCGCCCGAATAGGGCGAAATCAAGCAATGTCCGATCCATCACAGGCGTTCGTCAGCGTAGTGACGCCGATCTACAACACGGAGGCCTACCTGGAGGAGTGCATCCGTAGCGTGCTCGCGCAAACGCACGGCAACTTCGAATACATCTTGGTTGACAACCAAAGCACCGATCGCTCGGGCGAGATCGCTGCAGACTACGCTGCCCGCGACTCGCGGCTCCGGGTCATTCGCACTCCGCGCTTCTTCAGTCAGGTCGACAACTTCAATTTTGCCGTCACGCATGTGCACGGGGAGAGCCGCTACACCAAGATGGTGCTGTCGGATGATTGGATCTACCCGACCTGCGTCGCCCAAATGGCAGCCGTGGCGGACGCGAACCCCAAGGTCGGTTTGGTCGGTGCCTATTGGTTGCTCGAGACGCGAGGGGACGGCTTCGGATTAGCGGTCGATCGCCAGAGCATTTCCGGGCGGGAAGCCTGCCGTCTCCACTTGATGGACGGGATTTTCCTGTTTGGCACGCCCTCCACCGTCATGTATCGGAGCTCGCTGCTTCGCTCGGGACAACCCTTCTTCAATCCGAAGCGGATCTTTTTCGATACGGACGCCGCGTTCGAGGTCCTTTCACGTTCCGATTTCGGCTTCGTACACCAAGTGTTGAGCTTCTGCAGAGCGGACAGGCCCGGCTCGATCGCCGAGGCCTCGCGCGACTTTCGCGCGATCGCTCTCGATCGCATGGTGTTGCTGAAAAATCATGGTGCCACCTATCTCGACGCCGAAGAGTACCGTCGTTGCTTCGAGGGCGCCGAGCGCTTCTTCTACGACGGTCTGGCGCGTGAATGGTTGGCGCGCCCGCTCGGCTACCCCGACGCTGCCTTCTGGGAATTCCAGAACAAGGGGTTAGCGACGGCCGGCAGCGCGGTGCGCCCGGCGCGTCTAGCCAGAGCCGTGGCCCGGGCTTTCGCCAAGAGCGTGGCAAGCCCGCTCGAGTTCGCGAAAGCCCTGCGCGCGCGGAGCTAATGGCGGCGCAACATCGTTAGCGCCCCTTCCGCAATACGCACACGAACAGATCCGCGCTCAGGAACGATGGTAGCTTGAGGGCACGGGTCATTTGCGCAATGCGTGTCAAGTGAGCGTAATGGTGGCTCTCTTCTAGGGAGAAGCCGTGCTTGCTTGCGCGTTTGGCTAAAGCTTGCGGAGTCGTGAAGTGCCGAATGTGTCGGTACACCTCCGGCTGTCCAGTCAGGCGAAACTTTACCCGTTGATGGGTCCGGCTAACGCTCAGCGCGTTCGGCATCGAAAGTATCAACGGCGCGCCTGGCTTCAGCAGCCGCGAGAACAGTCCAAAAGTCGTATCGAGATCCTCGACATATTCGACCACGCTCGAACTGATGAGCAGATCGGCGTCGGAGAGGCCGGTCTCATCGATGTTGGGCAGCGTAGCCTGGAAGAACCTCACCGTATCGAGGTCGCGCTCCTTCCTTTGCTGTTCGCAGAAGGCGATCATCTCCGGCGCTCCGTCGACGCCGACCACCCGACTGCCCAGGGCCGCCAGCTTGAAGCTGAAAACTCCACTGCCGCAGCCCATGTCCAAGGCAAGGCCGCCTGGCGTCACATGGCGCGCCAGAAGATCATCCCAAACCTCGAGTCGCTCCTTGAATTCACCCGCGTGCTGATAGTTCGCGTGAAATTGTCGCGCGTTGTCCGAAAAGAAATCGACCGCGCCGTTGGGTTCGCGATTTGACATCACTTGCAGACCGCAGCTTATTCCGCTTGCCTTGCAAGACAAGGCCTGCTGGCCATTTCGCTCTCGATCGCCGTGTCATCCCGCTATTCCGCGCCGCATTCGCGGCGCCCACCGGAGGTCGCGTCGCTCGAGCGATGCCCAGCCTCCGGCGGAATGCGCGAATCAGCGGACCGACTTATCAGGGAACTTCGAACAGCAGAACCCAATCGTGATCGCCGACCGCGTTGGTCGCCGAGCGTGAGAACGATTGACTCCCGGTGGCCGGGAATGTGCCTGCGCTCGTGAAGGCGCCGTTGGTCGGGTCATACCAGCGAGCGGTGACGGTCCCCGAGAATTGAGAAAGCGCGACCACGATCGGGCTGCCAGCGGGCAGATAAACGATCGCGAGCTTTCCGTCGGGCGTCTTTGCGGCAGGGACGTATCCGAGTGACCCTAGCGTGCCGCGTCCAGAAGTGACGAGAGTCGAATTGCGATCGGGCACAAGTAGATGCCAGGACCGACCCGACACCAGGGCGGTCAGCGGCGCCAGCATGGCATCCGCTGGTCCTCCCAGCTGAGCTTTCCAATTGTCGGGTGCCGTTGCAGACAGTGGGAACGACGAGCCGAACTCCCAAACCTTTTCGCGGCCCGAGAAACCTCCGCTGATGCACCCGGTCAACCAAGCCGTGTACGAGTGCTCACGCACGTTGGCGTACGTATCGTTGGTGAAGCGGTTGTCGGCATAGGGCGCTTCGATCAAAAACGCCGGCATTGTCGGCGAGTAGGAGTAGGCCGCGTTCGCCCCGCCACTCGCGCCAGGACCGACGTAGACCGCGTTCAAGTTGAGCCAGTCGATGGACGGGTCATCGGCTAGCGCAGCTACGGAATTCTGGTTCCGAGTCCAATGCGCCGTTCTGAGGTGTGGTGCCGTCGCCTTGATGCCATCCATGATTGCCGACATGCGTCCGAGGTTTCCAGATGGGTAGCGGTCGCCGCCACCGACCCAGACGATGTTCGGAAGATCTGCGAACGTCGTGCCGACGTAGCGCCCGTACGCAGCGAGGGTCGCCACGCTGTTGTTCTCGAGCATCGGGTACCAGCCTTGGCCATCCGGAGCCCCGTTGTATCCATAGTAAGCGGGCGCGAGAAAGACGAAGATTCCGCGATCACGCGCGGCGGCAACCACCGAGTGCGCCCATGAGAAGTAAGCCGCGTTGGGCGTCGAGAAATCACCCGCAGTCGTGAACGGTTGCAAGCCAGTGCGAGTCGCAGGCGGATTGTCACCCATCCGCCCGATGAGCTGAGTCAATACCGCGTTGAGGCCACGACTCTTTCGGTCGTTCAGGTACAAGGTCAGATCAGAAGAGTTCAACTGAACGATCAGATTCCATGCCGACTCGCCGTTGATGAACTGAGGAGTTCCGTTGCCGTCGACGAGGTATCGGTTGTTGGAGCTCGCTTTCAAAAGCATTGGGCTCCCGCCGGACGATGACGTTCCCCCGGACGATGCGGAGCTGCCCGAGCCACCGGAAGACGACGCTCCGCCCGAGCCACCGGAAGACGACGCTCCGCCCGAGCCACCGGAAGACGACGCTCCGCCCGAGCCACCGGAACCACCGCCCTGTTGGTTTAGAACGAGTTGCGGGGCGTTCGCGCCGCTCTCCCGAGACGCGAATATCGCGAGAGTCGAAGTGTAGGTGGCGTTCTTGAGCAGCACCGTGATCACTTGGCGTCCGGCGTTTTTCTCGGTCTGGACGTGAGGAGTGATATCCCACTCGTACCAGCGCGGCGTACTACCTGCGACGCCGACCGAGCTGAGAAAAGTGGCATTGGCGAGCGGCTGATTGTTCCAGTTGATGCTGGACTCTGCCCAGTTGGCACCGGGAACACCCATGGCTTGCACGCCGAGAGAACCACCGTCGGTGTAGCCGTAGAGGCGTAGTTTGGCGTTCGCAATCGAGTTCGAGCTGCCGCTCAGGTCGAACGAAACGTAGCTGTTGCGATTCCAAGATGCATCATGCGTCTTGACCTCGAGCGTCGAGCTCGATCCGAAGTTGCTCGAAGCGTAGCTGCCGTCGCGTACGAAGGAGTCGCCTCGCGCGGATAGGCTGCTCGGGTTGCTGCTCGCGCTCGTGATCGTGACCGTTGCCGTCCCGGTCTTTCCGCCCGAGGAAGCGTTGATCGTGAACGGTCCGCCTGGCGCGTCGCTGGCGGTGAACAATCCGCTCGCGGAGATGGCTCCGCCGCCGGTTACGCCCCAACTGACGCTTGGGCTGGAGATCGCGACACCGAATTGGTCGCTGACCACCGCGCTGAACTGCTGTGTCGCGCCTGCGGCGATGGAGACGTCTGTCGGCGCGACCTTGACGGTAGACGCTACTTGACCGACAGTGACGTCAACGCTGCTGGTGACCGTCGAACCAGCGGCATCCGTGATCGTCACCTTGAACGAGTAACTTCCGGCGCGCGTGAACGACGCCGTCGTACTCTTCGCTGCGTTCGTGCCATTCGCGCTGAAGCTCACGGCGGCGGGCGGCGAGCCCGTCGTCGACCATGTGTACCTGAGGTTTTGTTCTCCCGCGTCGTCTGCTCCGAGCACGCTCAGCGCAGTCGTCGTTCCTGACGCCGGATTCGGGCTACCCGAGGCGCTCGCTGCGACTGTAGGGGGCGAGTTGGTCGAAGTAGACGTGCTCGAGACCACCAGCTGTGGAACGTTCGTGCCGGCTTCCTTCGAGTTGAAAGTTACGATGCTGGCGCTGTAGGCCGTGCTTTGCACGGAGAGCGTGACCAGCGTTCGTCCGGCATTTTTCTCGGCTTGAACGAAACTCGTGATGTCCCATTCCCACCAACCGGGCGTGGTCGAGAGGGTCACGGGGTTGGCGAGTGGGCTCGTTCCGGTCGTCGGCTGGTTGCTCCAGCTCGTACTGCTCTCGGTCCAAGAGGTATTTGTCGCGCTGAACACGGCCAATGGCAGCTGAATGTCGTTTCCACCACCCAAGGCACCATAAAGTCGCAGCTTGGCGGCGCTCACGCTGCCGCTGGTGCTGGCGAGATCGAACTTCAGATACGTCTTCCGATTCCAGCCGTAGTCGTGATTCTTTATCTCCAGCACGGTGTCGCCGCCAAAGTTGCTCGACTCAGAGCTGCCGTCTCGCACGAACGTGTCTGCTCCTGGCGACAACGTCACGCTGGTTTCCAACGTAGCCCCTGCTCTTCGAGTCGGTTCGTCGTTGCTCTTCGTCGAAACTCCGCTGCAACTGAGCAATAGACCCGCCAGAGTGAGAAGGTGGACTACACGCCGCGCGCGTGTGAATGCAGTAGAATCGACAAGCTCTTGGACGCTCATGGCACACACTTTCCGTTGCAAATTTGCCGTCTGGGGTGGTTCGTAAGTAGGTGGCGTCACGGCGAGTGCAGCAACTGTTCCATTGCGCGCTCGGGCGCGCGGCGCCGCCGCCGCGATGGCTTCAACGCCACACTCATGGGTTAGAAAGCGGACTCACACCCTGAAAATGGACGCTGTGTGCCGAGGTGCGATTCGTGACGATCAGGGCGGCTGCGTTGTCGCATCGCGCACCGCTGGGACACAAAGCCTCGAATACACAGACACACACTTGCGAAGTGCACTCGGTGCAACGTGCAACTTGGCCACGAGATCCGAGGAGGCCATCGCTAGTCTCGATTCGGGATGATTAGCCGTTCGGAATGGTGCCTTCGCGGACCTCGCGGTGAACTGGTGCTCGTAATGGTCAATGTCGAATCAGGATGCTTGATCGTGGGCAGCAGTGTGGGCACGGTTGCCATCCGGTGTTCGGAGCCGATCACGGTGGAGGCGATCGAGCTGCCCGCGCGCACGGCGCGACGAGCGTCGTCGTTCGTCGACGCCACGAACTGCCGTCGTGATGACGCCTGCGAGCTAGGGAACCTCGAGCAACAACACCCAATCGTGATCACCGACGGCGTTGGCCGTCGTGCGCGAAAATGATTGACTGCCACTGGCAGGGAATGTCCCCGCACTTGCGAAGGCACCATTGGTCGGATCGTACCAACGAGCCGAGATCGAGCCGGAGAATTGAGAAAGATCGATCGTGATTGGGTTGCCGGCGGGCAGATACACGATTGCCAGCTTGCCGTCCGGAGTCTTGGCGGCGGCGACGAACCCAAGGGTGCCGAGCGTTCCGCGTCCGGAAGTCACCAGCGCCGAATTGCGATCCGGGACGAGTAGGTGCCAGGGGCGACCTGCTGCTAGCGCCGACAGCGGCGCCAGCATGGCGTCGGCAGGACCTCCGAGTTGCGCTTTCCAGTTGTCGGGCGCGGTTGCCGAAAGCGGAAACGACGAGCCGAACTCCCATAGCCTTTCGCGCCCGGAGAAGCCGCCGCTGGTACATCCCGCCAGCCAGGCCGCATAGGAATGCTCGCGGACGTTGGCGTAGGTCGCATTCGTGAATTTGTTGTCGGCGTACGGGGCTTCGATCAGGAATGCTGGTAGCGTCGGAGAGTATTTGTAGGCAGCATCCGATCGACCAGAAACGCCCGCGCCGACATAGACCGCATTCAGGTTGATCCAGTCGATCGTCGGCTCGTCGGTGAGCACGTCGACGGACATCTTTTCTCTAGTCCAGTGAGCGGTGCGCAGGTGCGGCGCGGTCGCTCGGATGCCATCCATGATTGCCGTCATTCTCGCGAACTGCCCCGAGGGATAGCGATCGCCGCCGCCGACCCACCCGATGTTGGGCAAATCCGCGAATGTCGTGCCGACGTACCGGCCGTACGCCGCGAGTGTGGCCACGCTGTTGGTCTGGAGCACCGGATACCAACCTTGACCCGCCGGTGCACCGTCATAGCCGAGATAAGCAGGCGCGAGGAAAACGACGATTCCGCGATCGCGCGCGGCTTCGATCACCGAGTGTGCCCAGCTGAAATAAGCGGGATTGGGAGTGGAGAAATCAGCCGCGGTAGTGAAAGGCTGAACTCCGGCCCGATTCTGCGGCGGATTGTCGCCCATGGTGCCGACCAGCTGGGTGAGAACGGCATTGAGACCTCGTGCCTTGCGATCCGTGAGGTACGTCACCACGTCGGCGGCGTTGAGCATCACGATCAGGTTCCACGCGGATTCGCCGAGCACGAAAAAGGGGTTGCCGCTACCGTCGACCAAGTACCTGTGGTCTGCGCTCGCTTGCAACTGCAGGAGCGGCCCCGGTACCGGAGGACCGATCATTCCGCTACCGGCCTGGGCGTTACCGCCCGCGGCTTGCATTCCGCCCTGGGCTTGAGTTCCACCTTGGGCTTGAGCTCCGGCTTGGGCTTGAGTTCCACCCTGGGCTTGAGCTCCGGCTTGGGCTTGAGTTCCACCTTGGGCCTGCGTTCCGCCCTGGCTTGGCTGCGTTCCCCCCGCCGCAGACGTTTTGCCACTTGCGCCCGCCGAGCTCAGCGTACCGCCTGCGCCGCCGCTTGGCTTCAGAGTCTGCGAATTGGTGCCGGTTTTCGCGCAACCTGCGACGGCAACGCAGAGCGTCGCGCCCGCAAGGATCAGTCGCATGAATTCGAATCCCACCGCGCTTCTCCTGGCCGCGCCGTGGTTAGACGCGGCCATTGATTATAGTGCATCCGAACGATCCAACAACGTCCTTTTGATGTTCAATGCGAACTTCGGCTCAGGCGTGCAGTAACTCGTTTGCGGCGCGTTCGCCACTCAAGAATGCTTCGTCGGTCCAGATATAGGCCCAATCCCCATAGCGGCCGCAATACTTGATGCCCAAATCCTTCAAATAGCCATGGACAGTTTGCAACGCGGCTCGGCAATCGAGATCGAAGATGACGTTCGCGTATTCGACGTGGAGCGTATTCTTGAACAAGATCTTGTCGGTCTCGCGCAGGATGCCCACTTTGAGAAGGTCGCGAATTGCAGGCTCGATGCACTCATCGGGTTTGCGATCCAGCGGCCGGTATTTCTTCGAATAGTAACACTCCACCTGAAGCGAGCCGCACCCGGGAGGCACGTTGTGGGGTGACTGCATGTGCGGAGTACTGATGCGGGTGAAGAAGATGTCGGAATCGTAAAAATAGGTCCAGTGGTAGTCGATCAGGTCCGCGCGATCGACGACCAGATTGACTATCACCACCTCCGAACAAGCGAGCTTCGCTGCCGCCGCGAGCACATCAGGAGGAGTGCCGTCGATCATGGGAATCAATTCCGGGAGCGGGATCGTCGAGATCAACCCGGAGTAGGGCACCACGGCGCCGTTGCTGAAGCGGAGCTCTTTCTTCTTCGGATCGACGCCGCTCAAACGATGCCCCAACTGTACCTTCGCGCGTTTCATGAAACGCTCGAGATATGACGCAAAGCCACCGTGTGACGGGTATCGGAACTTGGTTACGTAGTGGACGTTCGGTGTGCTTTCGTCGATCGCACCCCGCAGAACTTCCTCCAGCTTGGCGCGATACAGCCGCGGGCCAATCCAGTCCGTGTTCATGTTCCCAGCCGTGGTCGTGTGGTACTTGACCGTGTATTGCATCGGGAACGTTTCCGCGAACTTGTTGCCGAAGCTCGCTCGAAGCCATTGCTCGTAGTTTTGGATCGGACCGTGATCCTTGTGCTGCGCCTCGACGAAGTCCTGGATGATCTCGACTACGAGATCGGTGGGGAGACCCTGGAGATTGATTTGCGCTGGATGCTTGATCCAGTGTCCCTGCCAGTAGTTGTTGACCGTGGCGGTGACCGTTTCGTAGGCGTCGTCGATTCCGTCCGACAGCAACTTGGCGATGCGCTCGTGCTTCGTGAACGAGATGTGCGGGCCTTCGTCGAAAGTGTATTTTTGCTCGTAGATGTGCGAAGCGGTGTGACCTCCGAAAAAATCACGCTTTTCGAACATCAACGCTTCGGCGCCCTTTTCCTCGAGGCGGTGTGCGGCGCCATAGCCGGCCATGCCGGTGCCGATGATACAGATCTTGCTCATGTGAATACTTCCGCGTTGGGTGGGTTTCGTAACCACCAGTCTATGGTCTGCCGAAGACCGGTCTTCAGCTCGACTTGCTGCTGCCAGCCGAGCTCCGACACGAGGCGTTGGTTGTTGCCGACGACCAATGGCTGGTCGTTGGCGCGCGCCGGGATCGCTCCCAGCCGAATCAGCTCGCCCTTCCCCATTAGTTCGCCGATGGGTAGCAGAACATCCCTCAGTGCGATGGCTTGCCCAGATGCGACGTTGACCGGGCCCTCCACCGGGCTATCGAGCAGCTGCACGAGCGCTTCCGCGACGTCTTGAACGTGCAGGTAGTCTCGGATTTGGTTACCGTGTGAACACAGCGCAGGCTTGTTCGCGAGCAGCGATAGGATCACCGACGGAACGAGTCGCCTCGGCAATTCACCGGGCCCGTAGCAGAAGAAAATGCGCGGCCAAGCGGCGCTCAGTTGCCGGTCGCGCACGAGCGCTTCGACGAGAACCCGAAGCGCGTGTTTGCTCGCCCCGTACAGGGTGTCCGGAGTGGTGGCCGTGAGACGCTCGGAGCAATAGCCGTAGCTCCAATCGTATTCGGCGCTGGAACCGCACACGACTAGGCGTTTGCCGCCAACTTCGGAAAATGCGCGGACGAGACTCAGACTAGCGGTCACCCAGTCGTAGTGATCGAGCGTGCCGCGCACCTTGCCGTCCTTGCTCGTCTCGAAAGGCGGCTTCGTGGTCCACGCCATGTGCAGCAAATGAGTGGGCTGAACCCTTTCGAGCAGCGCTTGGTGCGTGCTTTGGTCGAGTAAGTCGAGCTGGTGCTCTATTACGTTTTCACGTTCGAGTCCGAGCGCGCGCCGCGCGACGGCGTGCACTTCGAACCCGCGGGCGAGCAGCAACTCGACGCACGGCGCGCCTATGAACCCGGACGCGCCGGTCAGCAACAGCTTCTTCATGCCAATTTTGCCGAGCCTCCTGCGCTGTGCCGCGCACCCGTGCCGGAAGTCAGTGAGCTCGTCAGCTCAAACCAACCAGACCTGCCAGGGCGCGCGGCCGCGCGATACGAGCTCATCGAGCTGAATCTTGTCTTTGAAGGTGTCCATGCTCTGCCAAAACCCCTCGTACTGATAGGCAATCAGTTGGCGCCGCTCGATCAATCGCGAGAACGCCTCCACGACGAGCTCTTCACCCGAGTTCAAGTAATCGAAGATTTGCTGCTTCAGCGCGAAGAAACCGCCGTTGATGCGAACCGTTGAATCGGACACGTGTTCGATCTTGGTCGCGTGACCCTCCGCGTCTGAGTGTACCAGGTGGAAGGTCTGCGGAACCTTTACGCTCACGAAGGATGCGATCTTGTCCCGCTGCACGAACGATTCCAGGTAAGCGTCGAGGTCGAGATCCGAAAGGCCATCGGCATAGTTGGCCAGGAAGACTTTCTCGTCCTTCAAGAGGTGGCGGACGCGGAGCAGGCGTTCCCCAATGCTCGACTGGGTGCCGGTATCGACGAAGGTGATCCGCCAGTCTTCGATGTCCTTTTGGAAGAACTCGACCTTTCCGCTCGGGCCACCGAGTACGAAATCGTTCGACACCGATTCGTCGTAGTTCAGAAAGTACTTCTTGATGGCCGTAGCCCCGTAACCCAGACAAAGAATGAAGTCCTTGTGCCCGTAATGGGCGTAGTACTTCATCAGGTGCCACATCAACGGGCGCGCACCGATCTCGGCAAGTGGCTTCGGGATCCTATCCGAATACTCCCTGAGCCGCATTCCGAGGCCACCGCAGAACAACACGACTTTCATGGTTAGGGCAATCCTGCCACAGGGCGGCCAGCGCCGAAAGCACAACCTCTGGTTGCCGCGCCAAGGGCGCGCCGTCGAGCGATGCTCGCGCAATGCGTGGTCAGGTAATCGCGGCCTTCGGATCGAAGTCGGGATAGTTCGCGTCACGCTCCGAAATGACTATTGGCAAGAGCGGCCACGTAATGCCGAAGCTCGGGTCGTTCCAGCGTGAGCCGCGGGCGGCTCCTTCACGAAAAAAGTCTCCCATGTGGTAGAGCACGTCCGTGGCGTCCGCCAAGGTGATGAAGCCGTGGGCAAATCCGGCCGGAACGAACAGCGCGCGCCCATTGGCTGCCGAAAGCTCCACGCCCGTCCAGGCAAGGAAGCTGTCCGAGCCGATTCTGAGATCGACGATCACGTCGTAGATCGCGCCGGAGACGCAGCGGACCAGCTTCGATTCGGAGCTGGGGGGGGCTTCGTAATGCATGCCGCGGAGCGTTCCCCGGCTCTCGTTACGAGACAGGTTGCACTGTGGAAAGCGAGTGGGCAGCCCATGATCGGCGAATTCGCGCTCGCAGAACGAGCGAGCGAAGTAGCCGCGTTCGTCCACCCTGCGTTCGAGTTCGATGACATACGAACCTGACAGGTCGGTTTCGATGAACTTCATTGGCGCGCCAAGTCGCGGAGCATACCGCCTGGTGGCAGCACCCCGCAATCCTCGCGCGCGCTGTATCCGGGCGTTCGAATCGTCATCTTCAGTGAGGGAGCGTTCAGGGGAGCCACAGATGATTTGCGGATGATCTCGCCGATTCTTTTTCTGGTGTATTTCACGATGCCCGCCCGCACGTGCGCGTTGGCTTGCGGCAAGCAGGGGAGCGCACAGCGCAAGGTCTCGCGATTGCGCTGAGGCGGTGCAACTCGAGTGCGCAGCCAGGGCAATGCACGACCGTCGGGCCGCTTGCCCCCGTTGTAAAGATCACCATTCAATCCGTTCGGCACTTGCCTCGGAAGAACCTCCTTTCGCAGCTGCCCGGCTTCGACGTAAGCTGAGGGTTCAACGCGAGGGCGAAAGTGACCAAAAAAATTCTCGTGACCGGCGGTGCCGGGTTCATTGGCTCTCATCTCTGTGAACGCCTGATCAACGCCGGGGAAGATGTCCTCTGTGTCGACAACTACTTCACT
>Ga0134124_10002278_pt1 | contig 15497 bp, 9 predicted proteins | sample KB304_FD_96880 | JGI IMG/M metagenome (GOLD analysis project Ga0134124, IMG submission 96880) | Terrestrial soil microbial communities without Nitrogen fertilizer from Kellogg Biological Station, Michigan, USA - KB3-0-4 | ecosystem: Environmental > Terrestrial > Soil > Unclassified ... | reverse complement strand
GCCTGAGGCACGCCGTGATGGCCAAAATGACGGCGGATGCGGAACACTTCACCGTCGACTTGCTGCGAGGTGACGAGCAGCCCCTGAGCGAGTTGCTCCTTGTAGGTCCAACCGCACTCCGCTTCGGGCAGCTGTCGCTCGGCGTCGGCGAGTCGCGCGCGTGCCAAGGTGAGCAGCAAGAAGTTGTGTTGCCTCGTGCCGAGCATCAGCACGCGGTTGGCGTACTCGAGTGAGAGTTCGACGAACTCCTCGTCGCTCGACACGCGAAACAGCAAGCTCGAATCGAGCGGATCCGCGTGCAAGTCGGCCGCGGAAGTGCTGTTGAACGCCCGCGGACAGCAAAAGCGCCATTGTGCGTCGGCGAACTTGAACGTCTCCTGGTCGTGGATGGGTAGCGTCTGCGTCGGCAACTCGAGCAACCAAGACCCGTCGACACCCTTCTGGTAGATGACGCAGCTGGGATTGTCCGACGAGGGCAAGCCGATCACGCCGTCGACCGCCGCCAGATACTCCCCGGTCTCCAGGCACATCACGCCGACTTGCGGCGCGCTCGCGTCGACGAGTGACCAACGTTCATTGGGGTGGCCAAACGCGATCACGGCCCCCTGCTCGAGCGGAACGTCTTTCCCCGGCTCGACCAACTTGCCGTTCAGGTGCGTGCCGTTGCGGCTACCGCGATCCAGGAGCCGCCAACTATTGCCGTTCCAGCGGATCAGTGCGTGCTGTGCGGAGACATAGCCGGGGCTGAGCTGGAGGGTGCACTGCGGGCTACGCCCAACCAAGTGTTCGGGCTGCAAGACGGCCGCACGGGTGCCATTCATTTCTCGCAGTTGCGCCATCCAACGGCCTGAGTAGACCACGACGCGGCAAGCCTCGGAAGAGCCTTTGCTAAGGCTTGCAATCGACAGAGCACGCGCCGAGGTCCATTCAAAGAGCCATGGAGGCGGCACTAGACCTCAGTCCCTACGTCGGCCCACTCGATTTGCCGGCAGGCCCAGCAGGCCTTCCCGAGCGGCCCCAGCGTGACCCGGTCTCGCCCGACCCAATGGCATCTATCAGGCTGTGGGCGCCCTCGACACCCGTTCAAACCATCGATCTAGCCCAGTGTTGGCAGGAGCTCGCTAGCGGGCGGCAACAGATCGCCGACTGCGGAGCTTCGGAAGAGCACTACTTTCTCCTGCTCACGCGCTCGGCGAAAGTTGGCCGCGCACGACGCGGCATCCGGGCGCGCAACTTCCAGGTGCTCAACCGAGTGCTGCTGACCCCCTCGCGAAAGCAACTTTCGCTGGAAGTCGGGCTTTCGACCTCCAGTATCGCCGCGCTGTCCAAGCAATGCCTCGAACTGATTGGCCTGAGTTGTACCCCGTACACCGCGCCGCCGCTCTTGATCATGGCCGCCTCTGCCGCCCGTGCGCAGGCTTCGGGCCACGTGGGTATCAGCGGCGAGCGCTGGACGCTACCACCCCATTTCGAGATGATCCGCGCGCCGCGACCTGAGCTCGAGTTTGCGAGCGCGTTCTCGCGCGCCGAGTTCGACGTCGCCCAGCGCTTGCTCGAGGGCAACAGCTACGCGCAGATCGCGCGGTACCGTCGAACCGCGGCGCGCACGATCGCAAACCAGGTCGCGTCGATCTTCAATCGCGTGGGCGTGTCGAGCCGCCATGAATTGGCACAGCGGCTGCTCATCGGCTCGCTCGAGTCGAGGCAAACTCGCAGTGCGCCTTTGCAATGACTTTATCGGACGCAGAAAGCAGCCTCAGCGAGTCACTCGGGGAACTCCCGCGTGTCGGTGCGAATGGGCGGCGGAGTGGCGCTGGGCGTCGGTGTTGGCGCCGGGCCCGAGCTCGAGGGCGAGGCACTGGCGCTCTTCGTGGGGGGTCTGACGACGGATGCGAGGTTTCCGTTGCGGTGAACTTCGGGCGCAGCACTCGCACTTGCGGCCGGCGCGGCCGAGTTCACCGGAGCAGGGGCGACCTCGTGCGTCGCAGCCGGCAGAGCTGGCTGCGGCAGCGCTGGATTGACGGCTACCGAAGCCGCTGGTGCTGGCGCGGGTTCAGGCTGACCTCGCAGCGCGAGCCAACCGAATCCGATGGCCACCGTCACACCGAGTGCGAGGAGCGGACGAATGTTGCGGCGAGGCTTGGGCGCGGCCTTCTCCGTCGGCAACACGACCGTCGCGGCCAACTCGGGCCGCGATGGAGAAAGCATGCTCTGGTCCAGCACTTCATAGCGAGAAGCAAACGTGTGTTGCTCCTTTTCGCTGACTTGCTCGAGCAGCGCGGCGGGCAGATGTGGGCCGCCCGGTGTCACGAGCAGCAGGGCGTCGCGCAGCTCGGCTGCATTCGCGTAGCGCTTCTCGATGTCGCGCGACATGGCTCGATGAACCACCTCCGCCACTGAAGAATTCACCCACGGCGCCAAGTCTTGGATCAGCGGCAAGTCCTCGGTGATGATGCTGGCCATCAACGCCCCGAGCGAGCGCGGTTGCGGAAACGGCGAGCTGCCGGAGAGCAGCTCCCAGAGCACGACGCCCAGTGACCACACGTCGCTGCGCGCGTCGATCTTGGATGCACCCTTGCACTGCTCGGGAGACATATAGAGCGGCGTGCCGAGCAGCACCTGACTGCGCGTGATATCCGTCGAGATCTCGAGGAAGCGATCGACCTGGATCTTGGCGATGCCGAAATCGAGGATCTTGACCACCAAATCATCGGCGTCATTCGTAGTCAAAAATAGATTCGCGGGCTTGATATCGCGGTGAATGATGCCGGCCGCGTGGGCTTTCGCCAAACCGAGCGCCGCTTGGAGTACTATCTTCAGGCATGCGCTCGGATTCATGGCGCCCAAGCGGGCCTTCGTGGCCTCGACGTCTTCCCCCTCTAGGTACTCCATCGCCAAATACGGTGAGCCGGTTTCATCATCCGTTCCGGAGTCGAAGACCTTGACGATGTGGTCGCTCGAAACGACGCTACATGCGCGAGCCTCGCGGAAGAAGCGCTCTTTGAAGTCCTCGTTGTCGGCGACTTCCGGGCGCAGCAACTTGAGCGCACAACGCCCCCTCGTATCGACGTTGACGGCCTCGTACACCGCGCCCATGCCGCCAGCGCGCACCAAACGGACGAGCTGGTATTTGCGCGCGACGAGCTGTAGGGCGGGGGCGGGAAACACCAGGCTAGATCCTACACGACGCCGAGGCTCGGGGCACACCGCGCAGGCGGCCGCCGAGTGCCTCGATTTGCGAACGCCCCCGATTCAGCGCGACTGGCCCGGGAGCCCGCGTTGCGCTTGAGGTATTTTCAGCGCTCGCAACGCCTCGACGCGCTGTGCGCGGTGGCGCTTTTGGTCAGCGGGCTGTTCGGGGGGGCCGCCCAAGCGCAACCGAGTGTTGCGCCTGCCACTCAGCCGGCAGCGCGCGGCGCCAAGGAACACTACCTTCGAGGGATCGAATTCGCAGGGCGCCATCTGTGGGAAAACGCGCTCGCTGAATTCAACGCTTCGCTCGCGCTTCGCCCAACCAGCGCGGCCTCCATGAACGCCGCCTACTGCCTGCAGCAGCTGGGGCAAAACGCCGAAGCATTGCGGCTCTACCGAACCGTCTTGCGTGATTTCGACACCGCACTCGTCGACAAGGAACGCGAGAGCGTGCGCGCTTCCATCGCCGAGCTGGAATCGAACGTCGGACACCTCGCGCTTTCGTGCGACGTCGCAGGCGCAACCGTGCTGATCGATGACGAAGCGCGAGGCCAAACGCCCCTCGGCGATCTGCTACTCGACCCGGGTCTGCACGTCGTCCGCATCCTCAAAGAAGGCTACGAGCCCGCGCAAGTTTCGCTCACCATCGCCGCGACCCAGACCACTCAGTGGAACGTCAAACTTTGGGACTTGGGCGATAAACGGCCGGTCGCGCAACCGATTGAACCGCCGACGAAGCCGCTCCCGCCGCGACGCTTCGTGCTCGAACTTCAGGGAGGTCCGGCGCTCTATCACTCGCTCGGTGGGGGAGCGGATGAAAGCTGCAAGAGTGACGTCATGGTGGAAGGGACGGCTCAGCCCTCCTGCCCTGGCCGTGATTTCTTGTCGCTCGGCTTCGTGGTCAGCGCGCGCTTGGGCTACCGCTTTCGGCCTCACATTTCGCTCGAAGTGACGGCCGGCTATCTCCGCCTCTGGCACGATCTCGAGCGCCGCATGCGCGTCTACGACGCGAACGGCCAAGCCTACGACAGCGTGCAATCGTCCAACGACAACAGCTGGACGCTGGATCAGACGCGCGTTTCGATGCCGTTCATCGGCGTCGGTGGCAGCCGTGAATTCTTCCCGCGCACACCGCTCTTGCTGCGGCTGACGACGGGCATTGGTCGCGCCACGGTGCGGACGGCGGTGAACGGCCCGCTCGTCGCGGAGTCAGGGGGCGACTCGTTTACGGTCAGCGCGATCGAGGATACGCGCATGATGTGGATCCCATACCTCGCCCCGGAGGTACGGATGGGCTACCGCTTTGCGACGACCTGGGTTGCAGACTTTGGGCTCGCAGCCTGGCTGCTGTGGGCGCCAGGCTACGCGCGCACCGCGAGCCAAGTGAGCGGAACGCCGCCCGAGCAGCGCTGGGTGCTAAACACGGACCTACGCACGGAGACTAGCGACCCGGTTCGGCTCGGGATTGAGAGTGCGCTCGGGGCGGCGTTGATCGTGGTGCCTTCGTTGTCTGTGCGGAACGAGTTTTGAGGCAGAGCTGCGCGCTATGGCGTGATGTTGAAACAGGCGGGAGTTGCGCAGGATTCCTTGTCGCAATCGACGCGATAGAAGGCGCGACCGCCCGCAAAACTCACGACGCCGAGGCGCTGCTGTATCACCGTCTTGTCGGTGGTTTCCATGGAACGCTCCAGGGCGACCTTGCAAGGGCCATTGGCGTTGTTGGTCTGGCAGCTGGCGGAGTCGACCGAGCCACAGTAGCAGGCCGCCATCACTTGTGGAGTCGTCGTTGCAGCAAGCGTGCAGGCGCTGGTGCGGAAGCAGCTCAAGGCTTCATTGCACAATGCTGCAAGCGGAGTGCCCTGTGCACTGCCCCCTGCTGCGAGGCCAGTCAGCCCCGAGCACGGCGTGTCATCACACTCATCCGTGGCCTCACATGCGACGCACGCCGTGGACGTAATCGGATTGCACGTGGGTCCACAATTGTTGTCCACGTACGGCGTGGAACAGAAGGTCGTGGGACAACCGCCGGCGGCGCCGCCGCTCGAGCTACCACCACCGCCGCTGGAACCTCCGCCGCCGACCGTGCCTTCGCCACTCGTGCCGCCGCCACCGCTCGCGCCCGGGCCGCCAGCTGTGCCTCCGACGCCAGCGGTGCTGCTGCCTCCGCCTCCGCTCGTGCCGGCGGTGCCACCGTTACCGCTCGCGCCGGCGATTCCGCCACTTCCGCCTGCACCTCCGGCGGTTGCGCCTCCTCCGCCGGTGCCACCGCCGCTCGTGCCACCGCCGCTCGTGCCCCCGCCGCTCGTGCCACCGCCGCTCGTGCCAGCACCACTCATTCCGCCGCTGCCAGCACCAGCGCCGCTCGTACCACCGACACTCATTCCACCGCTGCCGCCAGCGCCGCCCTTGCCAGCAACCCCAGCCGTGCCACCGCTTCCGCTCCTTCCGCCGCTACCAGCGCCACCGCCGCTCGTGCCGCCATGTCCGCTCGCGCCACCGCTCGTGCCCCCGTTGCCTGCGCTACTGCCGCCGTCCGCACCGCTTCCGCCCGCCCCCGAGCTGCTGGTCGAACCGGCCTTGGGTTCCGCACCGCCATTGCTCGTGGAATGCCCACCGTGGCTCGTTGAACCTCCTTCGTCTTCGTTGCCCGCTTCACCCGCGGCGCCGCTTCTGGAAGTGCCCGCGCTGCCAGCCACGTCGATGGGGTGATCATTGTCGGAGCAACTGGCCAAGAAAGCGCTCATGAGCAGCGCTCCCAATGTCACGCTGGCCAAATATTTCGAGCTAGTGTGCGCGCGCGAACCCATGGCGGATCTCCTCTTCGAATCGAGCATGCTGGCGCGTACTATACTCATTTCGCCCGAGCAATCGCAGACGAATCTCCGAGCCTCGAGTCCTCCCGGATCGTGGTAGTCATTTCAGCGACCTTTCCGCGCCCAGATTGACGACCGAGAGCGGAGCTGAGAGCGTGAATGTGCCTTTGATAAGCTAGAGGAGTGGATGATGCCGATTCAGATAAGTTGTTCAGCCCCCCCGTTCGTTGCGCAAAAATCGCGCAAGCTGTTAATCTCGGCTCAGATCTCCTTGTTCGGAGCCAGCGGTATGCCAACGAGTTGTCGCTTGCGGGTGACTGTCGTGAGCAGCTCGATTCCGACGGCACTCACGATTCAAGGCATCCCCAATATGTGGGACGTAGTGACGCTCGGTGTGGTCGTTCAGTCCACCAACACTTTCGATCCCAATGGCGTGGTTATCAATTTCGTGGCCTTTCCGGCCTTCTTCGACAGCCGCAGCCCCACCGCACCCGACAGCTACAGCGGGACGTACCAAGTCGATCTGATCGACGCCGCCTCCGGAGCGACTCTCGACACACGTCAGTTCGTGCTCACCGGGAATGCCAACCCCGCCCAAGCCGTGAATGTCGCCTTTGCGCTCGACCACGGCTCCAGCATGGCCACGCCTGACTCGTCTGGCGTGATTCGATTGGACCGGCTCAAGGCCGCATTTGCGCGCGGCCTGACGCTGCTGCGTCCGACCGATTCGGTTGGCGTCACTGCCTACGGCAACATGAATTGCGTTCCCCTCACCGCGGTTCCGTGCCTTCCCGCCTCGGACGCCCAGCTGATCGCCGTGGGCAACTTCGGCAAGAACCTCAACCTCGACGAGTCTCTCCCTACGAAAAAGTGGCAGCAATTAGGACTCGACGCTGGCCGCCTCTTGAGTCCAACCGCTACGGTCGTGCTCATCACCGACGGCGTAAACAAAAATCCAAGCGGCCAAGTCATTACCCCACCCACCCTGCCCACCTCGGCGCTGATCGTCGCGGAGGAACCGCATTCACCGCCGGCCGCCGCCCCCTTGATCGTCTCTCCAGGCGGTCACTACGCGATCGCCGCGCCGCAAACACTCGGCGAGTTTGCGATCGAGAAATTGCTGACTCAGGTCTTGATCGGCTTAGCGGGCAACGTTTTCATCGACGATCCTCAAGGGTCGCTGAAACCGGGTGAAAGTCAGGCTTACTCCATTCCGCTCGTCGCCGCGGACCGACAGCTCGATCTGATCATTTTCTCGAACGACGTCAAAGCTCTCGACGTCCATGTGGTGCTCCAGTCGCGCTCCACGCCACATTCGAAGGAGCAACATTGCGGGGACGAGCCGGTTGCCAAAAACCCGGAAGTCATCCGCAAGGATGGGGTCATCATCTACCGTTACACTCCTCCTCGGAAGAACGACGATTTTCCGAACTTCGACCCGACCGTGGTCGTGCACCGCCGGACTGGACCGGAAGACACCAAGAAACCAGTTCGCTTCAACCTGCTCATGGTCGCAAACTCGGACCTGATGCTCGACGCGCAGGTCACCTGCGCGGGAACGACGGTCGGCTCGGATCTTCTGTTCTCAGCCGTGCTGAGCGAGTGCGGTCACGCTTGGGATTTCAAGGAAACCTTTGTGTGGGTCGAGTTGACCCATCCGGACGGTTTCCGGCAGAGGGTCAACCTTCAAGAGGCACCCCTGGCCCCCGGACGCTACGAGGCAACACTCCGCACCTTCCGAACCGGCACCTACACGGCGCATTTCATCGCCACGGGGAGCCCGTTTTTCAATGCCGACCATCACCGATTCCGCCGCGAATGCGTGCGAAGCGTCGCCGTCTTCCCCGCGCGTGATTGTTGCCAGCCCCAGGAGTCCAACGGCTGCTTCGACTCCAGAATCTGAGCGTTTGCCGCCCGGGTTTCACACGCGGCATCGAACGGCGGAATTGATCCGCCGCTCGTTCACTGCACGCGGCGGCGATTCGCTCGCCGCGCGCGACGAACCGAGACCGCACCCAAGACCGACGCCAACGCAACCAGCCAAGCGCGAGAGCGCACGGGCTCGTGCCCGATGCTACAGGCGGGCAACGCAGCAGCTGGAAAAGGGACGGCCAGCACACAGCGGTGGTCGAGCGGGTGGCAATAGTACCCACCCGCACATTCCGCACTCCGCGCGCAGGTGCTTGGGCATTCACCCGACTGCCGATCACACTGGTAGCCAAGGGCGGCGCATGCCTCCTTGACGCAATGCATGCAATCGCCGTCGTTGCAGTTGTTTCCCTCTGCGCAATCCGAGCTGGATTGACACTGTTCCAAGCAGCCGCCTTGGGAGTCACATGCGTATTTGCCGCATTTTTGGACCGGTGTCATCTCGCAGGTGCCGCGGCCGTCGCACTCGCCCGCGGGGTGGAATTCCCCGCTCGTGCACGTCGCGCCGCCACCACAAGACGTGCGTAGCTCGGCAAAAATGCAGCGATCAGTGGTGTTCCCGTCACACGATCCGCCGCAGTCTGCGTCGTGAGCAGCGGCGCACCCCGGATGCCCGGCGTGCGGCAAGTCGCCGCTTGGAAGCGGGCGACACAGGCCTGAGCGGTCCGGTTGATTGCACGCTTCACAGGAACCCGAACAGGTCGATTCACAGCACACATCATCGACGCATGGCGCACCGCCCGCACATTCCTGGCTCGTGCTGCACTTCGTGCCAAGTTTTTTCAAATCGTGACAGGCGCCGTCGACGCCACAAAAAAATCCGCTTTCACAAGGGTGAGTCGCATCGCAATTGCCGGGGCAGACCCCCGCTGAGCATTGCAAGTGAGACTCGCCGCAGGCTCTTTGGGCGGACGGTGCGGGTCCACTGACTTTTTGACAGATACCGCGGGCGTTCGGGGCGTTGCACCAATTACACGCGCCGGTGCAGTCCGTGTCGCAACAAACCCCATCGGCAACGTGGCCCGACAAACAGGAGTTTGCGCCGATAGGGACGTCACCGAGAACGTTCGCGCTGAACACCTCCGACGACGAAAGGGTGGCAAGTTCGGTCGCTCCGCCGACGGCCAGCAAGTGCGTCCCATCGAGCGCGAAGATCTCGAAGAACGACCGCCCGTGACGCAAATTGGGTCCGCTAGACCATTCATTCGTCGCCGCGTTGTACCTCTGTACCGTATTGCTGTTGGGCGATGAGTCATCCTCGCCACGGAGCGTTGCCAGGCTGCCAGCAGGGCCAACCGTAGACTGGCCACCCGCGATGATTACGTCGGCACCGAGGCGAGCGGCGGCGTGGTATTTCCTCGGGACGATCGTGCCGGCACTCGCCCACTGATTCGTGTCGGGAAAATACCGCCACGCGGTCGCTAGGAGCGCGTTGTTCACGCCCATCCCACCTGCGACGAGCACGGAGCCATCGTCGAGCAGCGTGGCGGTGTGCGCCTGGCGCGCCTCGGGCATGTCGGCGATGGGTGTGATCGTGTTGGGGAGAGAAAAGATGAACCCGGAACTCAGGTAACCGCCTTGCGCCTGGCTGTAGCCACCCAAAATCAGCACCCGTGCGGCGGCCCCGGACTGACTCTTCAGGACCGTGGCGGAATGTTCGCTGCGAGTCGCGAGTGCGGTGCTCGGAACCAGCTTCGTCCACACGCCTTGATCCGAACGCACGTCGATGCTGGGAATTTGTTGTATGTCCGCTCGACCTCCAATGAGGACCAAGCTCGAGTCGAGGCGCGTCGCTGTATGATCCGCGCGGGGGGAGGGCAAAACAGAGCTGCCTTCGGGCGCCCCCCAAATAGTCTGTTGATTGGTCCAAGGCAAAGGCAAAGAGAGGCGCGCCCCGAGCGCCACCTCGTTCGCGTCGGTGCCACCGGCGAGTAAGACGCGGTTGGGAGACACCAGACTGAGCGTGCCGTAGAGCCGCGCCTCCGGGAGCGGGAATGCCTGCGAGCGGAGCTCTCCGTCGAAGCTCAGCCGATTGCAAGACAGGACGTGGTTCTGGTTCACTCCACCACAAACCAACACGCTGCCGTCACCGAGCTCGACGCCCGAGTAGTCCCTCCGAGCGTCAGTGTCGAAAAGCGTCCACTCACCGGCCGCGGCAGGCAATGCGAGCTTCGTGTCAACCACCTCTTCACGCGGCGTCGCTCCCGAGGTCGGACCCAGCTGTTGGCAACCAGCCAGTCCCACGATTGCCAAAGACACAAAGCGCGAGCGCACGCTGCGCGCCAAACTTCGCTTCATGGTCGACTGCGGCTTGAACATCACCCACGACTATTGTGACATCTCGACGTCGACAGGGAAGAGCGGAAGCTCAATCGGGCGTCCGATAAATTACAAACAATGACTACCCAGGAGCACACGACGACTTTGCAGAGCGTGCGCAGTCATAGCCCGAGCCTCAATCTGGGAGTCAACGCAATCGCGACCCAACCAGTGGCATGTCGGATTTCGTACGCCGCCGCAGCTGCGAACGGATGCAATTGACCCTGCCTGACTCGGACTTCGACCCGAAAGCGTCCGCCGGGAATCACTAGTTTCTACAGCCGTTCCGCAGCTTTCCGACCTACCTCGGACAATCTCCGCCGATCGAGGGTCGGAAACTGGCAAGCTGTGAGGAATGTCGAGGGTGCAGGGCCTGAAGGCCAACGCTGAGCAGCGTTTTGCGGACGAACTCGTCGAAGCAATCCCGGGGGATTTCTGGTTGTACGGCGAGCGCGGGCGGTTTCGACCTCCTACACGAACCTCTCTTCGCATGACGGACACAAGTGGGCACGCGATGATCGCTTCAACCTTCGACCTGCGAAGAGCTGTGTTGGTTGACAGCAAAGAGCGTAGCTGCGAGCATTTTATAAGTCGCGCTATAGGAGGGAATCATGCCGATTCAGATAAATTGCTCGGTCACTCCGTTCACCGGGCAAAAGGGACGCAAGCTGTTGGTTCCGGTTCAGATCTCTGCATTCGGCGCAACCGGCATCACCTCGGATTGCCGGTTGCGCGTATCCAAGATCGGCCAGCTGCCGGATGCGCTCACCCTCCAGGTCATTCCCGGAACTTGGGACGGGACCGACAACAGCGTAGTATCTCCATCTTTTTCGCCTCCATCGGGCAGTCTCGACTTTACTGTCTTCTGCGCCTTCTTCGACGATATCGGCCCAACCACGCCCGATACCTACAACGGTGCGTTTCGGATCGAGGTGGTCGACGCATCGCAGACGAATCTTATCGCGTTCCTCGACTTCCAGCTTGCCGGCAGCGCGGCTCCGGCCCAATCGGTCGACGTCGTGTTCGTCCTGGATCACAGTTGGTCGATGGCGACCACGGACTCATCGAACGTGAACCGCCTCAGTCGGCTCAAAACTGCCTTTTCACGCGCGATTGCGCTGTTTCGCCCGGATGATACACTCGGCGTCGCGACATTCGACAATGTCCGTGGCCCGGCGACCGCACAACTGGCGCCAGCCCTTGCGACTTCGACGCAGCGTGGCGCGGCAGCGAGCTTGGCCAATAGCCTCGTCTTGGACCTGGCGTCTCCGACGGTCAAAGCCATCCAAATGGGAATCGATGCCGGGCGTGCTCTAAGCCAGACTGCGACACTCGTACTCCTCACCGACGGCGTAAACGCCAACGTACCCGGTCACGTCCTCACCCAACCCACCTTGCCGACGTCCGCACTAATCATCGGCGAGAATCCTGCAGCAATTCCGGCAAGCGCTGCAACGATGACTTCTGCCACTGGTCACTATGCGTTCGCGTCCGAACTGACGCTCGGCGAGTTCGCGATCGAAAAGCTACTCACTCAATTGTTGATTGGCATCGGGGGAAGCACCTTCATCACAGATCCGGAAGGCTCGCTCAGGCCTGGGGAGAGCCAAAGCTTCCCGCTCCACGTTACGGAGACAGACCGCGATGTCCAGGTGATCGTCTTCTCGAACGACGCAGGAGCCCTCGATGTACGTTTGGATCTGGAACGAAATCCGCCCCATTCGGAACAACAACGACAAGACTCCTTCTTCGCGGTTCAGCAGCATCCTGGTAGCGCTCAAGTTGTACGGGACGAGGGAGTTCTAATCGTTCGTCCGACAATCCCAGCGCTCTCGCACCCTGAGCGAACTAGCCTCAATGTTACCGTGTCCCGTACCCGCGCTGCATTGGACGAGGGTGCTCCAGTTCGCTTCAATCTCATCGTGGCCGCCAAGACGGATTTGGCGCTCGACACCAATGTCGCGACCTGCGGATCCGATCTGCAGCTTGCGGCGACACTTCTCGAATACGGGCAAATCTGGGATCGTCCCGACACGAAAATGCAGGTCGAGCTGTTCTATCCAGACGGAAGAATGCAGACGCTCGAACTAAATGAATCTGCACCCGGGCGTTTCCAGGCAAGCGTGCGCAATTTAGAAGCAGGTGCCTACACCGCGCACTTCATTGCCACAGGAAGGTCCCTGTTGGATAAGCGGGTATTCCAGCGCGAATGCCTGCGGTCCGTCGCCTTGCTCCCGTCAAGCTAGGCCCTTGGCTGAAAAGAAAGGGACTGGCGCTGCAGCGCGCTCACCGGCCCATCTCTCCGAAGCGGGAGGTGAGGTAGGGATCCACACTGAGCCTTCAGCCTTTCGGCCTTTCGCGCGGCTCTACGTGGTGACTGCGTGACTGCTGCAAGGCCCGCGCAATCCACGCGACCCCTCCAGCAAGCCAGCAAGCGCTTGGCCGCGTGGCGCGCTTTTGCCCCTCCTCCCGTATTCACGCTTCAAGCGGCACGATCGTCAACTGGGCGCGCCGGCCCGACGACGGGCCCGACGCAGAAATGAGGTCGAGGCTCTTGAGTGCTACCAGCTTTGCCGCGCCTCCGCCGAAGCGGCCCGGCACCATATCTCTGTTCACGCACGAAGCGAGGCTCTTTGCCACCGCAACCCACGCGAGGGTCACCGTCTGATTCCGAGAGTGCGTCAGGCGTCGACTGCGCTACTGCTCGCGACAGGAGCGAGACCAGGCGCGTTGGCGCGAGGCAGCGAGGCTTCGGTGCTGATGCGTAGATGATTTTCTCCATCGTTCACCTGCAGCATCGCCGCACAGCGCTCAGAGGCACCGCGCACGTCAGTCCTAGTCATGTGGTACCACTCGCACTGAAGTCGTGCGGGCGTAATGTCCAACATCGCGTAGCCGCGGCCACTCAGTTCGACGAACTTGAGGTGTGGGTGCCCACGTCGCAATACGTCCGCCAAAGTTGCAACTTGCAGCGGATTCCCGATGCGGGGTGAAGCCACTGCGGGCACGGCAAACTCTACCGCAAGGCTGCCCTTGCCAGTTGAAGGATTATAAGCGTTTGAATCGAACGGATCGGCAACGAGATCACTGCCGCAGGACGAGTGGGAGTTCGCCGTTAACATCGCGACGTTGCCAATCCTGTTGTTGGCTAGCTTATCGAGCATTCGGACGCGAGCTGCCGGATAGCTATCCCACTGCTCCGGACTGAAGATGCACGCGCCATTCACTAGTTGAGCGAACATCATCTGCTGGGCGATCAGACGCCAGCAAGTGCCATGTTCCGCGGAGTCTTCGAGCTCCTCGACAAGCCACCGCTCTTGAGCTTCGCCCAAGAGCTGACGATTGGGGTCCATGTTAAATGCACCAATCGAGCGATCCACTACCTTTTGCTCGCGCCCCAGCAAGCGAGTGTCTAGCAAAATTAGGTCGAGTAGTTCGCCAAAACGGAAAGTGCGATATATCGTATTGGAATTTTCGTGCAGTCGCGCGCGTATCGGCATCCATTCGAAGTAAGCCTGAGTCGCCGCCGCTCTCCGGCTTTCGAGGTAATTCCTATCCCCGGCGTCGAACGAATGTTGCTGGGTGCGCCGATTCCAACGGATCACTTTGTGATCGTCCCACATGCAGATGAACGGATTCTGACGATGCGCTGCTTGCAGGTCGACGTCCGTGTTCTGCGCGGCGTGACGCTTGCGGAAGTCAGCAAGCGTCACGCATTCCTCCACGGGCCGTTGATCGTGACGGACTACGGTGTCATCGACCAGGTCGTTGATAGCCTCATCCAAGTAGTCACCCATGTGGATCACCGCGTCGAGATCCCGGCGTCGGGCAAGCGCGCCGTAGGCATTGAAGTAACCGTAGCGTAGATTCGCGTTGGAAACAGCCGCGATTCGTAGGCGCTCTGCGTGTTTCGTCGGCAGGGTTTTCGTGCGACCGATCGAAGAATCGTGACCCAATGCGTGGAAGCGATAGTAGTAGGTCGTGTCAGGTTGCAAGCCATCTGGATCAACCTTTATCGTGAAGTCGGTTCGGGCATCGGTTCTGGTGACACCGGTAACGACGACGCGCTGAAAAGCAATGTCCTCGGCAACGCTCCAAGTGACTATGACCTGTGTCGGCGCCAGCGCGTCACGAGTGACTCGTGTCCACAGAACCACGCGGTCATCTTGCGGATCTCCGCTGGCTACGCCGTGTAGGAAGGGCGCGGTCGCGTTCTTATATCCGTCGCTCTGCTTGCTCCATTCCAGAGGCAACGTCGGCAAAGCAAGAAGCGGTCCCGTGTAGTACAAGAACTTGCGACGGCTTATCGACATAAAAGCGAGTCTGCATGGGCGACGCACAGGCATCAACGACTTTGTGTGTCTCTGGGATCTCCTCCTCGCGCAACGAAAGTGGAGGGCTGACGGACGACACCGAAACCCTCGCCCTATCCGTTGCACTACCTGGAATTCTTGGTCGCAGCTGTCCCGACTAAGGCCGCAATCGTTGCAATCAAGTGCTGTTGGCGGTGTCCTCCGGTTCACCTCGACTGGGCTCCGTGAGGGCATGTCGGATTTCGTACCCCGGCGTGGTGACAAACGGATGCACTTGAGCGCCACCCGGCTCGAACTTCGACCGTGGGAACGCCTGATTTATAGAGCCGTTCCGCTACTTTCCACGCTGGCCTAGACAATCTCCGCCGATCCGCACTCGGAAACTGGCAAGCTGTGAGGAATGTCGAGGGTGCAGGGCCTGAAGGCCAACGCCGAGCAGCGTTTTGCGGACGATCTCGTCGAAGCAATGCCGGGGATTTTCTATTTGTACGACGAGCACGGGCGCTTCCTGCGTTGGAATCAGAATTTCGAGCGCGTCAGTGGCTACTCCGCCGAAGAGATCTCGGGCATGCACCCGCTCGATTTCTTCGCTGCAGAAGAGAAGGCGCTCCTCACGGATCGGATTGGCGAAGTCTTCGAGAAAGGCAGCGCCACGGTCGAAGCGTCGCTGCTGTCGAAAAAGGGCAGCGCCACGCCTTACTTCTTCACGGGCAAGCGCGTCGAGTTCGACGGAGCGCTGTGTCTCGCTGGAGTGGGTGTCGACATCGCCGAACGCAAACACGCGGAAGACGCGCTGCGGAAGACCGAGGAACGCTATCGCTCGACGCTCGATACGATCCTCGAGGGCTGCCAACTGCTCGACTTCGATTGGCGCTACCTGTATCTGAACCCCGCCGCAGCGCTCCAGAACCGCAGAGCGAACACGGAGCTC
>Ga0134124_10002275_pt1 | contig 15505 bp, 12 predicted proteins | sample KB304_FD_96880 | JGI IMG/M metagenome (GOLD analysis project Ga0134124, IMG submission 96880) | Terrestrial soil microbial communities without Nitrogen fertilizer from Kellogg Biological Station, Michigan, USA - KB3-0-4 | ecosystem: Environmental > Terrestrial > Soil > Unclassified ... | reverse complement strand
CGACTGGCTCGGCAGAGATTAACTCGTCACTCATTACAGCTTACGATCTTCCTTTGTCAGTGCCGCGAAGCGGCGCATTAAAGAAGGTAGCCAGACGTGAAACGTCCGGGTACAGCGCATCAAAAAGATCGGGTGCGCGAGTTCTCGTTGCGCGTCTCCAACGCGCAATCCTAATCCCTTTCCCAATCCAGATGTTTCACATTTGGCTACCATCTTCAACCGCTCCGCGGCCTACCTACTCCCAACTTCCTACCACCTACTCCTTCCTACTTCCTCTGCCTCATCACCTTCAACGGATTAAGGTCTCCCCAGGTTTGTTCCGTACCTTGTTGCAACTCCGCTTTCAGCTCTGCTGCGGTACGCAACTGCAGATTCTCATCCGCCACCGTGAGCGGCGCCGGCGCGAGCGCAATTGCCCGATTGACTGCCGCCAGGCCCTGCTTGAACAGATCCTGATCGTAGTAGACGCGCCCCCAACCTTCGCGGTAGAAGGCGTAGGCGATATAAAACTGGGTCTTTGGATCGCTTTGGGCGGGGTCAGCGCGCTGCCACTCGTCGCGCGCGGCGCGAAATTGCTCGCGACGAAAGAGCGCGAGCGCGGCGTCAAACTTCTGTTGATCTACCTCGTAAGTGCCAGTCGCCACCTGGGCCCCGGTAGCGACATCCTTAAAGCTGCGCGGCTCCGTCGCAAACAGCCAAACAATCACAGCCGCGTAAAGCACACTCACTGCCAGGCCGGTAATCTGAACAAGCTTCTGCCGCATACTCATTGATTCATCGGCTCATTGATTCATTGGCTCTCAATGATTCAATGATTCACTCTCCCCAACTTCCTTATCATTTCCGCCTTTTCCGGCGCCGACGTTTTTGCAACCGCCAACCGCAGCGCCGCCAGAGACTTCTTCAATTCCGCGCGTTGCTGGACCACGTACTTGTCGCCAACTCCGCCGTTAGCCATTTCGATGACACTATCCGTCAGCGCGTCACTGAGATCCTTCAGAGCTTCTCCCGCGTGTGCTCCGTTGGGGTGCAGACCCAGGTACTTGATTGCGCCTTCGAACACAAAGAAGCTGCACACTTCATCGCCTTCGCAATCCGAAGGCTGCGGATTCCTCGCCGCTTCCCAGGCGATGCGGTCCGCCGCCGGAAACGCGTGATACTTAGCCTCGAGGTCCCAAAATAATTCCGAGCGCACGCTGTAACCGCCGGCAAATTCGTCCGGAAATACTTCCGCGCTGTGCGATTTCACCACGTCGCGATAAGGCGACTTCTCTTGAGGCGAGGGAAAAGTCTCGGCCCAATTCGCGAGGGCCAGCAACTTCAAAAGCTCAAACTCAGCGCGCGTGTTCGCATCTTTCGCTTCAGCGATCGAGCTGGCGGCGAGATCGTAAGTCTCCTGCCGGTCGGCGAACTCCGTCTTTTCCGCCTTGAGCCGCGCTTCGATGATCTCCCGGAGCAGTTGCGCGCGCCGGCGCGAGTCATAATCCATTAGCAGGCCGCCGAACAGCCACCCCTTCTCGCCATTCGGCAGAGTCACCCAGTACCAGTAATCGGTTTTGCCGGCGATCGTATCCTGGTTTCCCGACCGGTTGGTGGCGCTAACCACCGTGCCGAGCTTCAAACGCATAATCTCTTCGGCAGTAGTCTGCGGCGCTTTGCGGGCGCGCATCGCGGCCACTGTCGTGATCTTCGGCTGCGGCGGATTGAGCCCGATTTCATCCGCCTGACTGAAAGCCGGCGCGGCTTGAATGAACAGCACCAGGGTGAAGCCCAAGGTTGCGAGATAAGTTTTCATTGAGTCGTTTCCTTCCGGAGTCCCATGCTAATACTCCTCGCGCAGCAGATACGCAAGCCGGCAGCTTGCGCTGCAAAACTGCAGACGAGGACGTCGCGCTCCGGATCAATCAGTTGGCCGATGTCGTCCGCTGAAGCGGGCTTGAGATAAAGAATTGCTCTTATCTGCGTAATCCGCGGATTCACTTCGCCAAGTGAGACACATACGCACGTGGGCTTGAGCCGGTCCAACGCTTGAACGCGCGTGAGAACGCGGCCGGCTCTGAGAACCCTACGAGATAAGCCGTCTGGTTCACCGGAACCTTCTTTTCATTCAAGTAATGTAGCGCGAGGCTGTGACGCAATTCATCCAGGACCCTCTCGAAGGTAATTCCCTCCGCCTTCAACTTGCGAAAGAGTGTCTGACGGCTGATTCCTAATTTGACTGCGATCAAATCCATGCTCACCTCGCCTGTGTGCAGAATGGGTATCATCAGGTTCTCGACGCGGCCCCGCATGGTCTTCGACATCTCCAGACTCTTGAGCAATTCTTCCGCGCGCGCGCTCATCACTTCGGAAAGATAAGGGTTGGTGCGCGGCAGCTTCATGTTCAGGATTGCGTCGTCCATCAGCAATGCGTTCATGTGACTGTTGAAGTAAAGCGGCACGCCAAAGATGCGATCGTATTCAGCACGATAGCTCGGCTCTGGATAAGTGAAGCGGATCGCTTTAGGAAACTTCACTTGCGGGAAGCCGGGCATGGAAGCCATCAGCGCCCGGGCGCCACAGACATTGCGCGCGAAACCGGATTCAATCAGGAGAGGATTGGCGGCGTAGACGTCGCTGGTGAATCTCAACCACACGTCGCCGTCTTCGCGGACGAACTCAACTGCATCCGCGCTTTTTCCTTCGTCCGGATCGAGCGTCAGCGGTGCATAACGGTTCGCCAAGCGGCGCATTGACTCGATGTTTTCAAAGGCCACACCGATCAGACCCACGATCGATACGTCCTGAAGCATTACCGCTTCGCCGAACAGCAGCGATAGCGCGGGTTCGCGGGACGATTCGATCCCCGCTTTCACAAGATCCACGTAGTTCGTCAGAGGAATGCGTTTGTCCTGATCTTTGAGATCGTCCGGAGAGATATGCGATCGCTCGATTAGCAGTTGGCGATCGGCGCCTCGCGAAACGGCGAAATCCAGAAAGGCCCTGGGATATCCGGCGGCAACAGTCGGGTTAGGCATCCGCGGCCGGCTCCTTGCAACGTGCGGTCATGTTCTTGATACGCGGCGTCATGTTCATTGGTTTCCGCCCTGCCTAGTCTACGCGTATTACCATTTGAAAAGGAGAACCAATGCGAACACTAACAATTCTAATCATTCTTATGGCGACGGCCACCGTCGCCCTGGCCCAGGCACAGAAAGCCAATGCCCCGGTGACACAGGCAAATCCATATACCGCCCACACGAAGCTCAACTATTGGGGAGGGAAGGCAGCGATTCTGCGCTCGGCCGAACAAGTGCCCGAAGAGTATTACAGCTTCAAGCCCACTGAGGCTGTGCGCAGCTTCGGCCAGATTCTTGGACACGTGGCAGACGCGCAGTACACGTTTTGCTCTCTCGCACAGGGCGAGAAAAATCCACTTCGGAATATCGAGAAAACAAAGACCTCGAAAGCCGAACTTATTGCCGCACTCAAAGAGGCGTTTGCCTACTGTGACAAGGCGTACGAGGGCATGACCGACTCGTCCGGGACTGAAATGGTGAAGTTTATGGGATTCGACACGCCGAAACTGGGCGCGTTGATTGCGAACAATCAGCATATCTCAGAACACTACGGCAACCTGGTCACTTACATGCGGCTTAAGAACATCGTGCCTCCATCCAGCGATCCGGTATTCATGCGACAGATGATGCAACAGATGATGAAGAAGTGAGTGCGGGTTAGAGGGGGATTAGTCCGGCCGTCAAGACGCCGGAGTGTTATAGCCCCGACCCTCAGGTCGGGGTCAGGATCAATTAATAGTTCAATGAGGCCTGAAGGGCCGGCATGATCATTCCGGTCCTTCGGACCTGACCAATCACATAAAAACATATAACCCCGACCTTACTGTCGGTGCTATTACAATGCGGCCCTGCGGACCACACCCGTCCGTACCACGCGTCCCTGCAGGCCGCAACTGTACAACGCCGCAACCGAGAATGAACCGCGGTAGCCGAGCGATGGAAAGCCCATGCGGAACAATCAAGCTCGGGGAAACGTAGTTACAAATCTTGAATACCACATCACGGTCTGAGAACGCGCATCCTGCGCCTAATTGGGGGCGAGACGCTCGTAACACTTTCCCGGCGCTTAAGGAGAATCAAAATGAAACCTAACGTTATGCTGACAACCTCTTCTCTGCTGCTGGTCCTCTTTCTTACGTTTCACCTGGCGCACGACATTGTCCGCGGGTATGAACCGGGAGGACTCTCAAACCTTGTGGGCGGGGTGCTCATCACCGTAGTTTGGTTGTACGGAACGCTGGTGCTCGCCGAACGGCGATCGGGCTACATCATCATGCTGCTCGGGTCGCTCTTTTCTTTGGTCGTCCCGATCATACATATGAAGGGTAAGGGTGTCGGGACCGCCAGCCGCCTTGTGGGTACGAATGGTCACTTCTTTTTCGTCTGGATCCTGCTTGCGATTGGTGTGCTCGGGGTCTTCTCAGCCATTCTCGCGGCGCGTGGATTGTGGAGCCTCGAAAGAGGTAAGTCGCGCTAGTCTATCAAAACATCTCGCTTGAGGAAGCATCAGAACTGCGCGGAGCGGGCGACAGATCTCACCGCGAATAAATCATCGTATTTCATGGAGTGAATAGAATAATTAGCGGCCACCCGGCCGCTCGAGCAGCCGGCGATTATTTAGATTCCAAGATACGCCAGCGAATCAATCGCCCGACGCATCAACAGGGTGATCTGGGGATGCGAAGCTTCGAGTTCCGCCACAGCCTCATTAAACCGGGCGCTCAGCTTTGTGTAGTGATGGGGTTCGTTTGCTTCGCGATTGAGCAAGTCTTGAATGTCACTCTCCAGTGAACGCAAAAGATCGCGCTGTTGGGGGTCAACGGCCTTTGTCTGACGAAGTTCGTCATGCAGTTGCTCGAGTTGTTCTTGAAGTTCTTCTCTGGTCATTGATTTTCCTTCTTTAAGTCGACTTACGACCATTGTAGTCGATTGCCATGGACAAACCAGCCAACGCTGCCGCTGGATGTAAGCGCTTGAAACTATTTAGCCGAGAAGAGGGGGGTCGAGCCCTGCGAGGGGGGAATAAGCAAACTGTGATATTAATGAGCAACCGAGTCAGTTTTGAATATCCTGCTCGAAAACGACGCTGAGGAAGCAACCTGAAAGATTGAAGATCGCAGTCTGGCATAACTTACCCAGCGGTGGCGGAAAGCGCGCGCTCTATTATCACGTTCGTGGTTTGGTCGGGCGCGGCCATCAGGTCGCTTGCTGGAGTCTGGACACGGCCGATCACAATTTTTTGCCGCTCTCAGAATTTGCGCCGGAACGAATAGTCTCTTCGGAATTCAAAGACCGATCACGCAAGAGGTTCACCGACAGATGGACTCCGAGTTATACCGAAGCCGTCGATCGCTTGCGGGCGTTTGACGACGCGTGTAAGCGCTGCGCGATCGAAATTGAAGCAGGCGACTTTGACCTGGTGTTTGCCAACAGCGCGCTCAACTACTACGTGCCTTACATCACGCGACATCTGCGAATGAAGAAGGTCCTCTATTTACAGGAACCTTCTCGATTCATGTATGAGGCGTCGCCCGTCCTTCCATGGGTTTCCGGAGCTCCGGAAGATCTCGAACAGGCCTATCTGTTTAAGCCGCGCCAGTTCATTGCGGATTACGCCAACCTACAGACTCTGCGGCTTCGGGCGAAACAAGAGTGGCTTAATGTCCGGGCCTGCGACCAGATTCTGGTTAATTCCTATTTCAGTCGTGAGAGTCTTCTCCGCGCGTACGGAGTGGACGCCAGGGTTTGCTACCTGGGGGTCGATACGGCGCTCTTCCGCAATCTCGGTCTGGAGCGCGAACGTTTTATCGTGGGAGTGGGCTCGTTCGATTCCATAAAGGGAATCGAGTTGGCTGTCAGAGCGGTGGCCTTGCTTCCTGAGCCTCGTCCGCCGTTCGTGTGGATCGCAAATTCGGCCGACGAAACTTATAAAACCACGATTAGCGAATTAGCTCGTTCGTTAGGGGTAGACTTTCGCATTCAGATGGCCGTCTCGGATTTGGAACTCATCACGATCTTGAACAAAGCGGCGTTATTGCTTTACACGTCAAGGCTTGAGCCCTTCGGTTTTGCGCCGCTCGAAGCGAACGCCTGTGGTTTGCCGGTTGTGGGCATTGCTGAGGGAGGAATCCGTGAAACTGTCCGGGACGGAGTAAACGGTTTCCTGGTTGATCCGGAGGTCGAGAGTATTGCGCGCGCGGCCGAGCGTCTCCTGCATGACTCCGGATTGGCAAAGCGAATGGGTGAGGCGGCGGCCGATTACGTCCGCCGCGAGTGGGACGTAGAGGAAAGCGTCACGCGGCTGGAGACGATTCTTCTTCAAGTCGCCTCTGCTGAGACGTCTCGGCCGGCGTCGAGGGAAAGAGACGAGGGATGACAGAGAGCGGCCAGAAGCGTCAGACAACAACCAGCAGCGCTCTCTTGTCTGCGGACAGCGATCGCCGCCGGAACGGCGCGCATGCCCGCGCCGGCGCGCCGGAAGCATACCGGGAAGGGAAAAAGGTGACTATTGTCATCCTTACCTGGAACGGACTTGCCTACACAAAGCGCTGCCTCGAGACACTGCGCGAGCGGACGCTCTTTCCCGATTACGAAGTCGTCGTGGTGGATAATGGCAGTACAGACGGCACAATCGAATATCTGAGATCGCTTCGCTGGGTGCGCCTGTTTGAGAACCGCGTCAATCTCGGCTTCGTGAAGGGGAACAATAGAGCCTTTGCCGAATGCGGCGGCGAGTCGGACTTCGTCCTGCTGAACAACGACACCGAAATTATTCAGCCCGAGTGGCTGTCGCAGCTGCAAGACACAGCCTACAGCGCGCCCGAGGTGGGAATTGTTGGTGCGCGTCTCAGGCGGCCCGAGGGCATGCTCCAACACGCGGGCACGTACATGCCGCTCGAGACCTTCTGGGGACAACAGATCGGGGCCGGCGAGCGGGACATTAACCAGTTCAACGCCGACGCGGAGGTCGAAGGGGTCGTTTTCGCGTGCACCTACATCAAGCGCGAGGTGTACGAGCGAGTCGGGCCGCTCGACGAGGACTACTTCAGCTATTTCGAGGACAGCGACTACTGTCTTAAGGCGAGGAGTCAGGGCTTCAAGATCATCTGCTGCGGCTCGGCCACGGTCATTCACCACGAGAACACATCAACGAAAGTTAACCGTGTCTCACACGGCGAGATGTTTCTGCAGTCGCAAAAGATCTTCAAAGGGAAGTGGCAGGCTAAACTGGAAAGCTCGCGTTACAACTCAGAGGTCAACTGGCACTCCTTGCTCAACTTTCCGAGCGGTTACGCGAACAGCTCGCGCGAGCTGGTGCTCGAACTGGACAGGCAGCGGGTCCGGGTCAACTACCAATACCTGTATGGGCCGGGGACGCCCTTCGAGCGACCTGAGCCGGACCAGTCCGACTCGTACATGATCAACGTCATCCGGGGACGGCGGGTCACGCGTTCGGGCGTTCACGTCTTCTATGGCCAGGGGGACGCCTTTAGGACGAACTACCGTTCGTACAAGATCGGCTACACCATGCTCGAGGTGGACGGGATACCGCGCGAGTGGGTCAGACGCGCGAACCTGATGGACGAAGTCTGGACGCCCTCGTCCTTTAACTCTCACACTTTCAGGGCAAGCGGCGTAAAAAAACCGATCCACGTCATGCCTCTTGGCATAAACCCGGCGTACTTCAACCCGAACATTGTGGGGTATCCCGTGCCCGGCGTTTTCACTTTCCTCTCCACGTTCGAGTGGGGAGAGAGGAAGGCGCCGGAGGTTTTGCTCCGCGCGTTCAACGACGAATTCCGATCGGACGAGGAGGCCGTCCTCGTCTGCAAGGTTCACAATCAGGACATATCTATTAATGTGCCGCGAGAGGTACGACGGCTTGGGCTCAGGGAGGGAGGCGGTCGAATCGCTTTCTCGATTAACGAGGTAGTGCCGGCGCATCAGCTCGGCGCGCTTTACCGATCGGTGGACTGTTTCGTGCTTCCTTCGCGTGGAGAGGGCTGGGGTCTGCCGATCCTCGAAGCGATGGCCTGCGGCCTGCCCGTCATCGCCACCGACTGGAGCGGCCAGACCGATTTCATTAACGACGAGATAGCCTACCCTCTTGCCATCGAGGGGCTCATCCCTGCCAAGGCCAGGTGCCCATACTACAAAGGTTTCAAATGGGCTGAGCCGTCATACGAGAACTTGCGCGCGCTGATGCGCCGCGTCTATGAGAACCGTGAAGAGGCGAGGGTGAAGGGTGAGTTGGCCTCTGCCGAGGTGCTCGGCAAGTGGACCTGGCGACACAGCGCCGAAAAGATCATCCGGCGCCTGGGCGAGCTCAATTGAGCGCGCACTCAGGAACCCCCTGGCCTTAATACCTTCTTCGGCGAAAGCCGCGCTCAGTTCGCCGCCTCCGTAAAGGAGTTCGAGCGCGACGTCGTCCCCGAGCAGAAGCTCGCAGAAGAGAAACAGAGTCGGCCCCACCCTGTAGGCCCGCCGCGTTCAGGCTTCGTTCGTGCGCGTACAGGTCTTCCGCAATGAGTTGAAGCACTTTGACGACCGACTGGTTAAATGTCTCCTGATAGCGAAAGTTCATCCTGACCACGCGCAGGACCAGATCGGCGACGCGGGACTTCAATCCAAACTTCCATCGTCTGCGTTTGCGCGCCGGAGGCATGTCGCCATTGGCCTTCGGCTCTTCGTCTCCGATCCTACAGGTGACGATACTGGCTGCTTTCAGCCGTGCCCTCTCGATCTCAACCATGATGTACCGGGCGTCGGGCAAGCCGTACGCGCGCCGATGGATCAGATCCATCAGCGTCTCGATGTCCACGTCCATTGTCTCGGGGTTGTAAATGTCAGCCACCATCTATTCACCTCGCTTGAAGAGTATTACGCAACTTAGATTCGCTCACCGGCAACAGCGACTGCGGGTCGAGACTTCCGATACTCAATAGTTTCGTCTTTCCTCGTGCCGCAGTGTAACGGTTAAGACGGAGGCACTGAAGGGTCTATCTCGCACTTTACTTTTCGGGATAGGGATCAAACAGAATGTATGTAGTGTCTCACTTTGCGGTTTTTTCTTCGCGACTTTGCGCCTCTGCCTGAGATATCAACTCATGAGAATTAGATTTCACGCAAAGACGCCAAGACGCAAAGCCCCGCAAAGTAAAGACTAAGACACTACCAGAATGTGACGCAGCTGGAAGTCCACGCGACAATAGATCATTATAGACACTTTCCGCAGGCGATCTTGGGCAGCCTGATTGTTTCGCAGCTCATTCGTGAGCACGAGATTCCTACTTCATAACACCTTTAATACATGCCGACCAACAGCGGTGAAGAGTCCTCCATTTCTGCCTCTCGGGTTCAAGGAGCAGACGGCAAGTCGGCGCGGAAGCAGCGCTTAAGTTTCGGCCGAGGCAGCGTCGCGCTCTTACTGGCCGCGTTCGCGCTCGGCATTGTGCTGCGCATCCCGGTCCTTTATAACGCGCGCTCCGGCTTCAATTCCGACGAGGCGGTGAACGCGCTTGTCATAAAGCACATGATGGAAGGGCGAGATTTCACCTTCTTCAACTGGGGGACGAACTACTATGGAATCGTCGAAGGCATCTTCGCGGTCCCGTTCGTGGCCGTCTTCGGGTACTCGCCGTTGGCTTTCAAGCTGTCAGCCCTCATCGGATTTCTCATCCTGCAAATTTCAGTCTTCCTGCTGGGCCAACGTCTCTACGGAGCGAGCGCAGGAATCGCCGCCGCCGCATTCTTGTCTGTCCTCTCGCCGATGCTCATCGTTTGGAGCACCCTGGCGAGTGGCGGCTACTGCCTAATCGTGGGATGGGGCACCATCACCGTGCTCTACGCGTTACATGTCGTGCGCCGGCCTTCCGTCGCCAGGACGGCGGTGCTCGGATGGCTGTTCGGTTTCGGTCTTTACATCTACCAGCTCTATATCGTTTACCTGACGACGCTCGCCGCGGCGCTCGCCCTCGTGACCGCGTGTGAGCTTGCCTCGCCTGAAGGGCGCGCACGTGCGCGGAGTCTCTTTAAATCGTTCGGAGTCGAGGGAGTAGTCAAAGCGCTGCTTGCTTGCGCGGGGGGCTTTGTCCTCGGTTGGGCGCCGACAATTGTGGCCCACGTGCGCGGGTCGGCGGTGAGCAAGCAGCCCTTGTATGCGCTCGCGGTGCCCGGAGTGATCGGTGCAAACGTGGAACTGCTGGTGAAGCGATGCATCCCCGCTCTTTTCGGAGTCAACCCGTTCGGTGATGGCGAACTGTTGAATTGGTCGGGGCCACGTTTTCCACTTTGGGCAGAGGTCTTTTATCTCAGTTTCTTCGGCGCCGCGTGGCTGTGGGGCGTCTGGTTCATGGTGTCCCGCGACGGGCGCAGGGAGCGGATAGTACCGATGGTCCTCGTCCTGCTGCCGGTCGTCAACGTGCTGCTCTTCATCCTAAGTCCGAATCCACAGGACACGCTTTCGCACCGTTACCTGCTGCCGAGCCTCACGTCGCTTATCGTGCTGGCGGGCGGGATGGCGGTGCGAATCTGGGGCCGTTCCCGCGTATGCGCCCTCGTGCTGGCCTGCCTGGTCGCAACCTTCGGCCTTTCGAAATCCGCCGTTTGGTTGGTGAATCAAAACTATCTGACCAGCAGTCTTCACTTGATGCGGAAGCACGAACCGCTCGACGACGTTTTGGATCTAATGAGACGTGAAGGCGTGCATGGTGCGTTCGGGGACTATTGGACGGCGTACAAAACCACTCTGCTGAGCGGGGAAGAGATTACGGTAGCGTCTATTCGTATATGGGATCGCAACCCTGAAATGACCCGCACGGTTCGCGCCCTGCCCACCGCAGCCTACATCTTCAACGCGTCGTCGCGTCAAGACCTGGCTTTTCAAGAGCGCCTTAACGATTATCAGATTCCATACACGAGATATGTCGTCGAACCCTACGCGGTCTATTTGAGTCCGACGGGGCAGAGTCTCGGAAGGGCGGAACTAGGTCCATTGCCGCAGTTCGCGTCGTCAGTTGTGCCGGAAGACCCGCCAAAGGTTCTCAGACCGGGCGAATCGACGCGTATTAAGATCAGGGTCACGAATACCAGCGACAGTGTTTGGTCGGCCACGGGCGGTGAAGAGGGTGAATACAGGATCACGGTCTCTTCCCGTTGGCTTGGCGGCGAACCGACTCTGCCCGAGGAATCGCCGAGGGCAACGCTTTCGCGCGACCTTCGTCCGGGAGAGACAGACGAGCTGTGGGTGCCCGTCCTGACGCCTTCAAGCCCAGGCCAGTACACACTCGTTCTCACGATGGTGCAGGAGCGAGTAGCGTGGTTCTGTGATGTGAGTGGTAGCGAAGCGAAGCTTTCGATACTCGTGGAGCTCAATCCTGATTGACGGCCGTGTCGCTCGTGCGGGCCGCGTGTTCAACGTACTCGCGATCGTCTCTGGTGACGTGCGGGCGCAGCACATTGTAAAAGTCCTCTTCGGCGATCAGAAGTTGTTCGCTCTCGGTCAGCAGTTGGCGCGCGCCGGGCCGTGGACGGCAGAGCACCATGAACTGGAAGGCGAACATTCGGGGCCAGAGGGCGCAAAGCAATCGGCTCAGGTGCGTGAGAGGAGGGCCGAGACGCCCGCCGAAGACAGCGTCGAAAGGGACGGGAACCGGCAGCACCTTCTCGATCTGATAGCCGCAGTCCTCCAACATCCTCACGAGCGAGCCGCGCGTGAACAAACGCCTGTGTGTGATGTCCAGGATGCCGCGCTCGGCATAAGGAAAATTGCCGAGGAGGAGGTTGAGCCGGACGGTCACGAATGCCACGTTCGGGGTGGACAAGATCACCGGCGGCGGTTCGGAAACCGTAGCGAGGGGGTTATCGTACGACTCGCGCAGCTTGAGTAGGAATTGTTCCGGCTCGTCCAAATGCTCGATGACGTCGAGCATCAACACCAGGTCGAAGTCGGAGAGGTTGACCGGGCATTCGCCCTCGCCCAGGTGCGCACTGACAAAGTCGCTCATCGCATCCGGTGGCGGCGGCGATTTGTCGAGTCCAGTAACGCGGCTACCCGCCTTTTCGCACTCGCGGGCCACGAAACCCGAGCCACAACCGATGTCGAGGACCCTTTGCGGTTTGACCGATCGAATCAGATCCAACGCCATGCGGTGTGAAGAATAGGGGATAGCCGTTTTATCCGCGTAAGTAGTTCGCTCGAAATTCCGGTACTTTAAAGAGCAGAACATGCCCTTCTGTTGCAGGCGGAACTGGAGCGTTGCTTTGAGGACATTGTAAGCATACTTCAACCCGTTGACGTGACACTGTTCATCGCCGTAATGGGTGGGAATATTAAGCTCGGCCACACTGGCGCCGGCGTTAAAGGCCTGCAGAAGGATTTCACTGTCGAAGTGAAAATCGTTCGTGTTGATTTCGAAGGGGACTGTACGCAGGAACGCCGTCGAGTAGCCGCGCAGCCCGGTGTGATACTCGGAGAGGCGCATTCCCGTCAGAAGGTTCTGGAGCCGGGTCAGAATTCGGTTTCCGGCGATCTTGTGGGCCGGCATCCCGCCCCGCCGCGCAGAAGCTGTCGACCACATCCGTGTCCCCAGAATCACATCGGCCCCGGTCCGGCGCCAGACGTCAATCAGGTCTGGTAGGAGTGCCGGCGAATACTGGCCGTCACCGTGGAGCAGAACGGCGAAGTCGAACGAGCAGTCAAGGGCCAGCCGAAACCCGAGTTTCTGATTGCCTCCATAGCCCTGATTGACAGAGTTACGCAGTACCGTGACGTTAGTCACGTCGCGCTCCGCGACCCAATGCAATGCAGTGTCAACACCTGCGTCACTCGAGGCGTCGTCCAACACGAGGAAGTGCACTTTCGCGGAGTTCAGCAGTTCGGCCGGGATGCTTTCGAGGACGCCGCAGATGTGCCGCTCGGCGTTGTAGGCAAGAAGCAGGACAAGGACGCGGCCCGCGCGAGTAGTCGAGAGAAATTGTGACGACGGATCAATCATGCTTCATCTCAGACGCCCCGCAGTCTTGCTCAGCGCTTGAGGCGGCAATTATACAGAATCGCCGTGAATGGGCATTGCCTTAAAAGTCGGCGTAGCCGACGAATGACAATAGCCCACCGATTAATCGGTGGGTCAGGCGCGCTTGTCATGGGTAGTCCGTGATAACGGACGGCTGAACCTCAAACGCCGATACCTTCATGATTTGTTCAATCGTCCGCTTCACGGACTAACACGGATTTCCGCCAAACCCCAGCACTAAAGTGCTGGGCTATTTTCACCTCGTCCGCCTCGCGGACGATACCACCCCGACTTTTGAGGCAAATCGCAGTGGATGCCAGGGGCTATTAACTCGCTCGATTAGCTAGTCACGTCAAAGCGTATCATGCAAGATAGTGTTTTCAAGATCATGCAAAGGCGTTGAAGCCGGATCGCACGCCACCAGTATTGACCATGACCGCTCGCCTTTCATTGTCGAGAACATCTATTCGCCTTTACTTGCGCTCATTGAAAGCGCCGCTCCTCCTGGGATTGTTCTGTTTCCTGGTCTACAACGCGAACCTCCGCCAGATCGGCGCGGGCGACACACTCCCCGCTCGATATCAACCGCTGATTCTCTGGCATAACGGCACGCTCAATCTCGACGCGAATGCGCGGCTTGTTGGGCATGGCCATTTGATGCTTCAAGACCGGAAGCAGCCAGTGGGCGCCGCCGGCAACGCCGCCTACTTCGAGCCGCAGGCCTATTGGATGATCTACACGCGCCACAATCAGCGCGCTTCCTTGTATCCCCTGGTGACGCCGTTGCTCGTGGCGCCGCTGTATTTTCCCGCCGTTATGTGGCTCAACGCGCACGGCTGGGAGCAGCCGAATATCGATCGAGTCGCGGAATTGATGGAGAAGATTTCGGCGTCGTTGCTCGCCTCGATCGCGGTTGTGCTGATGTACCTGGTGCTACGGCGAGAGGGCACCCGGTGGAGCATCCCGCTCGCCCTGGTGTTCGCCTTCGGGACCAATACGTGGATGATCTCCAGCCAGGCGCTTTGGCAACACGGTACCGGAGAGCTTCTGATCGCGCTGGCATTGTTGCTGCTCCTGGGTCCTGCCTCACCCACGCGCACGGCTCTACTCGGCGCAGTCTGTGTTCTCATGGCTGCAAATCGTCCGCCGGATGCGCTGATCGCCGGCGCGATCCTACTCTTCACTATTTGGAGTCGCAGACGCGGCGCGGTGTGGCTTCTCGCCGGCGCCGCCATCCCGCTGGTGGCAGTCCTTTATTACAACCTCAGCTTTATCGGCCATGCTCTCGGTGGATACGCTCTAGGAAAACGCTCCGAGGAAATCTTCTTCCGACTGGACTGGTCAGGGGTGCCCGGACTGCTGATCAGCCCGGCGCGCGGCCTCTTGGTCTTTACGCCCTTCCTTATCTTCCTTCCCGTGGGGCTGGTGCAGCGGCTGCGCACACCAAACTCAAGAGGGCTCGCCGTGGTGCTTAGTCTTGCGGTGGTCGCCCAACTCCTCGTGTACTCGCAGACAGACTGGCGCGCCGGAGTGTCATGGGGCCCGCGTTACCTGACCGACGTTTTGCCGATTCTTGTGTGGATGCTCGCGCCCGCTCTGCTCGTCCTGCGCCCGGTCGCACGCGGTCTGCTGATTGCGGTGATGGTAGCGTCCGTCGGAGTGCAGACGGTCGGAGCCTTCTGGTATACGACGGTGAGTGACGAAATCATTTACGCCGGGAACCCCGCGTCCATGCGCGCTGCGTGGAGTCCTCGCAATGTTCCCTTCCTCATTGAATTAGATCATCCGCCTGCGTCGGGAGACCTTAGATGCGACGCGAACGGCTCGATTGATCGGGTGGGTCAGCTGATACTTCACAGCAAGGGAGAAGTGCCTAACCTGGAACCGGGAGCAGCGCTCGAAGGATGGGCGCTCACCTGCGGGCGCACGCCTGCCCAGGTTTTTTTGTTGATAGATGGAATACTGATCGGCTCGTCCACCGACTTTCAACCGAGAGTGGACGTTAGTGAAGCGATGCATACCAATTCGCCATCGGGCTGGCGCATGAACGCTAATAAGCTGGGCGTCTCACCGGGTGAGCGCGTACTTCAGCTCGCCGTGCGCATTGAGCCAAGAAGCGATATTCGCATTGTTCGTGAACAGCGCGTATTAGTGATGGCACAACCTTCCGACACGACGATTCCACAGCCGCCGGCGTCGATGACTGATCTGGATGCGATGGCAACGCGCGCGACGTCTTTGTTACGAGAGCGACAGAGCGAGCAAGGCTACTGGCTTACCTCGTACACAAAAGATCCTCGTTACGAAGCTCCGCAAAAAGAGATGAACACGTACCTCACTTCAATGCTCGTGGATTTGCTTTCGCCGATCGCGCGACAACGAAATCTCGAGGATGTGGTTGAGCGTGCGCGAAAGCATCTCGCAGCACAGATT
>Ga0134124_10002274_pt1 | contig 15509 bp, 22 predicted proteins | sample KB304_FD_96880 | JGI IMG/M metagenome (GOLD analysis project Ga0134124, IMG submission 96880) | Terrestrial soil microbial communities without Nitrogen fertilizer from Kellogg Biological Station, Michigan, USA - KB3-0-4 | ecosystem: Environmental > Terrestrial > Soil > Unclassified ... | reverse complement strand
CACGGACGCAACTACAGGAACCTCCACGAACGAGCCGAAGTGGCGGAATTGGCAGACGCGACGGACTCAAAATCCGTTGCTCGAAAGAGCGTGTCGGTTCAAGTCCGACCTTCGGTACCGCAGAAATCATGCCCGATCCCTCGACGGGTATATCGTCACTCTGACCCACGGGCCCATTCTCATGGGCAAACCCTGGGTAATCGTCTCCCTGAGAGAGCTCGGGGACCGCGTCGATCAGTGGCTTCAGCTGGCCCAATCCGAGCTCGCTCGCTGACCGCGCGGCGCGTCGATAGCGGTTCAACATCGCGCTCGAGGTGTGACCGGTCCGGTCCTGGACCCAGGCCTCCGACTTTCCGTTGGCGAGCGCCAGCGTAACGAAGGTGCCGCGCAGGTCGTGGGCCCGGAGCGGGCTTCGGTTCTCGCCCTTGGTGTGTAGCTCGGGGCGACGCACCTCGGCCGCCCACAGTCGAGCGCGGAGCTGCCGCGCCAGGGCTTGCACCTCAAAGGCGTTGCCGTCGGCGTCGGTGAACACGAGCGCTCGGCCAGCTGGCTCCCGAACCTTCCGCCACACGCTGAGCGCTTGGGCGACGCCCGGGTCGAGCGGCCACGCTCGAGCCTCGTCGGTCTTGTTGCGGTCGAGCGTTACCACGCCGCGATCCAGGTCGAGGTCGCTCCATGTCAACCGAAGCGCCTCCCCCGCCCGCATGCCCTCGCGGGCCAGGAAGCCGAAAAGCAGGCGTTCCTCGATCGGCACCTCGGTCCGCGCCATCAGCGCCGCGTCTTCGGCCGGGTACAGGAACGAGAAGCCCGGCGGCTTGCCCGTCTTCGGCATGAACCCTTTCGGCAGCGGGTTGCGCGGGATGATGCGCAGTGGGTACACCGCGAGCGCGAGGACACGCGCGATGCATTGCGCGTAGTGGCGCCGAGTCGCGGGACGGCGTGCGCTGCTCGGCAGTTGGCGCATCGCCGCTTCGGCGTGGTCGAGCTGAAAGCGTTTGACCGGGACCGCACCGAGCTTCACGCCGTCGATGTCGATCTCGTTCAAGAACTTGAGCTTGCGCTCGTCCTCGGTCGAGTCCTTCGGTTTGACGTGGTCGGGCCATTCGCGCGCAAGTTCGCCTTCGGTCCACTGCTTGGCGACCTCAGCGAACGTAGGGCCTTCGAGCCGTGCGGGGAGCGTCGGCGCACCGCACAGCTCGCTGATCACGAGAATGACGTCAGAGAGCCCCGACTCACCGGCCGCGCCGAGCTCGCGGAGCAGCGCCTCGGCGCCCGCGGTTTCGACCTTGCCGGCGAGCCGGAGGTGACGCGCCTGCTCGGTCAGCAGCAATGCGCGCTCCTCGGCCTGCACCTGCGTCATGCAGGTCGGCAACTCAACGTCGAGACGCAGCTTGCCTTTGAGCGTGATGCGCGCGCGCCAGATGCCGGCGCTGAACCGGATTTCGCCTTTGGCTTGCTTAGGCATCGATATCCCCATTCACCAGCCTATTCGCAACCTGCACCCGCACCGCGTACGCTTGCCGCCTGAGCGTGCCAAGCTCAACCGCCGGCGCCTCGTTGGCTAGCGCGTCGAGCTCCGCTGCGGCCGCGCGGAATTGCTCGGCCAGCGTGGTGATCTCGGTGACCGCTTCGGCTTTGGGAAAGTTCATTCCGCGGCCTCCGCGTGACGCTCGGTCGCCTCTTCGGATTCGACCTGCATTGCGATCGAGGTCAGTTGCGACAGCAGCGAGGAGACGCCTCCGATCGCCGCAACCGCATCGGCAGCGGTGAACCCTTCGTCGATGCACCACGAGTCGTCGTGCATGGTCGGCTCTTTGCCGGCGTTTATCGCGATTGCAATTGCCTTGAGCTGCGCCGCCGCGATGTGAACAACCGCGTCGCGGAAGCGCACGCCTTCCGTGTCTTGAACGACGAGGTTCCCGGAGAGGGCTCGCCGCAAATCGGATCGAAAGCTGTTTTTCACGATGCACCTGCATCAGTCCCGACGTCGATCGGCTCGGCGCGCTTGCCCTCGGCCGCAACAACGAGGAGCGACGCCAAGTGGCGCGCCGTCTCCCGGTTCATGTCGATGTGCCGGAGCGGCTCGGAGAACTGCAACCGCAGCTCGCCGTCCGGTGCTTTGGTGATGCGAGCGGTCCAGCTCACGTGGCACCGCCGCTCTTCTTCAACGCCTCAACGAGCGTCATCCCAATTGCCAACTGCCGAGACATGCGCCAGGCGTAGCTGGCGATCTCCTGAGAGTTGTCCGGGGTGCCGATGAGAGCGTCGTGCACCATCTGAAGCGTGTCGGCGGCTTGCTCGATGATGTCCAGGGCCAATGCGAGCGGGTCCGGATTCGGGAACGTTCGGTTGCCGCCCGCGAACAATTGGCAGAGCTCCATCGCGTCCAGGGTGAGCGTGACGTTCGGCGCGTTCACAACGCACCTCCCATCTCGCACTCGACCGAGCTCTGCGCGTTGCGCAGGTGCCGGAGCGCGCGAAGCACGAGCACATCATGCTGCGCGCTGTCGTCGGAGAGCTCTGCCGCGAGCACGTCGTCGAACGCCGCGCGGATGTTTTCGGCCGCGAGCGCCAGGTCGCCCCGCATGACGGTGACGGAAGAGCCGTCGAGCTTCGGGTCGATACCCGCCCTCTTTGCTGCCCGCCGAATCCCCTTCGACACGGGCATGCCCTCGCGGTTCTCACGCCCCGCCTTTGCCAGAATCCGACGATCGCGCGCTTCCTTTTTGCGCGCACCACTGCTTTTCGATACACTGCTCATGTTCGACTCCTTCACCGGTTTTGGACCACGCCCCGGGCTGTTGACGCAGCGTCGGGGTTTTCTGTTGATTTGGGGCTATACGGACGCCGTCGCGACGCTAAACACGTCGTGGGGCGTCGTGTTTCTACTTTTTTCCGCGCTTGGCTTTCGCCTCGCGTGCTTCGGCCGAGTTGTACTTCGGCCTGACTTCCGGCGGCCTCTTCTTGCCGAAGCGAGCCACGTAGGCCAGCTCGATCAGCTGCCTAATGATCTCGCTCTCCTTCATCCCCGCGTCGTCGGCGAGCGCCTGCAGCTTGCCGCGCTCCTCCGGCAGCAAGACGCAGTTGAAGCGATTCACGTAGGAGCTTTTCTCACTGATCGGCATGTTGGGCTCTTTCAACACCTCAGCCCCTCGGGATTGCTCCGTCGGGGCTCGGGGTCCAGTCGCTCTCTGTGGGGGTCTGGATTCAGGTGCCTACTTCCAGGCTGCCAGGGCTGCGTCCGCCTTCTCGACCTTGGGTTGCTTCCTCTACCCTTGCTTCTCGGCTGTCTTTCCAGCTGTCAGGGCCACTCGCGTCCGGCCTTCTCCGACTCGGCTGTTTTGTGTCTCGCCGTCGACAAAGGTTTAGATACGCGTCTGAGATACGCGTCGCAACCTCTATTTGATCGACAGGCGTATCCGGACGCGTATCTACACGAGATCACGCGTGATCTTTTTTCTGCAAAAATGATCGAGCCAATTTTGACTCGGTCGGTCCGTAAGATCGCGAAAACGCGTCTCAATAGCTCACTGAAACCTTTCGCTTCGAGACGCGTCTTCCACACCATGACCAAGTCGATCGCGCTGCTGGGGCTCGTGTGCGTGGTGCTGTTGGGGTGTGGAGGCTCCGGGGACTCCACTCCGAGTCCTGAACCGGTGGCAGATGGCGATGCAGGCGCGTCGCCAATGCCGGCACCCGTCGATCGCGCGTGCGTTACCGGCGAGCAGGGCTACGTCACGGCCTTCGCCTTGTCCCTTACTAGCTACGGCTGCACGGAGGTCGTAAATCGCTCTGGCATAGCCGGAGGTCGCTCGTGGTGCTGCCCGTCCGGAACCCGGTTCGAGTGATGCGCTAGGCGCTGCCGCCCTTCCCCGGCAAAGGTGCCAGTGCCGAGCGGTGCACCGCGATTGGCGGCGAGTGCCGGCAGCTTAAAGCTGTTCCGATCAACGTCTGTCAGCGCTGACCTAAGGCCTCCGCCGTCGGCATCAGGGGCGTAGTAGCGCCGGGGCTTGTCAATTCTTTCGGCTTTCGACGAAATGACTACGTAGCCCCAGTTGACGCAACGCGCGCGCGAGGCCGACGCTCTTCGGATCTATTCCGAGGAGCAGCTGATGCGTTGGTACGTGAGCAAGAACGGCGAGAGCAGTGGGCCTCATGCGGAGACGACAGTCGCTGAGTGGGCGCGCGCAAACCAGCTCAGCGGAGCGATGTTGCGTGACGAGGCGGCATCGGCTTGGGTGCCGCTTGCGCAGACGCCCTTCTTCGCCCTTCAGCCACAGGCCGCCGCACCGAATGCAGGCACCGTGGTGCCGACGCATCCTCCGAACGTCACGTTGGTTCAAGCGATCGTCGTCATCGCGCTTGGTTTCTTTGCCATCTATGCCTACGCGACATGCGGGGGGTCCTCGAAGAGTCAAGCGCCCGCCACGGTACAGGAGCCCGCGCCGATGACCGTCGCGATTGGTTCACTCCTCGCCGAGTACGATGACAACGAGGTGCGCGCCGACGCCATCTACAAAGGGCGCGTAGTAAAATTCTCGGGGTTCGCCGCGTCGATCGGCACGGACATCATGAAGGAGCCGTACGTCATTGTATCCGAGACGAAAGGAGGGGCCAGCACCGTGCAATGCGTTGCAGCGCCGAGCGCTGTCGGGCGCGTCTCGCTGCTTCAGCGCGGTGACGCAGTGAACGTGACAGGAAAAGTTTCTGGGCGAATGGTCAACCTGATCGTCCGCGATTGCACAATTGAATGATGCGCCCCGCTCGAGGAAGTTGCCGATGAGTCGATTCGATCCATCTTCTTTTTTTCGTGACATGGACGCTCTCTTCAATCCGCCGTGGCTGCGGCAGATGGAGCGCGTCGTGAAGGCAGTCGTGCCCGAGGTGCCTAGGGCCATTCGCGAGATAGAGGAGATTGCTTCGCGCGTAGCCGTGTCACCCCTAATCACGGACTTTCTCGAGCCGCTTAAATGGCTGTCGTTGAACGACCCGAAGCTAGAAGCATTCTTCCAGTGGCTCGACGAGGTACCGGACAAGCTCAAGGCAGCCTTTGCCGATTCCGGAGTCATGCCTCACCCAAGCTTGAGCTGGTCCGATATTCGGCGACTGATCCGCGAGTTCGAGAACAACGGCACCGACGCGGCCGTTGCTCAGTTGCTGACGCTCCATGAGGAACTGCTGGCCGATCAGAAGTTTCGCGAGGAGCTGCGCAAGCGTTGGGAAGCCGCTGGACGCTGGGCGGTGATGTCCGATGTTCTCTCCGCGCTAGATGCACATCTCTATTTTGCGGCCGTTGCGACCGCGATCGTTCAAGCAGAGGGTTTGGTCGCGCAGACGTTCGGATTTCGCGGTCGAACCGCCCAAAAGGCTTTGATCAAGAAGCTGAACAGCATGCACGTCGCCGACGATGCCGATTCGCTATTCGGTCCGCTTGCTGAAGCCGTGTCACAGAGCTTCTTTGGAGAATTCTGGCATGGATCACCGATCGTCGGACTGACGCGCCACGCCATTGCTCATGGGGCCGACGTCTCATATGGCACTCGACCGAACGCCATCGCGGTCATCGTCTGGGTCGACTACGTGCTTACCCTTTCGGCGACTGAAGGCGTGCGAGCGATGGCGTTTCGCTCTCGATCGCTCGCGAAGTTTCGCTCCCCGTAGATGAAGCGACGCGCCTTCGTTTCCGCCACTTGAGCAAGATCGCGATCGTCTGCTTGAGCAGCGCGTTCCGCACGCGCGGCCCGAGCTGCTCGAGCGCGATCCAGTCCGCGGGCGTGAGTGACCGGCAGAAGTCCGCCATCGCGGCCCGCTCGAAGACTGAGCTCGGGACGAGTTCAACTTGACGGGTGGAGGCGAGCGGCTCGCCGCGGTTGTCGTCGTCGAAGCTCATGGGAAAACGGAGAGCTCCGAGAGCGTTCGCATGTTGACGTGGATGCCGGGGTAGCCCACCGGGACGGGGGCGCCGCCTTCGACGAGCGTCGCGCTCTGGACGTTGGCCAACGCGAGGATCGGCAAGATCGCGTCGGTAGAGACGGCTTGCGGGTACATCTTCGGCGGCTTCGGGTTGCGGCGCTGGCGCCGCCCCTCGTCGGAGAAGCTCGCGAACATCTCGCCTGGCCCGAGCTTGCTGAAGTAGGAGAGCGTCGGCTGAATCAGAGCACTGAGCGAGTCCGACCAAGGCATGGCGCGTTGGCTCGGCCGCGGCACGTAACTGGTGTCGCTGCCGTTCGCGCCGGAGTCCAAGCAATCGATTGTCCAGGGCCCCGCTCCCGTGACGTGGGCGATGATCTTCCTTCGGAAGAGGAGTGCGTCTGAATCCCAGAACGCGATCGTCTGGCCCGCCTGCGGCGACGCGGCGCCAGTGTAATCGGCGTTTTCCGCACCGAGCGTGAAAGACGTCGCGCTACCCGCGGCGAGCACAACGACCGCACCTGAGTTGCCAGGCGGGAGGCCTTTGGCGCGGAATGCGGGCCACGGCACCGCGTCCTGCCATCCTGGAGAGCCCAGATCCCACGTCACGCGCAACGAAAACGGCTCGGGGCTCGCTGCTACCTGAGCGCAAAAGTACGAATCGTCGCCACCCAGTTGCCCAGTCATCCACGCCAGTGCAGCCGCGCGCTGCGCAGCGTTCGGGATGCGGAGCACCGGATCAGATCCGGCGGGCGTCGACAGCAGAAACGCGAATGCAAGCGTCCCCGGCCCGAAGACACACGCATAGGTGAACACCGCGCCAATGGCGAGACCGGGCGTGCTGCGCACCGCCCTTTGCACAGCGGCCTCGTTGTTGCCGTTCGGCGGGTTGCGGCGCGCCTCCTGGATCAGCGGCAAGTAGGTCGCGTCGTCGGCAACGTCGGCGCCGCCTGTGAGCCCGCCCGTGAAGATCGTTGCCGTTTGCCCGATACCCGGTCGCGGCGAGCTCCACTGTAGCGTCACGCCCTCAGCGAGGTTCGTTGCCGGGCCAGTGTCGATCCCGCGAATCCGAATCAGGCCGCCGTTGACGACGTACTTGGTCTCTGCCGCCTCGTAGCGCTTCTTCGTCTGGCGGTTCTTGATCTCGTCGCCCTCTTGAATCGTGCCGCCGCTGTCGGCAGCTGACACGGCGACGTAGCCCGAAGCGCCGACGGCTTGCGGACGCGGCACGCCGTAGCGCGCGCCCACGCGATCGAGGCGTGCACCGGTAGCCTCGTCCTCGTTGATGCCGCCCGTGATGAGAACGGCATCGGAGTAGATCGGTAGCAGCGTGATCGCCAGCGTCTTCGCTTGCACGTCCGGCTGCGTGCCGTCGCTCGTGTCGGACTCGGGCGACACGATGCCGTAGTCGCGTCGGAACTTCGTCGCGATTTCGTCGCGGGTGGGGACGGAAAAGGATCCATCCAGATCATCAAGAGGCATTGTCACTCCAAAGGTTGATTGATAGAGCTCCGCCCGCGCCGTCTCTCGTCGCTCAACCTGGAGAGAATGGTGAGCAGGGAACTCGGAGAGACGGACGCGGGCATTGCGGTGCGTTCGGATCAAAGGCGCTCTCGTGAAGATCGATCGAGAGGCCTCCAGCGCGTCGACTTCCGCGCTTGCCGGTCAGTATGGGGAACCAGCGATCCGAAAAACTTGTTTACGCTGCGCTGCCTTCGAACGGCGGCAGATCATCTCCACCCGCGTTGTCCGCGTTGAAAGTATCGAGATCGGCCTTGCGCGCTTTGTATTCTTCGTGCGTTTTTGCCGTCTTCAGCGCGGCGCGCAACACGCCCTCTTGGCGCTCGTGCTCAGCTTTGATCGCTGCGAACCGCTTCGGGTTGCTCTGCTTGAGTTGTGCCCGTTCGTTCCATTTCATTTTTCCATATTCGCTCATGGTGAACTCCTTAGATGGCCTCGCCTGCGAGACCGATGGTGAACTTCTTGGTGGCAGCAATTTGCGGCGATCCGCTCGGCCCTTGCGGACCGGTGTACGAGTAGTAAGCGCCTTCGTTCACGGTGCGCCCGAACCTACCCGCCCAGCGCGCGCGAACGAAGGAATCGAAGCCCGACAGAACGAGGCGGGGGGCTACCTCCCAACCGTTCGCGTCGAGCTGTCGCTCGTAGATAGCGCGCCACGGGCCGCTCGCGGCCGCCGCAGTCTCGATGAAGATCTGCAGGCTCGCGTTTCGATCTTGGCCTAGGTCTGCGAGGGCCGTCCAATTGAGACGCAGGGTGTTGTATGCGCTCACGTCGACAGCTGCGCCGGCGCCGGTGTCGTTCTGCAACGCGCTCGTCAGGAGGGTGATGGCGCTCATCGGATGCTCCCGGGAACGGCCTGCAGGGAGGTAGTGATCGTGAAGGTCAACACATCGCTGTGCGCGAGCACGCCCGCGTGGCCGAGCGGTGCGAGTCCTTCGCGCAAGTCGCGCAAGTACTCATCGAGTGTCGACTGACCCCAAGCCACACCGGCGGCGCGCGCAGCGACCTCGTGAGCGAAGAGCGGGGCGAGCAAGGCGAGCGCTCGTTGGACGGTAGCGATCGACGCGGACACCTCGGCGCCAGCGTCGCGGAAGGCCTTGTGCGTCGCCTGAGCCTCGGTCGTCAGCTGCCGCTCGAGCGCTGCGCGCACGTCGCGGCGCTGCTCGTCCTCGAGCTGCTGCACGGCCAGCTGTTGCTGTTCAGCGGCCGCAGCGGCGTTCACTGATCGCTGCTGGGCGACCACCATTTCGGTGTGCGCTTGCGCGGTCGGCTCGCGCTCGAACGCGATGCGCCAGCGTTCGGCTTCGGCTTTCGCGTCGTTGGCTGCCTCTTGCAGTCGGACGAGCGAGTCCTTCGCAGTGGCTAATTGATCTTCGATTCCCGATATCGTTGCGATGTCGGGTTGTTTGGCTGCTTGCATTCGAATTCCTTTTCTTGAGTCGTAGTTGAGTTACTTGCTCAACAAGAACTGTGCCGACTTCGCGGCGGCCATTTGCATGCGCGTCCAGTCTTCGAGTCGAGGGGCGCGTCCCTCCGAGAAGCTGGCGTTGACGTCTTGCGTAAGCTCCATCACTTCCTCGGGCGTGCGGAGCTTGAATTCGTCCATCAGTGAGCCCACCAGCGCGCGCTGCCGTAACAAGTCCGCGAGCGCATCGGGTGCGTCACTTAGCGGGATGTCCCATGCTTTCGCGAACGTCTGCAATGAGAGGCCGCGCAAGCCGGAGATCTCCTCGAAGAAGCGCTGCCCCACCGTTTTGAAGTTGCCTTTCTTGATCTGCCCCAGTGGCTTCGCGTCGTTTTTCACGACGATGCCGTTCGTCACCACGCTTTTCTTCTTCATCACCAAATCCTTTCGTAGGTGCTTTCCCAGTCGTACGGGCCGAGTTGGCGCACGCGCTGGCGATTGAATCGGTCCGCCTCCTCCTCGCTGTTGTCGATGGGCTGCGACGCTGCCCAGATCGCGAGTGCGAGTGCGTGAACGGCGTCGCCGTGATCGCCACGTTTGCGAGGTGAAGAGATGCTGAGGAGCCCACCAGCGAGAGGCTTGCCGATCACTTCGCGCGCTTGCCTGGTCAGACGTCGGTGACCTTCCGACCAGCGCACCTGATCGGCGTTGATGGCATCGCGCGCACGCCCGAAGACTTCGCACTTGCCGGGATTGCCGCCTGGCACTTCGTAGAGCCCTACCCCGCAGTTGCCGGCGTGCTCTCGCACCGACTCGCGATAGTGCTGATCGGTCGCAATGCCGACGCCGCCATGCTTGACGAGGAGCGCAGCAAATTCGCGGTCGACCTCGGATGGAACTAGCGGCTTGCCCTTGGCGGGGATGCGCGTGAACAGCTCGACGACTTCGAAGCGTTGACCGTTCGTGCGGAGCACCACGCCTTCAGCCGCGTCGCGCACGTAGGCCGGATCGTAGCCGCCGACGATCGTCCAGCCAGCGTGAGGCGGCGGCGCCACGAGCGGCAACGTCGCCACGGCACACCTCCCAATCGCGAAGTGATCGAAGTAATGGCCTGAGCCCGTTGGCATGAACTCGGCGTCGAGTTCCCGCGCAGCATTGTCGGGGTCGCGCTCGCGCTCGACCGCGATCATGGCAAGAGTCTCGGGGTCGTCGCGCATGAGCCCCGTCGGGCAGAGTGCAGCGATTGCCGTCACCGGCGCGCCGTGGTTGCGCGTGAATTCGGTGAAGAGCAGGCCCGACTCAGCCCAGGGCGAACTCACGATCAGCACCTGCCCACCGGGCAGCAAGCGCGGGACGATGGCGCCGAAGATGGCTTCGCCGTTCGCAACGCCGCTGGACTCGTCGTAGTAGAAGCCTGCTTCGTCCAGCAGAGCCGCGATGATCGGCACGCCGCGCACGGTGTCGCCGCCGCGGGACGCCGCGAAGGCCTCGAAGCGCACGCGCCGCCCGTCATGCCGGACGATGGTGAAGCCGTCGGTGCTGTCTTCGAGGATAGCGACGCCGTGCTTCTTGAGCGCCGAGCGTGCGTGACGCAGCCCCACTCGAGCGTGGCGCAGCTTCGGGCCGCCGAACACGACGAAGGCAAGTTCTTGAACACCGATGCGGTCGATCGGCAGCGTGAGCCCGAGGTGAGCACAGCGCTCTGCGCCCAGGCGCGAGCCGCCAGCGTCTCGGCCCTTGACCTGGACCACGACACGCCGAGCGACCGCCGGAATGGCGCCCAGCGCACCGAAGATTGCGTGGGCAGCATCGCGCTCGGACCCTTCCAAGTCCGCGGGCTCGGCGCCGTCGTACACGACGCGAGCGAAAGCGCGCTGAGCAACGGTGAGCTTGCCGCTGAGGGTGCAAAACGCTGTGAATGCCTGAGTCTTCATTCGGCCTCGAAACCTGGTGGGATGGCAGCGCCGGGCGTGTTCGATCGCGCTGCCGAAGCCCACGCGGCTGCGTCTCGGAGCTTGGCGTCCTCGGTGCTCGCTGCTTTGAAGGCGCTGACCATGCGCTGGAAGGCGTCGGCGTCACCCGTGCCAAAGAACCGCGAAGCCCAGTACTCACCCGCGGCGTGGATGTAGGCCCAGGCGCGGAGCTGCGCCCCAACGCCGCTGTCGACTGCACCGGTCAGCGCGTGGATCTCGCGCCGACGCTGAGTGAGCAGGTCGCGGCGAGCCTCGTCGAAGGGCGCAAGCTCGGCGGCCGGTGGCATCCAGGGCTGCGTGCGATCGCCGAAATCGGGGAGCTTGGCGGCCTCGTGACGCATGCGGGCCAGCTCGGCTGCGCCTGCGGGGGTGACTGTGCCGTCGTCGCGGCGCTCGACCGGAGCCGCAGCATTGGGCGGAGCGGGCCGCACACCGTCGGGGACGTTCTCCCAAACCTTGCGCTCACCTCGGAGCTTGCGGTCATTGCCGTGATTGGTTCGTCGGGGCATTGGAGGAATAGCGATTGCTTGCGCCACGTGACGCGTCGCGATGGGTTTCGTGGTTTGGACGACCCGTGAGTCATCCGAGGTTGTGAGCGCGCGTTTACGCGTCACGTAGGAGCCGTGCGACTTGAGCCCGCTCGAGTGGTCGTGGGCTTGCTGATGGGCAATCAGCACGTGCTTCGCGCTGAATCAGCTCGAATACCGGTCATTTCGGCGGATTGAGTATCCGATCGCGTTTCACGCGCGTGCGCGTCCGGCGTGCGGAATGCGATCGACTCGGTCAGGCGGCCGAGTGAGGTCCGGCGCACGCGGCGCCGCGCGACCGCAATCAGGGGCGAGATTTTTCTCTTCCGGGATGCGCGCTAGCCGTCTTCGCCGCGGCCTCCTGAGGTCGTCCAATCCAGTCGGCCAGCTCGACGACGGCGTTGCGCGCTGCCAGTTCCTTGGGCGTCGACCGCTGTTCACGCCGCCCTTCAGGCAAGAGGCGCCCAGGTTCCGAGAGGTTTGCCGTGCGCTGCCTCCGCTGAAGATCGGTGTACAGCTCAGCGAAACGCGCCCTGTCAGCGGCCTCGCTGGTCTCGGCCAGGCACAGGTACCGCCAGCCCATGATGCGCACGCACTCGCCGACGAGCGAGTCTTTGAACGTCGGAGTGCCGTAGGAGCCAACGCGACGAATCGCCATCGTGACGTCGCCCCAAGCGTCTATGCCGTTGCGGCACGGCCCAAGTACGATATCGCCGGCCGCTTCACGTAGCTCAGCGATGGTCGGCAAGAACTTTGAAGTGCAAACCAGCCGCATGACCGCCTGCTTCGCGACTTCAAAGTCCAGGTCGGCAAGCATTTGTTCGTAGATCTGCCCGGTCTGCTCCGACCAGCGGGCTGCCGGATAGGCGGCGGCGAGTAGCGCTACCGCCTTTGCTGCCTCAACCGGCGTCATGGCAACGCCTTTCGCTCTGCGGCTTCGAGTTCAGCCACGCGACTGAACTGCCGAGCCACGTGGTCGGCCGCCTGTCGGTTCTGGCCTGAGCGCTGTGCTGGCCCACCCACGCACGCCGACGGGTTGCTCGAGATGGACATGATTGTTGCCTTGTCCCAACTTCGAAGCCCGCTGCTCACGATACGCTTCGCTGCGGGCAGGTCGTCCTTGAGCTTCTGGAGTAGCTCGTGCACTGCCTTGCCTTCCTTTGCACCCCAGCCGATGGGCTTGCTTCCGCGCAGCGCTTCGAACTCGGCAAAGTAGTGCGCGGTCAACTCGGTGTGAGCTTGCTTCTGTGCCTCCGTGCGTTCCGGCTTCGGGGCGGGCTTGCTCTTGGGCTTCGACGGCGCGCTTGCCGCGCTTTTACATCTCCGAGGATCTACTCCGAGGATCATCTCAGAGGATCCCCGGACGTGGGCGTCCGGTTGGTCCGGCGTTTCACGTCCGGTTGGTCGTTGTTTCACGTCCGGTTGGTCGTTGGCTTCAATAGGACGTGGGCGTCCGGTTGGACCAGACTTCTCAGCGGACGTGGGCGTCCGGTTGAACAGTTCAAGTTGATATTCGTCGGAGGTCCGTCCGCGGCCGTCGGGTCGAGGCCGATAGCGGCGGACCACTCGGACCGGGGAGTCCGGCAGTTCGTCGAGCCGGTCGAGCTTGCGGCGCACCTCGCGTCCAGTGCATCCCATGAACCTTCCGATCGTCTCTTGACCCGACAAGCCGACACCCGTCTTCGAGTTCGCCAAGTACGCCATCACGAACAACAACAGCCGCAGGTCTTGCGGCAGCTCACTGGAACCAACCGCGTCGATGATTCGCATCGTCAGCGGCTTAGCCATTCGACTCCGACGCGAGCTCGGCTCTGGAGAGGCGCGAGCGGCGCGCGCGATCGAGATCCGCCGCCGTCGGTTCCTTGTGCAGCGCACACGGATCGCAAACGCACGACCAGCCTTCGAGACCGCACAAGAGACAGATGTCGGTCTCGGGCTCCTCTGGCGGGAAGTACGCGCAGATCACTTGCCGCCCCCAAGACCCGCAACGCGGCGCAGGCGCTCGCGATTGCTCTCGACGTTCTTCAGCGGTTTGGCCTTCGCCTCCAGGCGCTCGACAAACTCGCTGGCCTTCACCAAGCGGTTCTTGCCGCGCTCGATCACCGTCATCCGCTCCGCACGAATGAACTCGCGGAACTCGCGGGGCTTCATGCCCACCGCGGCCTCGCAGTTCAACGGCGAGAGGAAGAGCGGAAGCGCTGCAACGCTCTTGCGTTCATTGTAGTTGTCGGTCATACGATTCTCGTCGGTCCGCAGCGCCTCGGGAGTCGTGGCCCGGGGCGTTGCTCTATTTCGCGTTGACCGCGGCTTGCGCGGCTTCGTATTCGCGAGTCAGTTCGATGAAATCTTTGACTGAACCACCGCGCTCCGGATGCGCCTGCATCACGCGGCGGCAGTACTCCCGACGGAGATCCCTAACGGTCGTGCCCACAGGAACGAAGACTTGGGGCGCCTGCGTAGGCGCAGCGGCGCTCGGCACGCGGCGGAGCCCAACGACGCGGTGTCCGCGGCTGCCGGAGTTGTCGGGGCTGTACGCCCAGTTGCTATCGTGTCCCTTGTCGGCGTGCTGGCGGACCTGGGTAGACATGGCAGCGATTTCGCGACTGTTCTCGATCGCGATCTCTGCACCGACGAATTGAGAGCGGAAACGGCGCGGTGTGTGCTCGCCGCGCGCGACGCGCGCCTCCAAGGCCTTGCGACGCTGTGCGCTGCTCACGCTGCCTGCTCCGCGGTTGCGGACATCTGGGCCAGTGCCGCATCGCACTTTGCGCGAGACTTCGCCGTCACCGCGCTGGGCGCGGCTTCGTAGGTGCGCCAAGTCGTGACGCTGACGCCTGCGCGAACGGCAGCCTCTACTTGCGACATGTCCCGTTTTTCGCGAATTTCTTTCACCGTCATGATGGTCCTCCGGCCTTTGGACCTGAGGGATCTTCCGGCTTTCGCCGCTGTCGCCTCGGTCTACTTGGCTTTGCTTGGATTGGAGATAGCCGCCCAAAACCCGAAGTGACGGCGGGCGTTACTTTTTGGGTTTCGGCTTAGCCCGGTACTTGGGACCCCGCGCAACTGGCGCAGACTCGACCCACCGAACCTTCGCGGCGAGTGGCTCGGGATCTTCTGGATCAGGCTGCAAAATTGGCTTGGTGCCGCGCTCCTGAATGTGGTGGCGCATGCTGGCTGCCTCGGCCTCGATGACTTCCGCGACCGTTCCTCGCTGCTTGGCTGGCCAGTTGCCGACTAGCAGACTCACGATCGCTTGCTCGCGCGCGTCGAGAAAGCTTGATCCGCCGCCGAGCGCGGGAGCGACTCCAAACAGATCGTAGTCCTCGAGGGACTTTGACAGCAGCGCTCGAGGTTCCGCCAGATTCGGCCCCCAATCTGCGGGCGCAGCATTCATCGAAGCGTGACCGAGCAAGGGGGTGATGAATTCGGGAACCCACCAACGAAGAAACCCAGCAACCCGGCCCCCGCCCTCGATCGGCAGTCCGGAAAATCGCTGAGCCTCTCGCATCGCCGAGCGCAGGCTTTCATAGACGCGTCGCGCTTCTTCCTCAGCGAATGCCACGTCCGGTGGCGCGTTCGGGGAAAGCGGCGGGTGCCAGCCACATGTCAACGGCATCACCCAGCGCGGCTCCCAAGGTTTGCCGAATCGTTCTTCGAACTCTTCGAGGCAACGCGCCCGAACCGCATTTCGGAGCTCGGCGCCCGCGAGCACCTGCGCACGTTTTGAGCCTCTGATAGCCACTCCTCGAAACCTATCCCCGCCGTCGAACGGCGTCACCGCGGACCCCGCTTCGCCCGCTCGGCCGCCAGATCGACGACCTCCAGCCGAGCCTTCCGCCGCGCCTCGAGTTCGGCGACCAACTTCGGGAGAACGTCGAAGGCGCCGGCGTTCGCCGCCTTCGTGATAGCGTCCGCCAGCGCCAGCTCGACAGCATCCGGCCCGCCCTGATTGCCCACCGATTGCCCAGGCGTATGGTCATTCGGGGCGACCTCGGGCGATTCTAGGTGCCCTTTCTCCGAAATCGGCGTGTCTGATGTGGGTTCCGCCCCACTCAAAATCCGTTGCTCGAAAGAGCGTGTCGGTTCAAGTCCGACCTTCGGTACCGCAGTCACAAAAGGAGCCTCGATTCGAGTCGGAAGACTCCGAACGAGGCCTCGCAAGCGCCTCTGGTG
>Ga0134124_10002273_pt1 | contig 15514 bp, 13 predicted proteins | sample KB304_FD_96880 | JGI IMG/M metagenome (GOLD analysis project Ga0134124, IMG submission 96880) | Terrestrial soil microbial communities without Nitrogen fertilizer from Kellogg Biological Station, Michigan, USA - KB3-0-4 | ecosystem: Environmental > Terrestrial > Soil > Unclassified ... | reverse complement strand
GTTTTCGGTCTCGGCTCCGACTGAAGCACCGATGAAGAGGTTGAACTTCCATTTGCCCTGAAGATTGTTCTTCTCGACATGTTCGGCAACAGCGATAGGTACCACTTTCGGATAACCGGCCGGGGTGAAGCCTGACCAACCAAGATTCATGCCGGGCTTGAAGAACTGAATCGTCTCCTCGGCTGTCATGACCTTGCTTAAAAGTGACTTGTGACGTACGCGATCCTGCAGAGTACCGTAATCTGACATCTCCTACCTCCTGTTTGTTTTTGGGCTCACAGCATGGCCATGACAATCCCTAGCTGAATATGAATCCTGGTAAGCTGATATTCTTCACAAGAAAAACAAGAATATGTCTACAAAAAAGTAGAACCGAATTTTACTGAAGGGGGTTTGTTTCGTCAAGCTAAAAATATAATGTTTTAACACTTACAATACCGTTGAGCTTGACTTCGTAATATGTTAGAAAAGTACGGCTTTCATATAAGAATCCGGAGGAGATGATGAGCGAGCAAAATGATGTATGCTACACCTTTGAAGGCGCACTTGAGATGGCCATCAGCATGGAGCATGATGGATACAGGCATTATCTTGACGCTCTGCGCGTAGTCAAATCAAAGCCGGCACGACAGATCCTCAAGGAAGCAGCGCTCGATGAGCTGGCACACAAGTTCGAACTGGAAAAAGCTCTTGTTGAAGGTCACATCACTGAGGGCGCTCTCGACAAACCACTGCCGACCATGAACCTCGATTCCGTCCTCGTCAAAAAGGAGCTGAAACCTGACTCTGACGCACGGGAAGCACTGGCATATGCGATCCATCTCGAAAACGGCGCAATTCTCTTCTATAAAAAAATGGCCAATGCCTGCGCCGGTGCTCCGATGGGAAAGCTGATGGAACGCCTCGTCGCTGATGAGAGCCGTCACCTGCAACAGCTCGAGGATATGTACGAAGAACATTTCATGACAGAAAACTGATGATCCTTAGCTCACGTGTCGGATCCGTGCAGGATGGAGTCAGGCTGGATGACGCCGCCAAGGCTCTCTTTTCGCAACTCTCCAAGAGCCAGATACGAAGGATCATCGATCTCGGCGGCTGCGCCGTCAATCAGGTCATGGTCCGGGTCGCTTCGCGCGAGCTTAATGAAGGGGACGAGATCATCATCGGGGTCATGGAGCCCGAGCGGTTCGTCGATTTCAGGCTAAAAACGGAAGAGCTCCTCTACGACGACAGAAACTACCTCGCCCTCAACAAGCCTTCCGGAATCAACAGCCAGCGGACCCCATATCAGCTCAAGGGAACAGCAGAATATGCCGTCTCCCTCTACCTGAAAGAGCAGGGCATCAACGAGCCGGCACGGGTCATCCACCGGCTCGACCGCGGAACTTCGGGGGTCATGTTTTTCCCGAAGAACAAACCTGCTGCCACCTATATTGCTGCTGAACTCAAAGAGAGCCGGGTCGAGAAGGTCTACTGGGCAATCGTCTCCGACCTACCTGAAGAGCCGAAGTGGTCTGTGGATGCACCGATCGGCAAGCTGAACAAGTTCCGTTACGGCGTCACGCTGCCCGGGAAGCCTTCAGTTACTGAGTTCCGCATCCTCTCTACCTCCGGCAGATATGCCCTTGTCGAAGCAAGACCCCTCACCGGCCGTACCCACCAGATCCGTGTCCACCTCACCCATAGCGGCCTCCCCATAGTCGGCGATGCCCCGTATGGCGGCGCTCCGGCCGAACGGATGATGCTGCACTGCCGGGGCATGAGCTTTCTCGGCAGCAGGCGAGAGCCGGTCCGCGCCGAAGCGCCGGTGGACGAGAGCTTCAGACGCATGGCAGCTGACTGCGGACTGCAGCTGCCCGGGCAGGAGTCCTCGCTGCACTAGATACAAGGAAAGGCCGGTGAACAACCGGCCTTTCTTATTTTTGGATCGACAAACTGCAGCCGGCAAGCGCCCTGCAGCACTTAATTCCTTTACTGCCACTTTCTTGCTGCCCTGATTCACCGTCTCAATTCGAATAGGTCAATTCCACCAGACTCGGCACCAACTGAGCCAATTCCACCCTGTCCAGGCCCTGGAACAACGGAATTGCCTTATAATTGATCCTCTGCTCGACCATATCGTGCAGTCAGTCCAGTAACAGACCGGTCAGTTCTTCCTGTGACGTTTCACGGATAACAACAAAAGGAATCGCCTTCACCAGACGTACGCCGTAGTAGCTGACGCCGACCATGGGAGATGGTGGTGACCACCGCCCCTTCGCCGCATACCTGCCGGCGGCATGGGGGTTGGTGTTTCTACCCCGGTAGAACTCCAGTTCCTCCGTGTCGAGGTTCAGGATGTAGGCATATTCGCAGAAGACACTGTCCGCCATAAAATCTACGGCACACTCCTCCGGAATGATCGTCTCCACTTCCTTGCCGGCAGCCACCATTTCCAGTATTTGTTGTCCGAGCTTCTCAGGACAACTGTTGTCATGGATATAGTGGATCAGGTCGATGTCATTGTCCCGGTACCCCCACGCCCCTTTGGTCCTGAAATCAAAGATCGTCATCATTTCTCCCTCTCATCCAGACAATCAGTGAAGAAAAAAGACCACAATCCAATATGTGTGCCAACAAATTAAATAAATTTTATTATGACTAATATCAACTAGTTAAAAGCTGTCGCACTTAAATCCAACACTGTCGACGAAATTGTGATTCATTTTTGCACGGATCAAAACGTAAAAAAAATTTACGTTTGCGACTTTCCAGTGTCATTTCGACTAGTTATAAAACGTAAAATATTTTTACAGCCATCTGCCAGGTTGCTTCCAGAGCGACTTCAGTACGAACGTAAAATTTTTTTACGTTTCACATGGCAGACTGTAAGGCCGCAGGTTCGCTGTTTGCTTCAAGATGAGCTCTGTGCTACATTCTCCAGCAAAGCACACTACCCTCCCGGAACAGGACAGACGATGCAGTTGGTTAAGAACAGCCGTTACACAAAACTGAAAAATGCCGTCGGCCGGGCGATTGCCGACTTCTCGCTGATCAAGGAGGGGGACAAAATCGCTGTCGGGGTATCAGGCGGTAAGGATTCCTACACGCTTTTACATATCCTTGCCGAACTGCAGCGCCGGGCGCCGGTAAAATACGAATTGATGGCGATTACCATCGACTCCGGTTATCCCGGCTACCGCTCCGACGTCATAGTGCAGCATCTGGAAGAGAACGGCTTCAGATATCATCTTGAAAAGTCGAATCACTTTGACATCATCAAGGAGAAGCGGCGTCCCGATTCATCCTTCTGCTCCATCTGTGCCAGGCTGAAGCGCGGCTCGCTCTACACCCTCGCAAAGCAGTTCGGCTGCAACAAGCTCGCCCTCGGACACCACCTGGACGACTTTATCGAGACCCTGCTCCTGAACCAGTTCTTTGTCGGCTCCCTCAAGGCCATGGCCCCGTCCATGCTCGCCGACAACGGCGAAACGACTGTTATCAGACCGCTGGTATATGTCGAGGAGAAGGAGATCATCCAGTTTTCCCGGGAGAACGAATTTCCAGTCGTCTGCTGCTGCTGCCCGGTCTGCGGCACGGCCGACATGCAGCGCAAAAAGATGAAGCAGCTTCTGACCGAACTCCAGAAGTCCATTCCGCACGTCAAGCGGAGCCTCCTGAGAGCACTTGCCAATGTACAGCCGAGACACCTGCTCGACCAGCGATTGCAGGCTTTTTACGCTGCTTCGGTGACTTCGCCGGCTCTCTCGGATGATATTCAGACCGATAGTGACGCCACACCCTGAGCTCATCCCTGATGCTGATCCAGCCGCAATATATTGTAATCCCTGCCCCGAAAAGTGATATAAGTTCCATAATCCCTCCATGATCGTTATGGAGAGCCTATCATAACCATGTGACATAATACGTCACACTTAAATCACGCTTCTTACGGAGAACTTTCATGGGCAGCCGCTATATGCAGCCGCTGAGAATAACGATCCAGTGGTGCTACCTCTTTTTCATCGTTTATCTCGGAATCCGCTTCTACCAGTTTGTCGCAGGACTCAGAACCGGCGGGGTCTCTCCGACCGAAAGACCGGACGGCATCGAGGCCTTCCTCCCCATCGCGGCACTTCTGGGGATAAAGGAGTGGCTCTTCTCCGGGAGCCTGAACCCGATACACCCGGCTGCAGTGGTGATCCTGCTCTCGGCTCTCCTCGTCTCGCTTCTCCTGAGGCGCTCTTTCTGCTCCTGGGTCTGCCCGGTCGGAACAGTTGAAGAGCTGCTCTGGAAGAGAGGGTTTTCCCTTTTCAAAAGAAATATCCGTTTGCCGAAATGGCTCGACTTCATCCTCAGAAGTCCTAAATATCTCCTGCTTGCCTTTTTCATCTTCTTCATCTTTATCAGGATGCCGATTGAGCAGGTAAGAGGATTCATCTCATCGGACTATAACAAGATCGCCGATGTACGGCTGCTCGATTTCTTCCTGAATCTCTCCGGGCTCCCACTGATCTTCATACTTCTCCTCCTGCTTCTGTCGCTCCCGGTCAGAAATCCCTTCTGCAGGTTCCTCTGCCCGTACGGCGCCCTTTTGGGGCTGTTTGCCCTGCTTTCACCGGCAAAGGTCACCAGAGACAACAAGACCTGCGTTGCCTGCGGCGTATGCAGCCAGTTCTGCCCGGTCTACATCCCGGTCATGGAGAAGGAGAGGGTCCATTCGCCCGAATGCGTAGGATGCTGGCGCTGCATCAGCTACTGCCGTGCCGAGGGCGCTCTGGCGATGAAACTGCCGGGCCGGAAGCTGGCTATCCCGGGAATCATCTTTGCCCTGCTTGTTCTGTTGATTTTCTGCGGCGGGACAATTGTCGGAAAGGTGACCGGACACTGGAAAACGACGATAACAGTGGAAGAGTACGGCAGACTTTTGAAATAGTAATGAAGGCCTATTCGTAACGCAGAGCGTCGATAGGGTTCAGCAGGGCCGCTTTCCGGGCAGGATAGAATCCGAAAAATATCCCGACGCCTGCAGAAAAGAGGAAAGCCAAAACGATCGACTCGACAGAGATCAGGGTAGGCCAGGAAAGAAGGTGCGAGACTACCATGGCGCCGATGCTGCCGAGTATTATCCCGGTTATCCCGCCGATCATGGTGAGGAGAACCGCTTCCGTCAGGAACTGCAGCAGTATATCATTTTTTCTCGCCCCGATCGCCATCCTGATCCCGATCTCGCGGGTTCTTTCCGTCACCGAAACCAGCATTATGTTCATGATCCCGATTCCGCCGACAATCAGCGATATGGAGGCTACCGCGCCTAAAAGCAGCGACATCGCTTTTGACGACTGTTCGGCAACAGCGAGGATTTCCGAAAGATTGCGGGTCGAATAGTCGGGCTCCTTGCTGTTTGTTATCCGGTGCCGCTGGTTCAAGAGCGCCTTTATCTCTTCTTCGGCCTTTCCAAGAAGCGCCTCGCTCCTGGCTTTCACCATTATCGCCCCGACACTGTTAGGATTCTGGGTGCGAACGAGATTCCGCTGGGCGGTTTTTATCGGGACAAAGATCGCATCATCCTGATCCTGCCCCTGTGGCGACTGCCCCTTCCTTTCAAGAAGACCGATGACCGTAAAAGGAATCTTCTTGATACGGATGATCTTTCCGACCGGATCCGAAGAACCGAAAAGATTATCCGCGACCGTCTGCCCGATCACGCAAACCTTGAGAGCACTATCGACATCCTGCTGTTCGATACCTCGCCCGCTGACGACACCCCATTCGCGAATCCCGAACAGCTCGGGAGTAGACCCCATTACGACCGTCGACCAGTTCATGTTACCGTATACGACCAGCGCTGCGTTTCTGGTAGTGGGAGCTGCCATCTCGACCGACGGGCATTCATTCATTATCGCTTTCACGTCATCGCTGACAAGGGTCTGGGCGCCGCCGCTTCCGGTGCGCAACCCGCCGCTGGTGGTCGATCCGGGAATAACCAGAATGATATTGCTCCCGATGCTCGCGATCTGCTGCGAAATGACATAGCTGGCGCCGGAACCGACCGCCATCATCGCTATGACCGCCGAAATGCCGATTATGATCCCGAGCATGGTCAGGAACGAGCGCATCTTGTTGGTGCGCAGGGCTCGAAGGGCTATTTTGAGAGTCTGGATAAAGTCCACTATTTCGTGTCGCCTATTATTTTGCCGTCGCGGAAGGTGATCCGCCGTCCCGCATAGGCAGCCACATCCGCCTCGTGGGTAACCATGATGATGGTGATCCCCTGCCTGTTCAGCGAGGTGAAAAGTGCCATGATCTCCTCACTGGTGGAACTGTCGAGATTGCCTGTAGGTTCATCCGCAAGAATGACCGCCGGAGAGTTCACAAGAGCGCGGGCAATCGCCACCCTCTGCTGTTGACCGCCGGAGAGCTGGCTGGGATGATTCATCTCCTTGTCCGCAAGCCCGACCTTTTCGAGCGCCAGCAGGGCCTTCTGACGTCGCTCTGCCGATTTCAGGCCGGCATAGATCAGCGGCAGCTCGACATTTTCGACTGCCGGAGTCCTTGCCAGCAGATTGAACCCCTGGAACACGAACCCGAGCTTCCTGTTCCTGATCTCGGCAAGCCGGTCTGTATCCATGCCCCCGACATCGAGCCCGTCAAGAAGGTACTGTCCGGAAGTGGGACGGTCGAGACAGCCGAGCAGGTTCATGCAGGTCGACTTGCCGCTCCCCGATGCGCCCATGATCGCGACGAACTCTCCCGGCTCGACCGAGAACGAGATCCCCTTGAGAGCCTCGAACTGCTGATCGCCCATGACAAAGACCCGACGGATATCTGTAAGCGTGATCACTTCGCTCATCTGCTAGAACGGTCTCCCCATCGGGCTGCCGCTGCTCTTCTTTTTCGTCTCCCCGCCGATCTGTTCGACGACCACTTCATCACCATCCTTCAAATCACCTTCGACCAGCTCTATGCTGCTGCTGTTGGCAATACCCGTCCTGACCGAAAGTGCTGAAGGCCTGCCGTCTTTGACTACATAGATTACCTGGCCTCCGCCCCCTTTACGCTCGCCCGGCTTTCCTCCGCCTTCACGGCCACCCTTGCCTGAAGGGGCGCCGGCTGTTACGGGCTTCCCTTTAGCGGATTCAGCCCTGCTCTCCCCGCCTTTCGGCTTGAACCGGAGAGCAGCAGGCGGGATTTTCAGTACGTCATCCTTTTGCGCGACCACTATGGAGACATTCGCCGTCATTCCCGGCTTCAGCTTGAGCTCTCTGTTGTCCACATTAACCACCACCACATAGGTTACGACGTTCTGGTTAATGACAGGCGCGCTCCTGATCTGGACGACCTTGCCGTTGAAGCTCTGTTCGGGATAGGCATCCACGGTAAAAGTCGCCTGCTGACCCAGTTTCACGCGGCTGATATCCGCTTCGTCAACGCTCACCTCGATCTGCATCTTGGTCAGATCCTGGGCAATGGTGAAGAGGGTCGGGGTCTGGAATGACGCGGCGACTGTCTGCCCGACATCGATTGCGCGGGATATCACGATCCCGTTGACAGGGGAACGGATGATGGAGTTGCTCAGGTTCGTCCTGGCCTGCATAAGTGCCCCGCGTGTCTGGGCAACACTCCCTTCGGCAGCCTTTAGAGATGCCTTTGCCGACTGCCAGGCAGTCTCCGAGAGATCGTAGTCGCCTTGAGAAATTATTCCGTTGGCCAGAAGTTTTTTGTTTCGCTGCAGGGTTCGCTCGGCATCCGCCAGCGTAACCCTGGCTTTCTGCAGATTTGCTTCGGCACTGAGGAAGTTCCCTTGCGACTGCTCCACCGCTGCGTTGAAGAGCGATGGATCGATCTCGGCAATCGTCTGCCCTTTCCTGACCCGGGAGTTGTAGTCGACGTAGAGCTTCTGGATGGTACCGGAGACCTGGGTCCCGACCTGGATCGTTGTCACCGCAGAAAGATTTCCGGTCGCCGAGACCGTGGAGACGATCGTTCCGCGCTCTATCTTTGCGGTTTTATAGCTAATCTCGGGTTTCCTGTTTTTGAAAAAGTAAACGCCGGCTGTAGCAATAAGCAGGGCGACCACCGCGATTATAATGTATTTTTTCATGGATGCCTCAATGAAGGATAGTTTCGGATTTTTCAGCATACCACCGGGATAATCAGTGTACCACCTTTTTCTCTCAGGCACTGCCTTGAAATAAGAGTTACGTATAGTGCGCTCAGATTTGGGTCGAATTTTGTCGATCCGATTGAGGCAAACCGCAGGCGTAGCATTAGCTACGTTGAGGATTTGGCGATTGAGGGGCGGCGAAAGGCGACCTGAAGATGAGTGCACAAAAAAACCCCCTGTCATCTGATGACCAGGGGGCGTTTCTTGTCCGCCCACCGCTTTAGCCGGTGGGCCTGCTAGGGCAACCCTCCTTGCAGCGGGTAACCGGGCGCAACATATAAGTTGTAGTCCACATTTTCGTTTTGCCTCCTTCCGGGATTTTTCTCCGTTCGTGAAGTGCCTCGAGGTACTTTAAATATAATCCGCCCCATTAAGGTTGTCAACCGGAGGGGCTGTTATTTTCCTTGCCGCCGAAGATTCTGAGCAGTAGCCCCTTGCGCACGTCAAGTGCCGCTTCAGGACAGAGCTCCCGACAGCAGAAACAACGTATGCAGCGGTCATAGTCGAACTTCAGATTTCTCCCCTCGATCCTGATGACACCCGGCGGGCATCCCTTCACACAGACCCCGCAGAGCAGGCATCTGTCGGGTATCTGCGCCGGCCTGGTCGTCAGGTGCTTTCTGAGCCGGTTCTTGATGAACCGGGGGAGCCCGAACTCCACATCGGACAGCGGCGGCAGCCTGAACGGAGAGATATGGAAGTCCATCGGATCAGCTCCGACAACCTCTATCTGCTCCCTGACAGAACCGGGGAGACCAAGCTTCTCTGCCTCCCGTTCGACAAAGAGCAGTTTTTTCGGAATGCCGGCGATCTCCCCGGCAACCAGATCCACTGCCACCGGATTCGCTCCGGCCAGGAGCAGTCCCACCTGACGGGGATCGCCGCTCCCCGGCCCGTCCCCCTCCATCGCAGTGATCGCATCGACAATCGTCAGGTCGGGTGGTCGGATCTGGTAAAGCTCCAGCAGGACCCTGGCAAAGATTTCCCGGTCGAATCCGGCCTGAAGATGCCAGGCCGGCTTTGCAGCCCCGACCAGGATGCCGAACAGGTTCTTCACCCCGCAGGTCAGGGTCATCATCTCGTGAGTTTTCAGTTTTGGAAGGTTGATGACCCGGTCTGCGTCCAGATAAGGGGCTGCGACTTCGAACCTTTTGAAGATGCCGCCGGAGATCACCTCTCGCACCTCGGAGAATTCGACCAGCTCGGCGCCGCACTCCTCTATAGCCGCCAGCATCCCGGACCGTTTGGCGACCGCCCTTAGCGAGCCGAAGCCGGGCGAATCCCCGACCAGCGCAACAGCTCCGGCACCCTGGACCAGCCTGATCACCGCCTTGAGGATGGCAGGATGAGTGGTCACCGCCGCTGCCGGAGGCTTGGCCGAGAGCATGTTCGGCTTCAGGAGAACCCGTTCACCCGGCCGGATAAAAGCATTTATCCCGCCAAGCGGGGCGAGGAGATTTTTCAGACCGATCTCTACCAGCTCGGGATCGTATGATGCGACCTTTTCTATGGAGACCTTGTGCATGAAGAAACTATAGCGGTCCGGATTTCTTCCTGTCAAAGGAATTGCACCTGCTCTGGCAATTTATCCGCTCTGCTGTTAAAGTGTGCTTTGATGCAGTAAAGGTTAGAGCCGTCTCTCACTGCAACGCCTCTGCTTTTGCCCCTTTGAAAATTGTTTTTTAGCAGGCACAGATTTTCCGTCAGATAAGATTGAAATAGCATAGCCGGCGATCAGCCCGGCTGTTTCCGTTCGATACGGCCTCGCCGTCACGACTGCAGATATGCGCCAGGAGAAACCGAATGCAGCCGGAGATCGCCACCTTCATCCAGTACCTCAAAGCCGAGCGGAACGCCTCGCTCCATACGCTCGAGGCATACGACCGCGACCTGCAGCAGTTTGCCTCCTTCATCCGGCAAGAGTTCGGGGAGACCTTCCGGATCGATCAGATCACGCATCTGCATATCCGGCGCTACCTGGCATCCGTCCACAAGGAGCTCGCCAAGAGCAGCATCGGCCGGAAACTGGCGGCGATCCGCTCCCTGTTCCGCTTCCTGCTCCGCCGGGGCATTCTGGAAAAGAATCCGGCCGAGCTGGTCAGCTCCCCGAAACGCGAGAAGAAACTCCCCTTCCATCTCGCTATCGACGAAGTTACCACCCTCGTCGAAGCTCCCGACGCCATCACCCCCCTCTCGATCAGGGACCGGGCTATTCTTGAGACCCTCTACTCGTCCGGACTGCGCGTCTCGGAACTGACCGGTCTGAATATCGGCGGGGCTGATCTCGCGGCAGGCTCGGTGAGGGTCCTGGGGAAGGGGGGAAAGGAACGGATAGTCCCTCTCGGGAGCAAGGCGGTGAAGGCACTTGAAGAGTACCTCGAACTACGCGGCGGAAGGGAGCTGAATGCTCCGCTGTTCCTGAATTCACGGGGGGGAAGGCTGACCAGGAGAAGCGTCGCCAGGATCGTCGACCGCTACATGATCCACCTGGAGACAATGAAAAAGGCCTCGCCGCACACCCTCAGGCACACCTTCGCCACCCACCTGCTGGAAGGGGGAGCGGATCTCCGCGCTATCCAGGAGATGCTGGGGCATGCCTCGCTGTCGACCACGCAGAAGTACACCCATGTAAGCATCGACCGGCTGCTTGAGGTTTACGACAAGGCGCACCCGAAAGCGAAGGGGTAATTGCCATGTTCAGCAGTTGAACGCTGCCTGCATTCGTGCTGCGGGACTATTTCTGCAATTCTAGGTTCATTTCGCTACAGCCGATAAACTCGCTTCGCTCAGACAGTATCTGCTGCTTAACGCTTCATTTCACCAAGAATTGAAACGAAATAGTCCCAATGCACTCATTACGGCAGCGTTCAACCGCAGCGTTAAAGTCCGTACCTATACGCTGCCGCGCAGCTCCCCTCGCTCGACACCATGCAGGCTCCGACCGGGTTCTCCGGGGTGCAGAACTTGCCGAACAGGACGCACTCCTGCGGCGCCATCTTCCCCTTGAGGATCTCCCCGCAGGAGCAGCCGGGGTGTTCTTTTGTCGGCTCCACCTCTACCGGCAGCATCTTTTCCGCATCGAAGCGGCGATACTCCTCCCGCAGCGCCAGCCCGCCGCCGGGGATAACGCCGACCCCTCGCCAGGCAACGTCGGAGGGGATGAACATCTTCTCAAGCATCGCCTGCGCCTTCAGGTTTCCCTCAGGACGGACGACCCTGCTGTACTGGATCTCGACCCTGCTCTTCCCGGACAGAACCTGGCCTGCCAGCATCAGGATACCCTGAAGCATGTCCGCGGGCTCGAAGCCGGTGATCACACAGGGAGTATGGTACTCCTCCGCTAGTGGCCTATAGGCATCGGCGCCGATTATGGCGCTGACATGGGCAGGACAGATGTAGCCGTCCAGGGCCAGTTCCGGATCGGCTGTCAGGACCTGCATCGGGATCGGGATCGTCTTGTGCGAGGCGAGGACGAAGTAGTTCGCAAGCCCCTTGGCTTCCGCAGCCAGAATGCTCCCGGCAACGGTCGGAGCGGTCGTCTCGAAGCCGACGCCGAGGAAGACCACCTTCCGGTCCGGGTTTCTCGCCGCAATCGCCACCGCATCGAGCGGCGAATAGACGATCCTGATATCCGCCCCTTTGGCCCGTTCCTCCATCAGCGAGGAACTCGAACCCGGAACCCGCATCATGTCCCCGAAAGTCACGGTGATGACCTCCGGCAGCCGGCAGATCGCAATGGCCCGGTCGAGATAGTCGTTCGGAGTAACGCAGACCGGGCATCCCGGTCCGGATATCAGCCGGATCTCCGGCGGCAGCATCGCCCGGAGGCCGAAGCGGTAGATCGCCATGGTATGCGTCCCGCAGACCTCCATGAAGGTCATGGTCCTGCCGCAACCCGAAACAAGCCTGCGAATGCGCTCTGCAAGCCCCTGCACCAGCTCTTTCTGGCGGTATTCGTCCTGATAGTTCATTGCATGTCCTCTTCCGAGAAGACCTCTCGCATCATCCTCAGTGTCTCTACTGCCTCTTCCTCGTCCAGCTTCGAGATCGCAAACCCGGCATGAATGATCAGATAGTCGCCAATCCCGACCTCATCCCCCAGCATCATGATGCTCGCGCTCCGCCTGACACCATCAACCTCGGCCACGATGTCGTCCCCGTCAATACTTACCACCTGCATCGGAACCCCTACGCACATAACTGACTCCTCCCTGCAATCATTGCCTGTCCAAGGGCAAGTCCTCCGTCGTTCGGTGGGACAAGCCTGTGTGTGAATACCTTGAAGCCGTCGACTTCGAGAAGCGTGAGGATCTCCTCGCTCAGGAGCCTGTTCTGAAATACCCCACCGGAAAGAACGACCCTGTCCAGCCCGCTCTCACGCCTTATCTCCCGGCATAGAGCCGCTGAAGCCGCAGCCAGGGAGCGATGGAAAGTCGCCGCGATATCGGGGCGTTTCCGCCCGGCAAGACCGTCATCCACCACGCCTCTCATCATCGGCAGCCAGTCGAGGATCAAACCGTCAGTGCCCGGAAGAATCCCGAACGCGTAAGCCTCTTCGCAACTCCCCCGCTCCGCCTCCCCTTCCAGCTCTATTGCCGCCTGCCCCTCGTAACTCATTTTCATCCTGATCCCCAGAATCCCGGCAACCGCATCGAACAGGCGGCCGCAGCTCGTGGTCATGGGCGAGTTTATCCCTTTTCCGAGCATCTGCAAAAAGATATTCCGCTGCTCCTTTTCGATCCCCCTGACAGCTTCGAGCGGCAGGTCGAAAAGATCATCCCCGTATAGCTGGAACAGTATTGCCAGCGCCATCCGGCAGGGCTCCCTTGCTGCGGCATCTCCTCCCGGCAGCCTCATCTCCCTGAGGTGTCCGGCCCGTCTGAACCCGGCATAGCCGCCGGACAGAAACTCCCCCCCCCAGATGCTTCCGTCAGCTCCATACCCGGCGCCGTCGAAAACTATCCCGATAAGCTCGCCATCCAGGCGGTTCTCGGCCATGCAGGAGGCCATATGGGCATGATGGTGCTGGACCGCGACCTTCGGCCGTCCGGTCAGAGCGTCGGCAATAACGGTCGAATGATAGTCGGGGTGGAGATCATGGGCCACGACTTCTTCAGTTATGGCGGTAAGCTTTTTCAGCCCGGCAATAACCGCTTCGACAGACGCCATGGTCGCCGGGCTCTTCAGGTCACCGATATGGCGGCTCATGAATCCCTGCTCCCCGCCGGCCAGACAGACCGCAGCTTTCAGCTCCCCGCCGAGAGCCAGGACGTTTCCGGAAATCATTGGGATCAGGACCGGCCGGGGAACATAGCCGCGCGACCGGCGCATCATCAGCGGATGGGTACGGAATACCCTGATCACAGAGTCGTCGCACGGCGCATGGATCTTACGGTCGTGAGCCAGGAAAAGATCGGCGATCCCGGACAACTCCCGCAACGCATCGCCATCCCGGTACAGGATGGGCTCGTCGGAGATATTCGCACTGGTCATCACCAGTGCCGGCAGACTGCCACCGAAAAGCAGGTAGTGAAGAGGCGACGAGGGGAGCATGATCCCCAGGTAGTCGTTGGCCGGGGCGACCTCAGGCGCAATGCCGTTCCCCGCCCTCTTGCGCAGCAGCAGTACCGGACGCTCCGGTCCAGAGAGAAAGCGTGCTTCGATCGGGCTCACATGAGCAAGCTCCTCCGCCGTCAGGAGCGAGCCGGTCATGATCGCGAACGGTTTTTCGTCCCGCCTCTTCTTACTGCGCAGCTCCCGGACTGCCACGCTGTTGAAAGGATCCACGGCCAGATGAAAGCCGCCGATCCCCTTGATTGCCACGATCTTCCCCTCTTTCAAGGCGGCAAACGCCCCGGTTAGAGGGTCCGTATCAACGACCGCACCCTGTGGGTCAAGCAGCTTCAGCTGCGGGCCGCAGACCGGGCAGGCAATCGGCTGGGCATGGAAGCGCCGGTCAGCAGGATCTTCATACTCTCTCCGGCAGTCGCCGCACATCCGGAAAGCCGACATCGTGGTGTTCGGACGGTCATACGGGGTTTCGGTGATGATCGAGTAGCGCGGTCCGCAGTTGGTGCAGTTGATGAACGGATATCCGAAGCGCCGATCGTCAGGATCGAACAGCTCTTTCAGGCAGTCGGGGCAGACGTCGCAGTCCGGAGAGACCAGCGTGCTACCGCCGTTGCCGGTGCTCTCGACGATCCTGAAGCTGCTTTCGGCGCTTACCGGAACGATCGAGGTAACGATAGAAGAGACAAGCGCGAGTGGCGGCGCTTCAAGCTCCAGAGCCTCTGTAAAGGAGTCCAGTGAGGCCTCCTCTCCCTGCGCCTCGATCAGAACGCCTTCGGAGCCGTTTTGTACCCAGCCGCTCAGATGAAAACGCTCTGCCAGGTGGTAGACAAATGGCCGGAAACCGACCCCCTGGACAATGCCGCTGATTTTGATCCGGAGACGTTTACTGATAGATAACTCCTGAAGACAATGACAGTTAAACCTAATACCGTTAATAACTCACGCAAAGGCGCAAAGGTCGCAAAGAAATTCAAATACCTAAGGGGATGGAAACCCGTTCATGATGTTTAATGTCGAAAGTTAAAAACGGTCTGGATTTACCTTTGCGTTCTTCGCGAGCTTTGCGCGAAACCGCTTTTTCAGATTCAACTTGCGGTAAGGACAAAAAAGCCCTCTGTTCGAGGGCTAGTATAACCTGTAGCTATTGATTGCTGCAATCAACTTTCATGAGAGCCAAGAGCATGGACCTTCATGAGGTTTGTCGTCCCCCTGCTTTCCAGAGGAACCCCCATGGTAATGACAACGATGTCTCCGACCTTGAAGCCGGTCTCAAGGAGAGTCTTTTCGACCAGTGTGATCTGTTGATCAGTATTGCTCATCGCACCGACAGGTTGCGACCTGACCCCCCAGAAGAGCGAGAGGCGCCGCCGGATCTCCTCGGATGGGGCAAAGGCAATGATCGGCAGCTGGGGCCTGTATTTGGCGATAAGCGCCGCGGTCCTTCCTGACTGTGTGAACACGACTATTGCCTTGGCATCCACGGCAGCTGCCGCATGACATGCCGCCTCTGCCACTGCACCGGCGACCGTACTCCCTTTACGATGGAGGACCGGGGCCGGTATCTGCCACAGGGTGCTTCTTTCGACATCACAGGCGATCTTGACCATTGTCCTTACGGCTTCGACCGGGTAAGCGCCGGAGGCCGTCTCGCCGGAGAGCATGACCGCATCGGTACCATCCATTATCGCATTGGCAACGTCGGAAGTCTCGGCCCGGGTCGGACGGGGATGGAGGATCATCGACTCCAGCATCTGGGTCGCCGTGATAACCGGCTTTCCTGCTTCGTTGCAGGCCCGG
>Ga0134124_10002271_pt1 | contig 15516 bp, 16 predicted proteins | sample KB304_FD_96880 | JGI IMG/M metagenome (GOLD analysis project Ga0134124, IMG submission 96880) | Terrestrial soil microbial communities without Nitrogen fertilizer from Kellogg Biological Station, Michigan, USA - KB3-0-4 | ecosystem: Environmental > Terrestrial > Soil > Unclassified ... | reverse complement strand
CGAGTGTTCGCCGCCACCTACCGGTGGGGCGGCTTCCTGCTCTTCACACCGGTCGGCGTGATCGCCTGCCTGCTGCTGGCCGCGGCCGGGCTCGTGGCCGGAGTGAAGCTGTGGCGCGAGGGGGGTGACATCGTGGCCGGCTTCGGCGGCCATGCGCTGCGGGCCGTCCTCATGGTCAAGCTCCTCTTCTTCTGCACGGTCGCCGCCCACCAGATCGTCCACGGCCTGGCGCTCATCCACTACCGGCGTCGCGTGCGTGAGTTCGGCTTCACGTTCCTGCACGGCTTCGTGCCGACGTTCTACGTGGACGTCACCGACATCTTCATGACGAGCCGCCGGGCCCGGGTGGTGACCGCGGTCTCGGGCGCCTCCGTGCACCTGGTGCTCGGCTCCGCGTGGTTCCTCGTCGCGCTGTTCTCGCCCCTCGGCGGCTTCACCCAGGCGTTTGCGGCGGCGTCGGGGATGATCCAGTGGCAGGCGTTCATCGTGGCGCTCTACCCGTTCTGCTTCATCGAGATGGACGGCTATCACGTCCTCGTGGACGTGCTCGGCACGCCGACCCTCAAGCAGGAGGCGATGAGCTGGGCGGGCAGCCTCGTGCGGCGTGGAGCCTCCTGGCGGATGGGACGGCAGGAGGCCTTGTTCGCGTTCTACGTGGTCGTCTCGACGCTCTCGGTCGCCGCGTTCCTCGCGTTCAACGTCATGCTGATCGCTCACGCGCGCAGCTGACCGACGTCTTCCAGCAAGGCCTCCACCGCCCGCCCGATCGCTCGCGCCCCGGCGGCCGCGCCGGCCGGTGAGCGTTCCGCCTCGAACGCCGCCGCCTGCGCGGCCGGTGTCGCCGCCGCCAGCCGCGCCTGGGCCCGCGCCCGGAGTGCGTCGCCGAGCGCCTGACTCATCTCGGCCAGCGCCGCGAAGCCGAGCCGGATCTGGTCGGCGCGATCGCTCGTCGTGACCAGTCGCTCCCTCAGCGCGCGACGCAGGCCCGCCGACACCTCGGCGCCCCGGGCATCGAGCACGGCGATGTCGCCGGCCAGCGGCGCCCACGCCAGCGTGAGCCCGTCGGCGACCGCGCGCAGGGACTCGCCCAGCGGAGGCGCGCTGCCGGCGACGATCACCGCGACCACGCCGGCCGCCACCGCCGGCGCGAGCGCGCGGCGGGGGGCAAGGTCGGGGGTCGGGAGCGCGGCGGCGAGCACGCGACCGTCGCGCGTCAGCACCAGGTGATCCTCGAGCGCCGCGTCGAGCGCCCACAGCGAGCCGTGGACGTGATCGCCGGCGTCGTGCACGCGGTGGGTCGTGTGGCGCCGCACGCCCTGCCAGTCGGCGCGGTAGTAGGTGCGGCCGCGCCACGCGAGCTTCTCGATCCGCTCGCGCGACTGCACGTAGACCCCGCCGGGCGCGAACGCGCGCGCGTGCGGGGCGGGTGACCAGCGCAGCGCGCCGCCCATGAAGGCCGCGAGCGGATCGCGCGCGTCCTCGTCGCCCTCCCAGCGAAAAGATTCGAGGAGCGCCAGGAACAGCTGCTCGGTCGGATACGGACCACGGTAGGCCAGGGACGTCTGCGCCTGATCGTCGGCCAGCGCGGCGATGAGATTGAGGACGGCGGTGCCACCGCCGGGCGGCAGCCGCGCGGGCTCGGCCAGCGGGGGAATGGCGTCCACGCGGCTCCAGTCGATCGCCGCGCAGTGGGTGAGCGGCGCGTCGTCCCGGCGCAGCAGGTCGCAGACGCCCCAGCGCGGGTCGTGCGCCGCGCCCGGCTGGATGGTGAGCCAGGAGCCGTCGGGCACACGCACCGTCGCCTGGGCCAGGCGCCGGTCGTCGGCCCAGGCCAGGGTGGCGATGGGCGCACCGTACCGGTCCTGCTCGCGGACTCGACGGCCGCGCGCGTCCCGGAGCACCGCGGTGGCGCTGCCGCCGCTCACGGGCCGGATGATACAATCTCACGAGTGCGGAGGATGGACTCCTGATCCACGAGGATCTCGCCTGGCGGTCGGCGCTCGAGATCGCCGCGCTGGTCCGTGACAAGCAGCTCTCTCCGGTCGAGCTCACCGCAGCGCTGCTGGCCCGGATCGAGGCGCTCGATCCACGTCTGAACGCGTTCTGCCTGGTGACGGCGGACGCGGCGCGCGCGGCCGCCCGCGAGGCGGAGATCGCCGTCATGAAGCGCGAGCCGATCGGCGCCCTCCACGGCGTCCCGCTCTCGCTCAAGGACGTCCTGTACACGCGCGGCATCCGCACGACCGGCGGCTCCCGGCTCTTCGCCGACCTGATGCCGGAAGAGGACAACGTCGCCGTCGGACGATTGAAGGCGGCCGGCACCATCCTCCTCGGCAAGACGAACACCTCGGAGTTCGGCCACAAGGCGATCACCGACAGTCCGCTGTTCGGTGTGACCCGCAATCCCTGGGACCTCGAGCGCACGCCGGGCGGCTCCAGCGGCGGCGCCGCCGCGGCCGTCGCCAGCGGGCTGGGACCCGTCGCGCTCGGAACCGACGGCGGCGGCTCGGTGCGCATCCCCGCCGGGTTCTGCGGGCTGGTCGGCGTCAAGCCCTCGTTCGGCCGCGTGCCGCAGACACCGGGCTTCCCGGGCTGGGACCACATCGGGACCACCGGCCCGCTCACGCGCACCGTGCGGGACGCCGCCGCCGTGCTGGACGTGATCGCCGGCGGCGACGACCGCGATCGCACGACGCTGCCGCGCGAGCCCGGCACGTATCTCGGGGCGTGCGACGACGACGTGCGAGGGCTGCACGTGGCGTGGACGCCGGACCTGGGCTACGCCGCCGTCGACGATCGCGTGCTGGAGATCTGCGGGAACGCCGCCGCCGAGTTCGAGGGACTGGGCTGCCACGTGGAGGTCGTGAACCCGGGGTGGGAGAGTCCGGAAGAAGCCTTCGCCACGATCGTCTCCGCGCAGTTCTACGCGGCGTGGGCCGATGAATTGCCGGCGCGCGAGGCCGACATGGACGCCTCGCTCGTGCGCTTCATCCGCCGCGGCGGCGCGGTCAGCGCCCGCGACTACCTGACCGCCATGGCGAAGGTCAACGCCTACTGGCAGGAGGTCCACGTCTTCCTGGCGCGCTTCGATCTGCTGCTGACGCCGACGGCGGCGGTCCCGCCGTTCCCGCTCGGTGCCGGCGTGCCGCGCGAGATCGCCGGGCAGCAGGTCTCCCGCCTGGGCTGGATGCCCTTCGCGTATCCCTTCAATCTGACCGGACAACCCGCTGCTTCCGTGCCGGCGGGCTGGACCGAAGACGGTGTGCCCGTCGGCCTGCAGATCGTGGGCCGGCGCCACGCCGACCGCACGGTGCTGGCCGCGGCCGCCGCTTTCGAGGCAGCGTGCCCGTGGCGGGACCGCCGGCCGGTGCAGTGACGGTTCAGCCGAAGCGTGGCCCGGCAGCATGGAGCGGGCCGGCGCGATGGGCCCTCGCCTCCTTCCTACTCGCCGCCTCCCTCGTCATCGTCGTCTGGGCCGTCGTCACCGACGCTCCCGCCGTCCGGATGCTCGTGCGGCTCTACCAGGACAAGTACTTCATGCGCGACTCCGTCGCCGCCTGGGGCTGGATGGCGCCGCTGGTGTTCATCTGTATCCAGGCTACGCAGGTCATCATCTCGCCCATTCCCGGCGAGATCACGGGCCCCGTGGGCGGCGCGCTGTTCGGGACGACCTGGGGCCTGATCTACTCGACCATCGGCCTGACGATCGGCACGCTGGTCTGCTTCGGGCTGGGACGGCTGTGGGGCGAGCCGCTCATCCGCCCCTGGCTGAGCGAGCACAACTGGAGCCGGATGAACTTCATCGTCGAGGCGGAGGGCGCGATCCTCTGCTTCATCCTCTACCTGATCCCGGGCTTCCCGAAGGACATCATCTCGTACCTGTTCGGGATCAGCCCGATGCCGTTCTGGCTCTTCGCGTTCGTGTCCACGATCGGGCGGATCCCGGGCACCTGGATCAGCTCGTACTTCGGCGCCCACGTCGGCGATCATCAGTACGTCAACGCGGCGATCTTCATCGCGCTGATGACCGGTGCCTGCCTGCCGCTCTACTACTACCGCCACGCCATCGTGCGGCGCTTCCACCGCCGGTCGCGGGCGAGGCCACACGATCGCCACAAGAAGGCGGGCTGAGCCGGCGCCGGACGGCCCGGAAAGCGCTTGACACTCCGTGGCGGTGCCCGTAAATTACGCGGCACGCCATGAGTATCTCGACGCGCAGCGGCTTCTTCTACTTTTACTTTTACCCGGAGTCTGCCCACCGGCTCTAGACCGATCCCACAAAGAGCCGCGGGTGGACGGAGCCCGCGGCGCTGAGCGATTCGAGGCCGCGGGACACCGCGGCCTCTTTTTTTTGCAAAGGAGACAGCGATGATCATCGTGCTGAAGTCGGGAACCTCGGACGCGGACCTGGCCGACGTCGAGCGGCGTATCCGGGCCATGGGCTACGCGCCGCACACGATCCGCGGCGAGCTGCGCAACGTCATCGGAGCCATCGGCGACGACCGCGGCAAGGAACGGCTGCGCGCGCTGGAGTCGCTCGAATGCGTGGAGACCGTCACGCCGATCCTGCAGCCCTTCAAGCTGGCCAGCCGCGAAGTCCGCAGCGCCAACACCCAGGTGAAGGTCGGGGACGTGGTCATCGGCGGCCGCACGATCGTCGTGATGGCCGGACCCTGCTCGGTGGAATCGCGGCTGCAGGTGCTCGACGTGGCCGCCCGCGTGAAGGCGGCCGGCGCCCGCGTGCTCCGCGGCGGCGCCTTCAAGCCGCGCACCTCGCCCTACGCGTTCCAGGGGCTGGAGGCGGAGGGCCTCAAGCTGCTGGCCGAGGCCAGGCGCGAGACGGGGCTGCCGATCATCACGGAGGTCATGGAGCCCGACCGCGTGGACCTCGTGGCCGAGCACTCCGATATCCTTCAGATCGGCGCCCGCAACGTGCAGAACTTCTCGTTGCTCCGCCGCGTGGCCGAGGCGGGCAAGCCGGTGCTGCTCAAGCGGGGCATGTCCACGACGATCCAGGAGTGGCTGCTATCCGCCGAGTACGTGCTGTCCGGCGGCAATCCGAACGTCATCCTGTGCGAGCGTGGCATCCGCACCTTCGAGACCGCCACGCGCTTCACCCTGGACCTCAATGCGGTCCCCGTGCTGAAGAAGCTGACTCACTTGCCGGTCGTCGTCGATCCCAGCCACGGCACCGGGCATTGGGAGTACGTCGAGTCGATGGCGATGGCGGGGGTGGCGGCGGGGGCCGACGGTCTCCTGATCGAGGTGCACCCCAAGCCTGAGGAAGCGCTCTCCGATGGGCCGCAGTCGCTCAAGCCGGACCGGTTCGCGGCGGTGATGAGCCGCCTGAGGAAGGTCGCCCAGGCTGTTGACCGCGACTTATAATCGAGGGCATGGGGCTGTGGGAATTTTTGCGACAGTGGCCGCGTGGGCGGATGATCGCCGGGGTCGTCGCGTCGATCCTCGTCCACGTGCTCGTCGCCTGGGGGGTTCTCTGGGGCCTGAAGGGCGAACTGGCACCGCGCTGGATCCCCAAGAAGGGCGATACGATCGTCGTGGATCTCGCCAAGCCGGAAGAGCCCGCCGCCGCGGGCAGTCCGGAGCCACCCCCCGCCGTCAGGCCCGCACCGCCACAGCCTCCGGCACCCGCGGCCAAGCCGGCGCCCCCGGCCCCACGCGCGACACCCCCGCCACCGCGCGAGGAGCGTCGCGTCGCCAGCGCGCCACGTCCGGCCGAGCCGCCGCCGCCCAAGGCCTCGGAGCCGGCACCCCGCGTGCCGGAGCCCGCCCCGCGGGCGACCGAGCCCGAGCCCACCGCCACCGAACCGGCGCCGGCCACACCGAGGGCCGCGGAGCCGTCGGCACGCTCCGCCACCCCCACACCGACCGAGGTGCATCGGGAGCCGCCGGAGCGCCAGGTCGCCAGCCTGCCGCCGGGCGGCGGGCGGCCCGCGCCCAGTGTGAGCGATGTGCGGGCGGCGCTCCGGCAAGGGGCGGGCGGGCGGGGACAGGGGCGGGGCGGTATCGTGGGGGAGCCGATCCCGCTCGACTCGGACGACGCGCGGTACAACGAGTATCTCGAGCAGATTCGCAGGCGGATCAAGGAGAAGTGGGGATTTCCCTGCGTGAAGAACACGGAGACGCGAGAGTGCGACCACCACAGCACCTCGCTCGACGTGCACTTCGGCATCCTCAAGGACGGGCGGGTGCAGTTCGTCGACGTCGTGCGCCGGGCGGACTACAGCATCTATGACGAGTATGCGGTGCACGCCATCCTGATGGCCCAGCCCTTCCCGCCGGTCCCACCCGCCATGATGGCCGCCATGCGCCAGGGCAGCACCGGGCTGGCGATCAGCGCGCGCTTCAGTTACGTCGTGGAGTCCTCTCTCACGAACCTGCTGCGCTGAGTGTTACGGAAATACCTGCAACTGCGGCACCTTGTCTTGACACCCCCCGTGGCCGTAGGTAGCATGAGCGATGCTCTTGGATAGGCTCGTAGCTCAGTGGGAGAGCGCCTCTCTGACGCAGAGGAGGTCGGCGGTTCGAAACCGCCCGAGCCTACCATCCCCCCTCACCTCAGGAGTGTATGGCCGAGTCTGAAGAAGACCGACACCTCAAGCTGACCGGCGAGTTCGACTGCGATCCGACGCCGCTCTCCACGCTGCGTCACTCCACCTCGCACGTGATGGCGCAGGCGGTGAAGCGCTTGTTCCCGGGCGTCAAGGTCGCCATCGGACCGGCGATCCAGGACGGCTTCTACTACGACTTCGCCCGGGCGGAGCCGTTCACGCCGGAGGATCTCGTCCGCATCGAGAACGGCATGCGCGAGATCGCCAAGGCGAACCTTCCGTTCGAGCGACGCGAGATGCCCCGCGCCGAGGCGATCGCCTTCTTCCGTGAGCACGGCGAGCCGTACAAGGTCGAGATCCTCGAAGGCATCGACGCCGATCGCGTCTCGCTCTACACGCAGGGCGACTTCGTCGACCTGTGCCGCGGGCCCCACGTGCGCTCGACCGGGGAGATCAAGATCTTCAAGCTGCTGTCGTCGTCGGGGGCGTACTGGCGCGGCGACGAGAAGAACGCCATGCTGCAGCGCATCTACGGCACCGCCTGGCTCACCCAGGAGGAGCTCGACAAGTACCTCTGGCGGCTGGAGGAGGCCAAGAAGCGCGACCATCGCAAGCTTGGCCGCGAGCTCGACCTGTTCGTCTTCCACGACGTGTCGCCCGGCGCCCCGTTCTGGCTGCCGGCCGGCATGGTCATCTTCCGCGAGCTCGAGCGCTTCTGGCGCGAGGTCCACGACGCCAACGGTTACCTCGAGTCGTCGACGCCGATCCTCGTGAACAAGCGGCTGTGGGAGCAGTCCGGCCACTGGGAGCACTACAGCGAGAACATGTTCAAGCTGGAGGTCGAGGAGCAGATCTTCAGCCTCAAGCCGATGAACTGCCCGGAGTCGACCTACATCTACCGGCACGCGCTCCGCTCCTACCGCGACCTGCCGCTGCGCATCGCGGAGATCGGGCGCCTGCACCGCAACGAGCGCTCGGGGACGCTGACCGGCCTGTTCCGCGTCCGGCAGATCACGATGGACGACGCCCACATCTACTGCCGGCCCGACCAGGCGCAGGACGAGATCACCAACGTGCTCGGGCTGGTCCGGCAGTTCTACAAGCTCTTCAACCTGGAGCCGTCGTTCAAGCTGGCCACACGTCCGGAGGGCTACCTGGGCACCGCCGAGCAGTGGGACGCCGCCGAGACGGCGCTGCACGAGGCTCTGCGCGCCAATGGCTTGGCCTACGAGGTGAAGCCGGGCGACGGCGCCTTCTACGGTCCCAAGATCGACATCCACATCGAGGACGTGCTGGGACGCGACTGGCAGATCGCCACCGCCCAGCTCGATCTCACGATGCTGCCCGAGCGCTTCGACCTCACGTACGTGGACGCCGACGGCCAGGCCAAGCGGCCGGTCGCCATCCACCGGGCGATCTTCGGCTCGTTCGAGCGGTTCATCGGGATCCTGACCGAGCACTTCGCGGGCGCCTTCCCGACCTGGCTGGCGCCGGTGCAGGCCCGGGTGCTCCCGGTCTCCGAGAAGTTCATGGACTATGCCCGCACGGTCCATCTGAAGCTGCGCGCCGACCGCGTCCGCGCCGAGCTCGACGACCGCAACGAGAAGCTGGGCTACAAGATCCGCGACGCCCAGGTGCGCAAGATCCCCTACATGCTCGTCGTGGGCGGGCGCGAGGCCGAGCAGGGTACGGTGAGCCTGCGCCACCGATCGGGCGAGGATCTCGGCGCCGTGCCGGTCGACCGCGTCGTGAGCGATCTCGGGGCGGAGATCGCCGCGCGTCTGTCCAGTCTGACCGTGGGCCGGTCTTGAGCTTGCGCGCCGTTCACACCGTCATCCCCCGCGCCGCGGGGACGCACGAGGAGCCACGCCTCTGAGCAAAGCACAAGAAATTCGCATCAACGAGGGAATCCGTGTCCGCGAGGTCCGCGTCGTCAGCGCGGACGGTGAGCAGCTCGGCATCATGCCCACTCAGACGGCGCTGGAGACCGCGCGCGGGCAGGACCTCGACCTCGTCGAGGTGGCCCCGGAGGCGAGTCCACCCGTCTGCCGGATCATGGACTTCGGCAAGTACAAGTACACGCAGGCCCGGCGGCTGAAAGAGGCGCGCAAGAAGCAGACGACGGTCTCGGTGAAGGAAGTGAAGATGGGCCCCAAGACCGAGCGGCACGACTTCGACTTCAAGCTCAAGCACGTGCGGCGCTTCCTCGAGGAGGGCCACAAGGCCAAGGTGACCGTCCGCTTCAAGGGCCGCGAGATGGCGCACACCGAGCTCGGCTGGAAGATGCTCCAGAAAATGGTGGAGGCGGTCTCCGACATCGCGGTGGCAGACAACAACCCCCGCATGGAAGGCCGCATGCTACACATCATGCTGAGCCCGAAGGCGTCTCACTGAGGGGCGATCGGGCCGACGGTTGATTGGCGAGTTGCGGCTCCGCTTATCGGGATCGAGACGAGGGATCGAGGCAGCGGATTCAAACAGGGGTCCGACGAGCGGATCGAGGAGCGCCACGGCTTCGCCGGGGAGCTCCGAGGCGTCGTGGGGGTTTGGGGGCCATATCGGGGCCCCCATGGAGAATAAAATGCCGAAGATGAAGACGAAGAGGGCGGCGGCCAAGCGGTTGCGCAAGACCGCGTCGGGCCGTCTCAAGCGCAATCGCGGCTGGAAGAGCCACCTGCTGGAGGCCAAGTCGCCCAAGCGGCGTCGCCGTCTGCGTACCGGCACGCTGGTCAACAAAGTGGACGAGCCGCGCCTCAAGGCGATCGTCCCGTACCTGTAAGACGAGGAGGTCAGGGTCATGCCACGGGCTAAGGGCGGCGCCAAGACGCGCCAGCGCCGAAAGAAGATCCTCAAGAAGGCCAAGGGCTACGTCGGTGGACGGTCCCGGCTGTATCGCACCGCCGCCGAGACCGTGCTGCGGGCCGGCGCGTTCGCGTATCGCGACCGCAAGGCGAAGAAGCGCCTGTCGCGCCGGTTGTGGATCGCGCGCATCAACGCCGCCTGCCGTCAGGCGGGGCTGACGTACTCCGTGTTCATCGCCGCGCTGAAGAAGGGCGGCATCCTGCTGGACCGCAAGGTCCTCGCCGAGATGGCCGTTCGCGACCCGGCCGGCTTCGCCCAGCTCGCCGAGACGGCCAAAGCGCAGGCGCGCTGAGAGCGTGACCCACCCGCGCGTCGACGCCCTCGCCGGCGAGGCCCGCGGTGCGGTCGAGGCCGCGGGCTCCTCGGCCGATCTCGAGGCCGTTCGTGTCCGCTACCTCGGCCGCCAGGGCGCGATCACCCAGCTGCTCCGCTCGCTCGGCACGCTGCCGGCCGAGGAGCGGCCGGTGGTCGGGGCGGCCGCCAACGAGGCCAAGCGTGAGCTGGAAGCGCTCCTCGACGCGCGACTGGCCGACGCGCTCGCCCGCGAGAAGAGCGCCCAGCGCGCGCGAGACCGGCTCGACCTCACCCTGCCGGGCCGCCGGCCACCGCTGGGCGCCGTTCATCCGCTCACCCGCGTGCACGACGAGATCGTGTCGATCTTCGGGGGGCTCGGCTTCTCGGTCGCCGAAGGACCGGAGATCGAGACCGACTTCTACAACTTCGAGGCGCTCAATATCCCCAGGGATCACCCGGCGCGTGACATGCAGGACACGTTCTATCTGTCCGACGACACGCTGCTGCGCACGCACACCTCGCCGGTGCAGATCCGCACGATGCGCGCGGCCGCCGGCCGCACGCCCGTGAAGATCATCGTCCCCGGCCGCGTGTTCCGGCGCGACGTTCCCGACGCCTCGCACTCGCCCGTCTTCCACCAGGTCGAGGGCCTGGCCGTGGATCGCCACATCACGATGGGCGACCTCAAGGGCACGCTGGAGCTGTTCGCCCGCGAGATGTTCGGACCGAAGTCGCGCATCCGGTTCCGCCCGTCGTTCTTTCCGTTCACCGAGCCGTCGGCCGAGGTCGACGTGCTCTGCTTCATGTGCGGCGGCGCCGGCTGCCGGGCCTGCAAGGACGGCTGGCTGGAGATCCTCGGCTCCGGCATGGTGCATCCCAAGGTGCTGCGCAACGGCGGCTACGATCCCGAGGAGGTCACGGGCTGGGCGTTTGGCATGGGCATCGATCGCATCGCGATGCTCAAGTACGGCGTCGACGACCTGCGACTCTTCTTCGACAACGACCTGCGGTTCCTCCGCCAGTTCTCATGAGCCCGAGTCGCCACCCGTGAAGATCCCGTACAACTGGGTGCGGGAGCTCGTCGATCTGGAGCTGACGGCGGAGCAGGCGGCGGATCGGCTGGTCAACGCGGGGCTCGAGGTGCCGAGCGTGGCGGCGGTGGCGCCGGACGTGCGGGGTGTGGTGGTCGGCGAGATCGAGGCGATCGCGCGCGAGCTGGGGGAGAGCCACGGCCACCGGCTGGTGCTCTGCCGCGTGAGCACGGGGCGCGATCGGTTCGACGTCGTATGCGGCGCGCCCAACACGCGCGTCGGCCTGCGGGCGGCCTTCGCGCCGCCCGGCGCCACGCTGCCCGGCGGGCGCTCGATCGGCGTCGCCAGGATCCGCGACGCCGAGTCGCAGGGGATGCTCTGCTCGGAGCGCGAGCTGGGGCTCGGCGACGAGCACGAGGCCGGCGTGCTGACGCTCGACGCCGACGCCCCGCTGGGCGCCGATCTCATCCAGCACCTCGGTCTCGACGACCGGATCCTGGAGGTCGAGATCACGCCCAACCGTCCTGACTGCCTGTCGGTGCTCGGCGTGGCCCGCGAGCTGGCCGCGCTCACCGGCGGCCGGCTTCGCCCGCCCCGGATCGCGCTGCGCGAGGGGCGGGAGTCGGCGCGCTCACTCGCGCGCGTGCGCGTCGAGGCGCCCGACCTCTGCCCGCGTTACACCGTACGGGTGATCACCGGCGTGCGCGTGGGACCGAGCCCGGCCTGGATGGCGGCGCGGCTGCGCGCGTGCGGGCTGCGTCCGATCAGCAACGTCGTGGACATCACCAACTACGTGCTGTGGGAGCTGGGTCATCCGCTGCACGCCTTCGACGGTGACCGCGTGGCCGACCGGACGTTCGTCGTGCGGCGCGCGCAGGCGGGCGAGCGCTTCACCACGCTCGACGGCCAGGATCGCAAGCTCGACGACTCGATGCTCGTCATCGCCGATCCCGAGCGCGCGATCGGCCTGGCCGGCGTGATGGGCGGCGCCAACTCCGAGGTCGGGGCCGCGACCACGCGCGTGTTTCTGGAGAGCGCCTACTTCGCGCCGGGCCCGATCCGGCGGACGTCGCGCGCGCTCGGGCTGCGCACCGACGCCGCCTACCGCTTCGAGCGCGGCGCCGACATCGAGGGGCTCGTGGACGCCGGCGCCCGCGCGGCCCAGCTGATGGCCGAGCTGGCCGGGGGCACCGCGGCGCGCGGGATGAACGACGTCTATCGGCAGCGGCGCAAGCCGGTGCGTGTCCGCCTGCGCCTGGCCCGCGTCGAGCGCGTGCTCGGCATCGCGCCGACGCGCCCGCACGCGCGCCGGATCCTGACCGGCCTCGGCCTCGGCGTGCGCGACCGCGGGCGCGACCTCGACGTGGAGATCCCGAGCTTCCGGCGCGACCTCGCCATGGAGGACGACCTCGCCGAGGAGATCATCCGCATCTGGGGCTACGACAAGATTCCCTCCACGCTGCTGTCGGGCGCGACGGTCGAGGTGGCGCGCGAGTCCGAGCGCCTGCGCCAGGAGGGCGTCGTGCGGCGGGCGCTGGTGGGGGCCGGGCTCGTCGAGGCGGTCGCCTACAGCTTCAGCGATGCCGCGCGGGTGGCGGCGCTGCGCGGGCCGGGCGACGCCGAGCCGGTGGCGCTGCTCAATCCGCTCAGCCAGGACGCCGCGCTGCTGCGCCAGCATCCGCTCGACGGCGTCCTCGGCGTCGTCGCCACCAACCTGCGGCGGCAGCAGCCGAACGTGCGGGTGTTCGAGGTCGGCCGGACGTACGAGCACGCGGCCTCCGGCGACACCGGCACCCTGGAGCCGCGCTGGGCGGCGATCGCCCTGGTCGGCGCGCGCCGCGATCCCGGCTGGCAGGGCGACGGCGGCCCGGTGGACGTGTACGACGCCAAGGGCTATGCCGAGCACGTGCTGGCGACGTTCGGGCTGCCGACGCAGACGCGGCTGGGCGGCCGGCTCGGCGGCTTCGAGCCCGACAGCCACGCCAGCCTGGTCACCGAGACGGGCGACGTCGTCGCCGAGGTCGGCGAGGTGGCGGCGGCGGCGCGCGAGCGGTTCGGGGTGGACGTGCCGGTGTTCGTGGCGGCCCTGCCGCTCGACCGCCTGCCGTGGCTGCCGGTGGCGCCGCGGTATCAGCCGCTGCCGCGCTTTCCGTCCGTGCAGCGCGACATGGCGTTCTCGATCGGCGACCCGGGGATGGCGGTGGCGGCGGTGCAGGCGGCCATCGGCCGCGCGGCGGGGCCGCTGCTCCGCGACGTGGCCGTCTTCGACGTCTTCCGTCTGCCCGACGGCACGCGCAGCGTGGCCTGGCGGCTGACGTTCCAGGCCGACGATCGCACGCTCACCGACGAGGAGATCAACACGATTCACAGGCGGGTGGCGGACGCGGTGAGCCGCGAGTTCGGCATCACGCTTCGGGGGAGTTGAATGACGGATATCGTCGAGCGCCTGACCCAGCTGGAGGATGCCGTTCGTCGCGCCACCGAGACGGTGGGGCGGATGCGCGAGGACAACGACCGCCTGCGGCGCGAGGTCAAGCGGCTGGAAGACGAGCGCCGCCAGATACTGACCCAGGTCGACGCGATCCTGAAGGACATCGGGAAGCTCGACCTGGCAGGGGGGTAGCCTATGGCAGCCGGGCGCGTCGAGCTCTCTCTGCTGGGCCAGACGCTCACGGTGCGCACCGAAGCGTCGCCCGAGTACGTCCGCCGCCTGGCGGCCTACCTCGAGGAGCGCGTGACCGAGCTGCGGAGCGCCGGCATCAAGGATCCGCTGGCCTCGCTGACGCTGGCCGCGCTCGACATCACGGACGAGCTGTTCCGCATCCGCGAGGACAAGACGCGCCAGGACGGCGACGTCGACACCCGGCTGAGCGCGCTCGTCGAGATGCTCGACCGCCTCGCCCCCGGGGCGACGCCGCCCGGGGCCTGAGCGCATGCCGGCCGCCGGGATGCTGCTGGGGCTGATGCTGCTGGCCGCGGCGCCCGCTTCCTATTGCACGGGGCAGCGCGTCACCGACGACGCCGGCGTCCCCTACTACCCGAACGGCCAGCGCGTCGTCGACGGCTTCGGCAAGGAGTACTACCCGAACGGCACGCGCCTGGTGAACGACTACGGCGACGAGATCCGCAGACCCGCACGTCGAGCGGCGCCTGCTACTTCGAGACCGGGATCGACATGAATCCCTGCCGGCGCGTCGTCACGATCCGGGAGGGCCTCCCGGGCGGCGAGACGGCGTTCTACCAGCTCGACATCGTCGCCGGCACGATCGACCTGGGCGCCGTCCGCTACGAGTTCCCGGCCGGCGGCGCCGTCGTCACGCTCGCCGCCGACCTCGCGGCCGGCCGTGTCGACCGCGGCAGCATCGCCGCGACCTGTCCCTCCGGCACTCGATAGAGCGTGATCACGCTGCAGACCGAGCGGCTGCTGCTGCGCATGTTCCGCGAGGACGACCTGGAGCCCTACGCGACGATGTGCGCCGATCCCGAGGTGATGCGCTACCTCGGCGACGGCAGGCCGCTGTCGCGCGCGGACGCGTGGCGACAGATGGCGATGATCCTCGGCCACTGGCAGCTGCGCGGCTACGGCCTGTGGGCGGTGGAGGAGCGCGCCACCGGCGCCCTCGTCGGCCGCCTCGGCTTCTTCCAGCCCGAGGGGTGGCCGGGCTTCGAGCTCGGCTGGATGCTGCGGCGCGCGTCGTGGGGCCACGGCTACGCGACCGAAGGGGCGGGCCACGCGCTGGCGCACGCGTTCACGACGATGGGACGCGACCGTGTGATCAGCCTCATCCGGCCGGGCAACGTCCCCTCGATCCGGGTGGCCGAGCGGCTGGGCGAGCGACTCGAAGGCCGCACCGAGCTGTTCGGACACGAGGCGCTGATCTACGCGAGCGACCGGACGCGCTGGTCCGCGGCCGCGCGGCCCTAGCCGCGCCGCACCAGCTCCGCCGCCTGACAACGATATCGTCCTGCGGCCGGGGCAGAGCACCCCGGCCGCAGGCTAGGCGAGAATCTCCGTCAGCGTACGGCCCTCGGAGGCGACCGGTGGCAGGCCGAGCAGCGTCGCCAGCGTCGGGGCGACATCGCGGCTGGTGATGCGGCCGAGCGTCGCGCCGCGCTTGATGCCCCGGCCAGCGGCGACGAGCAGCGCATGGTTGTCGGGGTGGTGCGGTCGCTGGCCGTGGGTCCCGCGGTAGCGCGGAGGACCGAGCTCTTCCTCGCCGGTCATCTGGTCGACCATGAAGTAGCCGGGCTCGGCCTCCAGCAGGAGATCGCCGGCCCGCGGGTTCTCGGCGGGCGTGGGCAACCCCAGCGCGCCGTACTCCTCGGGCGTCCACACCGCCGACACCCCCTCCAGGCCGGCCAGCTCGCCGCGCAGGTCGCGGGCCAGGCGGGCGCGATCGCCATCGCCGACGGCATAGACCCACCCGGCGCCGTGGTTCATCACGAAGCGCGCCTCGGCGTCGGCGAGGTTGCCCGCCGCGTCGAGCCGCAGAAGGCCGCGGCGGCGCAGGCGCACGTTGGGACGGATCTCGCGCGTCACCGGCAGGAAGCCGTGGTCGGAGACGACCACCACGCTGGTGCGGTCGAGGCCCTCGCCGCCCAGCGCGGCGAGCACGCGGCCGACGAGCCCGTCGATGTAGGCGATCGCCCAGTAGGCCTCCGGCGAGCGCGGCCCGTAGAGATGCTGGTGGCTGTCCGCGCAGAGGAAGTGCACGAGCAGCATGTCGGGCGCGTGGCGGCGCAGCACGTCGGCCGCCAGG
>Ga0134124_10002269_pt1 | contig 15524 bp, 9 predicted proteins | sample KB304_FD_96880 | JGI IMG/M metagenome (GOLD analysis project Ga0134124, IMG submission 96880) | Terrestrial soil microbial communities without Nitrogen fertilizer from Kellogg Biological Station, Michigan, USA - KB3-0-4 | ecosystem: Environmental > Terrestrial > Soil > Unclassified ... | reverse complement strand
GGGCGTCTCTTTCGCGAGTTCGCGATCACTCTGAGCGTTACGATCCTGGTTTCCGCCGTTGTTTCTTTGACGCTGACTCCGATGATGTGTTCGCGTCTGCTGCAACACAAGTCCAACCAACAGCCGGGCCGACTCTATCTAGCTTCGGAGCGTGTGTTTCAATCCGTCATTGACGTTTATGGACGCACGCTCAGGACCGTACTCAGGTTTCGCTGGCTGACCCTACTCGTTGCCGCTTCCACACTGGTTTTTACGATCTGGCTTTACGTGATCGTGCCGAAAGGGTTCTTTCCAGTTCAGGACACTGGCGTCATACAGGGAATCTCAGAAGCCTCTCAGCGAATTTCGTTTCCAGCTATGGCGCAAAAGCAGGAGGCACTCGCTGAGGTAATACTGAAGGATCCCGCAGTCGTCAGTTTGTCTTCCTTTATTGGTGTCGACGGTACGAACACAACGCTCAACAGTGGTCGTGTACTCATCAATCTGAAACCCGTCGCCGAACGGAAAGTTAGTGCCACCGATGTGATGCGACGTCTACAACCTGAACTGGCGAAGGTTGATGACGTAACACTCTGGATGCAGCCAGTTCAGGATTTGACCGTAGAAGATCGTGTAAGCAGGACTCAGTATCAATACACGCTCGAAGATGCCGACGCGACAGAGCTCAACCGCTGGACGGAGAGATTTGTTGAGAAACTCAAAGCGCTTCCTGAGCTTCAGGATGTTGCGACCGATCAGCAAACGGAAGGATTACGCACTACGCTGGTGATCGACCGAGTTACCGCTTCACGACTTGGTATCACGCCAGCGATGATTGACCAGACACTCTACGATGCATTTGGTCAGCGACAAATCGCGACGCTCTTCACTCAATCAAACCAGTATCACGTCGTGCTTGAAACAATGCCCGACTTTCAATTGAACCCGGGCAAGCTGCAGGACATCTATGTTCGTTCGGCAACAGGTAGTGCAATACCCTTAAGCACGTTTGCACATTTCGAGTCGGGAACTGCGGTTCTAGCTGTTAACCACCAGGGGCAGTTTCCAGTTGTGACAGTCTCCTTCAATCTTGCGCAGAACAGTTCGTTAGGCGAGGCCACGAGTGCAATAGAAAAGGTTCAGAAGGATTTAAATATGCCCGCCAGTGTTGTGGCGACCTTCCAGGGCACTGCGCAAGCCTTCAAAGCATCGCTGACAAATGAACCGCTCCTGATCCTCGCTGCAATCATTACCGTCTACATTGTGCTGGGTGTGCTTTATGAGAGCTACATTCACCCGCTCACAATTCTTTCAACTCTGCCGTCAGCAGGAGTCGGCGCGATTCTCGCTCTGCTGATCTTTCATGAGCAGTTAACAGTAGTCGCAATTATTGGAATTATCTTGTTGATCGGCATCGTGAAGAAAAACGCGATCATGATGATCGACTTTGCGCTTGATGCAGAAAGGAACGAAGGAAAGAGTTCGGCGGAAGCGATCTACCAGGCATGTTTGTTGCGTTTCCGGCCAATCATGATGACGACAATGGCAGCGTTGCTTGGTGCGCTGCCGCTGGCCTTTGGATCGGGAACTGGTTCTGAATTGCGCCGACCTTTGGGAATCACACTGGTGGGTGGCCTATTACTTAGTCAGTTGCTGACCTTGTATACGACGCCGGTCATTTATCTATTCTTCGATGCGATCGCGGAGAAGGTGTCGTCATTTCGAGGCAAGCAAGTGCCGGTTGAAACATCTGGAGCACCGGCATGAGTCTTTCTTCGCCATTCATCAAGCGGCCTGTTGCCACAACGTTGCTCACCGTCGCGATTGCTCTCGCAGGAGGCGCTGCTTTCAAACTTTTGCCTGTCTCACCGCTTCCGCAGATCGACTTTCCGACAATCTCGGTGCAAGCGAACTTACCTGGAGCAAGTCCGGACGTCATGGCGTCGTCAGTCGCTACTCCGTTAGAGCGTCAATTGGGTCACATAGCTGGTGTCACTGAAATGACGTCGGCGAGTTATCTCGGTTCAACCAGCGTCACTCTACAATTTGAACTGAACCGAAATATCGATGCAGCTGCCAGAGACGTACAAGCAGCGATAAACGCGGCGAGTGGATATCTTCCCGCAAACCTGCCGAGCAATCCTACCTACAGAAAGGTAAACCCAGCGGATGCCCCGATCATGATCATCGCGCTAACTTCGGACATCTATGATCAGGGTAAGTTATATGACGCTGCTTCGACCATCTTGCAACAGAAGCTCTCTCAGATTCAGGGTGTGGGCCAGGTTGTTGTTGGTGGAAGCTCATTGCCCGCTGTTCGAGTCGATATCAATCCAACTCAACTCAACTCTTTTGGTCTGGGCTTGGAAGACGTGCGTTCAGTATTGGCTCAGCAAAATGCAAACCTCGCGAAGGGTCAGATTGGTGACGACAAGATCACTGCAGACATCACCACCAATGATCAACTGCTAAAAGCTGACTATTACAAGCCTCTCATTGTGGGCTACAGCAATGGGGCCGCAATCAGACTGTCTGACATTGCAGATGTGCAGGATTCTGTCGAGAATATTCGTTCAGCAGGTTTAGCAAATGGTCAACCATGTGCGCTGATCATTCTCTTCCGCCAACCCGGTGCCAACATCATCGAAACTGTCGATGGTGTACGTGAAGCACTCCCGGAGTTAAAAGCCTCAATTCCGTCGGCAATCAACCTCACCGTTGTAATGGACCAAACGACGACGATTCGTGCGTCGGTGAGGGAGGTGGAACGCACGCTTGTCATCGCGATCGCCCTTGTCATTCTGGTGGTTTTCATCTTCCTACGAAATCCGCGTTCTACTCTAATCCCAGCCGTCGTTGTTCCTGTCTCGCTAATCGGCACTTTTGGCGTGATGTATCTGTGTCATTACAGCCTCGACAACTTGTCGTTGATGGCCTTGACGATTTCCACCGGCTTTGTGATGGACGACGCGATCGTTGTAATTGAAAACATCATGCGGCACGTCGAAGGGGGAGTACATCCGATCACAGCTGCGTTGCAGGGCGCTAAAGAGATTGGTTTCACGGTTCTTTCGATCAGCATTTCTCTAATCGCGGTATTCATTCCAATACTCTTAATGGGCGGAATAGTCGGACGCTTGTTCCGGGAGTTTGCGATCACACTCTCGGTAGCGATCCTGATGTCCCTGGTCGTGTCCCTGACCGCAACGCCGATGATGTGTTCACGCTTGCTTAAGCACCAGCAACCGGAAGATCACGGAAGACTCTATAAACTGAGTGAAAGATTCTTTGCCTACATGCTGCGAATCTACGAGCACTCACTCAGTTGGGTGTTACGACACCAGGCAATCATTCTTGCAGTTTTGCTGATCACGATTGTGCTGAACGTTTACCTTCTGGTGATTGTGCCGAAAGGTTTTTTCCCACAACAAGACACCGGACGTGTGGCTGGAGGAATTCAAGGAGCTCAGGATTCTTCGTTCGCGGCAATGAAACAGAGGATGACCCGTTTCGTCGAGATCGTTAAGAACGACGAGGCCGTCAGTAATGTCGTTGCCTTCACAGGAAGTGGTGGTGGCACCACTACAAACACAGGTCGAATGTTTATTTCACTCAAACCGCTCGAGGAACGAAAGGTTAGCGCGGAACAAGTGATCGGTCGCTTGCGTCGTCAATTGTCGAGCGTTGAAGGAGCATCACTGTTTCTACAGGCTACGCAAGACCTAAGAATCGGTGGCCGCGCCGGCAACGGACAATACCAATACACAATTCAGGGTGACGATCTCGATGATCTTACGAAGTGGGGACCAGTATTGCTGCAGGAAATGCGCAAACTGCAGGTGCTGACAGATGTCAGCAGCGATCAACAAAACAGCGGCCTACAGGAGTCGTTAGTTTACGATCGACCAACTGCCTCGCGTCTGGGAATCACACCTGACATGCTCGATTCAACTCTTTACGACGCGTTTGGCCAGCGCCAGGTTTCAACCATGTACACGTCACTGAATCAATACCACGTTGTGATGGAGGTCAGTCCGCAGTTCTGGCAGGGTCCGGAAGGTTTGAAGAGTATTTATTTACGACCAACAAGTGGAGTCGTAGTTCCTTTGAGTGCGGTAGCACACTCTGAGCCAACGACTGCACCACTGGCAGTCGCACATCAAGGCGAGTTTCCGGCAGTTACGCTCTCGTTCAATCTTGCACCTGGCGTCGCAATTAGCGATGCGGTGAAGGCGATCAATCAAATGGAACAGAACATCGGTATGCCTGGAACAATTCGCGGTAGCTTTTCAGGCACATTGCAAGCTTATCAGTCGTCGCTGGCTTCGGAACCACTGCTGATCATCACCGCACTGATGGCTGTCTACATCGTCCTGGGAATTCTCTACGAAAGCTACATACATCCCATTACGATTCTGTCCACTTTACCTTCGGCTGGTGTTGGGGCTGTGCTCGCTCTTTTGATCGTGCGAATGGATCTCAGTGTGATCGCCCTAATCGGAATCATTCTATTAATAGGAATCGTGAAGAAGAACGCGATCATGATGATCGACTTTGCGCTAGCGGCGGAACGTGAGGAAGGTAAGAGTTCGCGTGATGCTATCTACCAGGCTTGCATGCTTCGCTTCCGGCCGATCTTGATGACGACGATGGCGGCATTGCTCGGGGCTTTGCCTTTGGCTTTGGGGTCAGGAACTGGTTCTGAGCTGCGCAGACCATTAGGCATTACGATTGTCGGTGGATTGGTTGTGAGTCAGTTGCTAACGCTTTACACGACTCCGGTTGTCTATTTGTACCTGGATCGGATGAGGCTTGGTTGGCAACGAATGCGAAGAGGAGCGATGACTGAAGCATCGCAGGAGAGTTGAGGGTCATTGCCGATTTCCGATTGCCAATTGCCGATTCTAAGACCTTGATAATTCGTATAAAGCAATCGGCACTCGGCAATCGGCAATAAGTGAGGTTTAGGCGGTGTCATTTCACTACAAAATATTCGTCGTCACGTTCATCTGCTTGTTGCTTTTCAAAGGCTGTGACAAGGCACCGAAGTATAAGACACCCACCGTGTCGACCCCACCCGCATACAAAGAACTCACGCCGGCGAACTTCAAGGAGACTGACGGGTGGAAATTTGCACACCCAAACGATGCTGCATTAAGAGGCAACTGGTGGGAGATCTTCAACAACACTGAACTGAATTCGCTCGAGACGCAGGTAAACATCTCAAACCAAAACATCGCCATGGCTGAGGCCAACTTTCGTATCGCGCGAGCGTTGGTTAAGGAAGCTCGCTCGGAATACTTCCCGACCGTTACCGTCAGCCCATCTATTACTGTTTCTCGTAATTCTACTAAGTTAAGTCAATCGAATTTTTCAACCGGGCGAGTGCTTGCAGACTACTCGCTTCCATTCGAAGCAACATGGGAGCCGGATCTTTGGGGACGAGTGAAAAACAATGTGTCTGCCAGTGCTTCGGAAGCGCAAGCTACCGCTGCCGACCTCGAGAACGTGCGTTTGAGTGTTGAAGCTGAACTTGCATTTGACTATTTCCAACTACGCGCACTCGACGCAGAGAGACAGTTACTCGATTCCTCAACAGTGGAATTTCAACAAGCTCTTGATCTGACGAACGTTCGACTTCAAACCGGCATCTCTTCAGAAGAGGATGTGTCTCAGGCGGAAACGCAGTTAGAAACTACGCAGGCGCAGGCGACTGACCTTGGTGTTCAACGAGCGCAGCTTGAACATGCGATTGCCTTATTGACAGGTCAACCAGCTTCCACGTTTTCGCTACCGACGGAAGGATTAAAGGCCGAACCACCAGCGGTACCTTTTGGATTGCCATCACAGTTACTCGAACGCCGGCCCGACATCGCTGCCTCCGAGCGACGTGTGGCTGAAGCGAACGCAGAGATTGGTGTAGCCAAAGCTGCGTTTTATCCATCCCTGACTCTGAATGCCGCAGCAGGACTGGAAAGTTCTTCAATCGTCAGTTGGTTTAGCTGGCCAGCGAGATTCTTTTCTCTTGGACCAACTTTGTCGCAAACACTATTTGATAAAGGACGCAGAAAGGCAGTTACTGAGCAATCGTTAGCAGCGTACGACAGCAACGTTGCTGGTTACAGGCAAAGCGTTCTGACAGCGTTTCAGGAAGTGGAAGACAATCTGGCGGCCCTGCGAATTCTTTCGCGGGAGAGGGAACAGCAGGAGGCCGCTATAAAATCGTCTGAACGTACGGTGGAACTTGCGAACGACCGATACAAAGCGGGAATCGATAGTTATCTTAATGTGATTACAGCTCAGACCACTCTATTGACTAACCAACGTACTGAAGTGAATCTGCAGATGGAGCAAATGACAGCAAGTGTCGAGTTGATTAAGGCATTAGGCGGGGGTTGGAATTCTTCACAACTGCCCACGCCGAAACAGCTAACCTCTAAGTAGTTTGTCCCTTTGGTTCGGTTCTGCACCTTTATGGTCTATGGTCGAAATAAGGTTGTCTCCGAGCGTACGACAGCTTGCAAAGAACTCAACTGCGCCGCGACTGCACCATTTGAGGGCCTCGCTTTTTCCCCGTCCCCTGTAACTGCATTAGAACGAGCGTATTCGCCTTACTAACCTGACGGTATACAGGTTGCCATCCTTATCATTAAGGAGAAACAGAAGATGACAACCATTAACTATAGAAGCAAAGCTGGAGGGGCGCTTTTAGTCCTTTCTTTATTGTTCGGAATAGCACTCATGTCGAGCATGACTGCTCAAGCACAGGATAGTAATCAGGATAGTAATAACGACCAATGGCATCGGCGCGACCGCAATCGCAGTGATAATCAAGATCAGGATCGAGATTGGCGACGCAATCGGAATGGCAAGCAGGATAGAGACGTGAATCGAGCGAGAAGTGACGATCGTTATAATCGTGATAACCGCCAAGTCAACAACGGAGCGTATAACAACGGGCGATATAACAACGGCACCTACAACAACGGTCGCTATAACAACGGCGGCTATAACAATGGCGGGTATAACAACAGCAGCCAGATGGCGCTGAACCAGGGATATCAAGCCGGGCTAAACACTGGGAGCAGCGATGCTCAACGTGGCCAGAACTATAGCCCGCAACGTTCACACTACTACAAGGATGCCTCGTCGCAGCAATTTCGGAATGGCTTCGTTCAGGGTTATAACGCAGGTTATCGTCAGTACGGTGGTTCCAACAATAATGGTGACTACCGAAGAGGCAACAACGGCATTGGCAACATCGGCGGCCGAATCCCAGGCCGGCACTAAGCCAGATCCCAACGACATCTAAAAGATTCGAAGATGCCGCGATTGACCGTCGCGGCATCTTTATTTGGCACGCGGGAGGGATTCATTAAATACTTTGGCGATCATTTCCTTGATTCTCAAACGGCGCTCAGGTAGTGGTACAGTTTGCCTGGCAGAAGTGGTGCCCCTACAGTGGTCCTCTGGAGGCAAGAATGAAAGCATCTATTTTTTATCGAATCGCTGCTGTACTTCTTCTACTTTTCGCGGCAGGACATACGCTCGGCTTTCGCCAGTCTGATCCCCAATGGGGAGTTGATGCCCTTCTTAGCTCAATGCGGTCCATTCACTTCGACGTGCAGGGTTTCAACCGCACGTATTGGGACCTCTTTGTGGCGGCCGGATTCTCTGTCGGCGTGTTCTATCTATTCGCGGCGATATTGGCATGGCAGCTAGGTGGCCTTCCGTCAGCGACTTTGGCGCTCATGCGCGGCACCGCGTGGGCGTTCGCCCTTTGCTTTGCCGCCATCACGCTTGTGAGCTGGCGATACCTCTTTATCATACCGATCGCTTTCTCAATCGTGATCACATTATGTTTGACTGCGGCGGCATGGCTTTCAGCGAGGCAGGCTTCCATGCCTCCATTGCCAAAGTAAGGTTGAGAGGATTCAAACTGCACCGCTACCCTATGCTTGGTCAGACTAAGCTAGGCAAGGTAGTGGGATCCGCAGCCGTCAAAGTTCGTTACATCCTGCCACGTCTCAACGGACGATCGCGCCATAATTGCGCCATCTGAGTACTCAATCCTCAGTCGTTTCAACTCGGGCATCGAAAATACGGTTCTTTAGGCAAAGCTTCAGAGCGTAGTGTTATACCGATCCCATTGCTGTTTTAGTTTGGCCATGAAGGCGATGAAACGCTCGTCCCCGCGCAAACCCTTCAAGTTCGAATCGTTTGCAAACAAGGGATAGCACGGAAAGCCATCATCAGCAGCCGTCTGTAACCATTGAACCGCCTGCTCGGGTTTGTTCAGCAGTGCGTAGGCCGAAGCTATGTTATAGGCTGTATGGTGAAAGTGCCCGAAGTCTTTGCCTATAGCGATCGCGTGCGCGATCTCTGCTTCGGCTTCACGAGACTTCCCAGTTTTAGCAAAAATCATAGCGCGAACACTCGCCCCCACGCCTCCTTCATCCTTCGGATAATCATGCAAATACTTATCGAGGAGACTAAGGGCCTCGTCATTCCTGCCCAGCTGAAAGAGTGCGGTGGCCGTTTGGAATGCCCACAGGGATGGATTTTTTTCTAACGGCGTACTTTTAAAAAACGAGAGTGCCTCTTCATACTGTCCCCGATAAAGATAGATGACTCCGAAACGAAAGCGCGCCAACGTATTGCTCGGATTGATGGCAACCGCCTTTTCAATCTCTGTCCAACCTTTATCGAGTAAGCCCACATGAAAGTACACGAGTCCGAGTTGATGGTGAGCCTCATCTAGTTTTGGATTTAGTAAGAGTGCCCGTTTATATGACTCGATCGCCTGTTCGTGGGGAAATCGGTTTGCATGTGTCCATAAGAGTAAGCCGCGAACGAAGTGCGCTTCCGCCAAATCAGGATCGATCGACAACGCCTTCTCATTGGCAAATTGCGCTTTCAGATTCAGCTCCTTCGACTGCTCAGGCGTGTAATAGAAGGCTTTGATGTAATAAGCGCGAGCTAGTTCCGTCCATGCCAGCGCAAACTTGGGATCCGTACCAACAGCGTCTTCGAGAAGTTTGGTAGCGGATTCAACGTCTTCTCGATTCTCACTACTCATCAGAACCTTTGCGTGCAAGTAAGTATCATATGCCGCTGAATTTGATGGATTGTCATTCGTTTTCCGCGGGGCTTTAGAGAAGAACGCGTACGCCGAGACGAGCATCGCTGCCAGGAGAACTGTTGCTAAAACAAGCGCCGCACGTCGGCTGATATTGGAGTGTCGCTTTGGCCCATCACCGCTGATCGTGCCGTTCAAGTGCGGCTCTGCTGTTGGCTGAATGGCACGAACCGAAGAACCTTGCTCATGTCCGACACCCAGTCTCTGAAGATCGGTTCTCACATCGCTCATCGTTTGATACCGGAGCGCGCGATCTTTAGCTAAACACTTTCGAATTATCCGGTCCAGCTCGGCGGGGCAGTGTTTGACGAAATCAGAGACGACTGAGGGTTCTCGGGTGAGAATTGCCGAAATAATCCCCGCGGGACTCTCGGCCGCGAATGGCTGCACGCCGGTGAGCATCTGGTAAAGCACGACACCGAAACTGAAAATATCTGTGCGAGCGTCGAGAGCTTGTCCATGAACTTGTTCGGGCGACATGTAGGGAACTGTTCCGACGATCGTGCCAGGCGTAGTCAACAAGGCCTGGGTCGAAGCCTCGGCATCAATCTCCAAATTGCTCCCTAACCCGAACGGCTGCGACAATCTCGCCAGGCCAAAGTCCATTACCTTAACCTGGTCGCGTATCGTGATCATGATGTTCGCCGGCTTGATGTCGCGATGAATGATGCCGCGGTTGTGTGCTTCAGTTAGAGCATCAGCAATTGCGGCGGCGGTGTCGACCGATTCGGAAGTGCTCAGGGGCTTTCGCTTCATTCGAGCGTCGAGCGTCTCGCCTTCGACGTACTGCATAACGATGAAGCTGCGGCCGTTCTCATCTGCCACTTCGTGGACTGTGCAGATGTTTGGATGGTCCAGCTGGGCCGCAATCTGCGCCTCGCGCAGGAAACGTTTGTTGACTTCTTCGTTTCCCATCGAGTCGAGAGAGATAAACTTAATTGCCACTGGCCGTCGCAGCGTGGTGTCCTCAGCCAGATAGACTTCTCCCATTCCACCCTGGCCAATTTTTGAGCGGATTTCGTAGCGGCCTAGTTTTGTGCCAGTCACAACGGACATTTGATGAGCACTTAGTAATTCGCGATTAAGAGCGCGCTATTTTAGCGGGACAGCGCGTCTACGCGCGAGTTTTTACACGCGGTCCTATGTGACCACCGCAAGATTCTTGTAATTAGGTTTTGCAGTTTGGCAGAGCAACGTGGTCACGAGTCCGGGTGGTGGAACACCACGCCATAATGACTGGGTTGGCTTTAAACTCGGCGGGGTAAAATCGGCAATCTACAATCGGAAATCGGCAGTATCTTTGGTGCCCCCGCAGGGATTCGAACCCCGAACCAACAGATTATGAGTCTGCTGCTCTAACCGTTGAGCTACAGGGGCACACTGCCTTTGTTGCTGCAGCGGCGGATTGTAGCGAAAAGTACTGTTGGTTCCAAAAGTGCCGAATGTCCGATATGCTTTAGCTCGTCGGTCGGGAAGCTATAACTTAACTAGCTTCGACAAGCTAAAGCATATCGGACACGCCTATCGGACAGTCCAGTCCTTGATCGCAACCTTCTGCGGTTTTAAGCTCCGCACACATGAAAAATTACTTCCTGCAACAGTACGTTGCTTCCTCAAACTCCATCCCCGGATATTTCCTATTTGATGCCGCGTTGATGTTCCTGGCCTATAACCAGCTGGTAGCGGCTCAACGTGTAACAGGAGATGTGTTGGAGATCGGGGTGCATCATGGTCTTTCCGCAATCATCGTAGCGTCAATGGCGGCTCCTGGTCGCAAGTTCATCGCGGTCGATTTATTCGAGGAGTTGCAGGATCACAATGTGTCCGGCTCGGGTTCCGGAAATGAACAAGGGTTCCTGGGTAACATGCAGAAGTTTTTTGATAACCTCTCTTTTCTCCAAACGATCAAAGCAAACTCGGCATCGCTCTCGGCTGATGCGTTGGGTTCTGAATTCGCCTTTTGTCATATCGACGGAGGTCACACGCCGGACGAGACTTACAAAGACTTGGATCTATGCTGTCGCGTTCTAATGCCAGGCGGACTCCTGGCTCTCGACGATTACTTTAATCCTGCTTTTCCAGGTGTTTGTGAGGGTGCGAATCAATTCAGACTCGAACAAAGCGATAAGCTCAAACCGATTGCGATTGGCTTTAACAAAGTTCTATTTCAACGCTCTGGCTCAAACTCCGATTTGGACTCCTCGTTCAAGTCACACTTCCCGATGATTCCAACGGAGCGATCAGTTTTGTGGGGTACGCCAGTAAATCACTTCACCACCAAACTTCGTCCGTTCTTTGATCTCACCAGGTCGTCACCTCAATCACTGATTGCGACGCAGGATGGAATTGTTACTGCTACGCTGGAAACGGAGCTTTCTGCGTTGCGGAGTGCACCAGACAAAACGATTAGTTTAGAAGTGAAGATTACTAACAAGTCGGAGGCGGAGTTTCCGTACGGCGATGGAGAGTTTGGTTTGTCATATCACCTGCTGTCGAAGAGTGGAAAGATGATCATGTTCGACAATGCAAGAACCTACCTTCAATCACCATTGCAACCTGGTGAGAGAGTGAGTGTTAGTTTGCCGATACAAGTTCCGAGTGCGAGTGGCGAGTATCAGGTGGAACTTGATCTGGTTTGGGAAGGAATGCTGTGGTTCAAAGAAAACGGAAATCCCACGAGCAAGATTGATCTGCTGGTGATTTAGATTACTGGAAACGCCGTGCTGGGGCCTGGGCGTTCCCGCCCCCTGATTACGTGTTTGTAATACTCGTAGAAATCCCAGCTGCTTAAAAATGGTCGCCAGCAGGCGGGGGACGCCTGCGCTCCCAGCACTGCGCTCCGAGTACTACTTCAACACTGCCGCCTGCGCGCTCAGACTCAGCAAGTGCCAACGCTGAAATGTATTGATTGCCTCGCTGGGCATTATTCGTACGTACGCTGTTTGGAAGTAGAGACGTTCTGGTGAAGGCCATTCAAGTCGCACAATTGGATTAAAGGATGCGGGTGTCGAAGGTTGGGCTGACACGGGCGTTGGCGACGGGTTCACTTTACTGTTTGCGTTCTTCGGAGCCTCGGCTTTCTTACTTGCGGTCTTCTGTTCATAAACAACCGATGCAGTAATCAGTTGGTCACCGAGTGGCAAACGTGCCTGAGTCGGTTTGCTATTCGCCCCATCATAAATCGCAACATCAGTATCAAACGCCGTCGCCACCTTTGAAGCATCAGGCGACCACACAGGCAACGCGTCAGTCAATCCATCGTCCAACAACCGCTCTTTACCATCAGGGTCAATCAAACGTGGTCGTCCCGCCGGCAGTTTGTTCTGCCGCTCACGTGCATTCCACTCGTCTTCTTTGCATGCCAATGCTACGAGTGCGTGACCATCGGGCGCCCAGTTGAAATAAAAGTAGATCAGACCTTCTCGCGACGTCAGTGGTTTCAGGTCGTTCCCATCACGGTTGCAAACGTAAATCTGTTCCGTGTTGAAACTGGCAACAGGCGCAAATAGCGGAGCGACCGACGGCGATGGCACTGGCGACCCGCTTGCTTGAGACGCCGCGTCCTCCAAAGGTGTCGGGCTTGGCGAGGGCATTTCGCGACGATGAGCGATGAAATTGATCGACGATCCATCAGGCGACCAACTTACGGTTTCCGGAAAGACGCAAGAAATGGTGGGCGGAATAATGTTGCGCAAAAACATTCCATCGGAGTTATAGAGGTCAATGCGAAAAGCAGAACTCGGTTCGTCTGTAGTTCCGTAGAGCGCGAGAACGCGACGACCGTCCGGCGAGACAACGGTTCGTATCAGCGCATCGTCTTTCCGCTTTGGTGTATTGAAGTCGTTTTGGACAGCTGCAAACTTGTCCGGATCGTCGCTCTTTAAGTCAGACGGCGGTGAAACGTCTGGCTGCAACCTATATGCAAGATTCTGTGCGGGCACGTCGCGCAGAATTCGCGGTCGCACATCCTGTCTCTCGATGATGGATTTACAGCTAACTACCAATGCCAACAAAGTCAGGATTGTGAGAGTGGATGAGCTCGTTGTTTTCCTATTGCGAAACAAAAGGTAGAGGTCCGTCCCCATGTTGCGGAGGATGATATTTAGGGTGAAGAAGCGTGTCAATTTTGGTTGTGGGACAGTAGCCCGACTGTCCAGCAGGGCATCTTTAGCGATGTTCAAGCCCTCCCTCACGTTCGGCTATTGCCCTCTAGCCCGCCCAGATGAGTCAGGGTTCTTCGCGATCGTTAATCAACTCGTGAACCAATACTGGATTGAGAGATAGGAGCGCGCGAATCGTGTTACGCGGAGATAGATGATCCTCGTCTCCTTCGTCAACGTCGACACAGTTGTGCTCGATTGATCGAGATAGTCGACGCGTGATCGATTCGTAACCGGGAGTATCCGAGATATACGCCCGCACGGCCATCGCACCGATCAAGTCGCAAGTTAGCTCCTCGCTTCGTTGGCCACGAATATCCATCCCGGTCAATGAGTTTGCCTTTGTGCCCACGGCCGAGACCAGCAGTCGTAAACTGTCATGGTCACCATCAGCAATGTGCATTAACTCGTGCGCCAACACGCTGATCATTCCTTCATCGGAACGCAACCCTGCCAGAAAGATAGTGCCAAACGTGATCGTGTGGGGCCGACTAAGAAACACTGACGCATTGTCGCGCGACTCCACATCAGGTCGAACGGACCTTACTGCCTGCACACGTTCGATTCCCTGCGCAACCTTCACCTCGAGGCCTCGTGAATTTTGGAAGCCGTAATCGATGACAAGTTGTTTCAGAGCCTCGATCACCAGGTTCTTTGCGAGGGGCAGGAGACGTTGAGCACGAACAGCACCGGCACGTGCTTCTGGTGATTGCACAGGAAGCGATGGTCGCGCCTGCATGTCGTCGATCGCCACGCTGCTACGCGGATCCATTCTGGCTTCACTGCAGACGATGCCGGTTGCTTCTTCAACAAGCGCACGAGCGCTCGGAGTCATGCCTCCGAGACTACGTGTCGAGTGAGATCCCGTCTTGTCAGATTTTCCTGTTTGCCCGGACCCACTGGAAGGAAGACACAACGTTGCAATAACACAAACTAGCAGTGTCAAACTAAGTAAGCCAGATCCGTGTGCCTGTCGTAAATCCATGTATTACCGGTTTCGCCAGTCAGGTTTGCGTTTCTCCATGAAGGCTTTGACTCCTTCGTTCGCGTCATACGACTTCATCAGTTCATGCAAATATATATTCTCGACGGCCTTCAAAGCCTCATCTAGTGTTTGGCGGCGCCCAAGGTCCAATGCGCGTCGTGAAAACTCCAACGCCGGTCCAGACAGGTCTCTAAGTTTCGAAAGCACCTCCATCAACTTCTGTTCAAGATGGCCGACAGGCACCACGTGGTTGCACAGACAGAGACGACCGGCTTCAACTGCGTCGATGATCTCACCGGTCAGAATCAGTTCGCGCGCTCGCTTGTCACCAATAATCGACGGCAAGAGTAGCGCAGCAACCGGTGGAAAGACACCCAACTTTACTTCGGGCTGACCAAACTTGCCGTTCTCTGAACTGATCACTATGTCGCAAGCTGAGACGAGTTCACAACCACCACCCAATGCCGGCCCATCGACAAGCGCAATAGTTGGTTTTGCCAGCTGCTCAAGTGACCGAAAGATGGAGTGAAATGAGTCGAGCATCTGAAAGACCGTCTCCGGTACATGATCCTCTACCGCGACACCGGCACAAAACGCACGACACTCCTTGTCCGCGTCAAAAACGATTGCCACGAGTATTTCCTTAGACAGCGTCGTAAGCGCCGCGTTGATTTCCTTCATCATTGCGATGTTGAGGATGTTTAGTGGCTGCCGACATAAAGTGATCCGCGCCACGCGGTCGTCAATGGCTAGTCGAATGTTTTCGTAGGTTGGCATTTGTATGTGTGTTAGGTCTTCATTCAAGTTCTTTCAGGAGCGATCAGCGAGGCTTACAACCCGAGCCATGCTTTGTACACCTGCTTCTGCGCCTCTGTTTGGTTCTGCAAGGGCACGATGCGATAAGTTCCTTCAGTACGTGTTCCCAACTTGATAAGCAAAGTACTCAGATCGTCGAATCGGAAGATGGTCAAATTGATCAGGTCACCTGGTTTCTTCTCTGCCATTCGTGCGTCGAAGAATTCTTTTGTTACTCGCATGTTGTTCAGCGCGATGATTTGATCTCCTGTGTTCAGTCCCTGATCGTATGCAGGTGAGCCGGCATAAACCCGGCGAACAAGCAGACGGTTGTCTTCCCACACTGTATCAGCGCCGAAGAGAGCCTTGTCGACAGGCTTTTCTCCTTCAGCAATCGTCGTCGTCGTCGTTTCCAGGTGAAGACCCGCAGCATTCAGTGCCGCATTGTAATCAAGCTCGCCCAGGG
>Ga0134124_10002268_pt1 | contig 15526 bp, 13 predicted proteins | sample KB304_FD_96880 | JGI IMG/M metagenome (GOLD analysis project Ga0134124, IMG submission 96880) | Terrestrial soil microbial communities without Nitrogen fertilizer from Kellogg Biological Station, Michigan, USA - KB3-0-4 | ecosystem: Environmental > Terrestrial > Soil > Unclassified ... | reverse complement strand
GCCTCCAGCCAGCCGAGCGCGCCGGTGTAGGCGCCGCGCGGCGTGGATTCGAGCGCGTCGATGAGGCCCATCGTCAGGTGCTTGGGCGCGCCGGTGATCGAGCCGCACGGGAAGCTTGCGCGCAGCACCTCGGCGAGCGTGGCCGCGGCCGGCACGTCCGCCTCCACGGTCGAGGTCATCTGCAGGACGTTGCCGTGCGGGCTGACCTCGAAGAGCGAAGGCACCTTCACGCTGCCCGGGCGCGCGATGCGGCCGATGTCGTTGCGCAGCAGGTCCACGATCATCAGGTTCTCGGCGCGGTTCTTCTCGTCGCCGGCCAGCGTCAGCGCGGCTTCGCGCTCGGCCTCGGGCGAGGCCGGACGCGGGGCCGTTCCCTTCATCGGCTGCGCGCGCACGCGGCCGCACTCGTGCCTCAAGAACAGCTCCGGTGAGCACGACAGCAGCGCCGGCGCTGCTTCGGCGCCGGTGCCCGGCAGGGCGACGAGCGCGCCATAGGGCACCGGCTGGCGCGAGCGCAACTTGCGGTAGAGGCTTGTCAAGGGCCCATGCGCGAAGGCCTGCATGCGATAGGTGTAGTTGACCTGGTAGCACTCGCCCGCCTGCAGCGCGCCGTGGATGCGCGCGATGGCCGCGTCGAACTCCTGCGCGGTGACGCTTGGCTGCCAGTCGAAGAGGCCGCAGTCCAGTGCGGGCGAGTCGACCAGCCAGGCGTCGAGCTGCGCGCGGTCGAGCCGGTGCAGGCTGCGGAACACGAGGATGCGCAAGGCGGCGTCGCCCGCATGGCGCGAGGCCACGCCGTGCAGGCGCACGCCCCACTCGTAGTCGGCCAGCAGCACGGCGTGCAGCCCGGCGCGCAGGTCGGCGATGGCCGCCTCGCAGACGGCGTCCAGCGTGGACGGATCGGTGCAGCGGTGCTCGTGCGCGAAATCGAGGTAGAGGCGGTTGTGCGGCGCGTCGCCGGGCGAGGCGTCTTCCAGCAGCACGAAGCTGCCGTCGGGAGTCTTCATCAGTGAAAGAGAGGGAGCGCGCTACATCGACGCTTCGAGCATCTCGCGGTAATCGTCGGCCGAGGCCAGGCGCGGGTTGGTCTTGTGGCAGTGGTCGAGCAGGGCGTGCTCGATGATGCGATCGAACATCGAGCGCTCCACGCCGAGCTGCGCGAGGCCCGCGGGCAACCCGAGCCGCGCGTTCATCTCGCGGATTGCGGGGCCGATGTCCTGCGGGCCGCCAAGCCCCATGGCGTGGGCCATGCGCTCGAGCCGGCGCTCCTCGCGCACGCTGTCGGCCTGCGCGTTGAAGGCGACCACGGCGGGCAGGAAGACGGCATTGAGCGTGCCGTGATGCAGCTTCGGGTTCACGCCGCCCAGGCTGTGGCTGAGGCTGTGCACGCAGCCCAGGCCCTTCTGGAAGGCCATCGCGCCTTGCATCGAGGCGCTCATCATGTGCTTGCGTGCCTCGCGGTCCTGGCCGTTGCGGGTTGCTGGCTCGATGTGCGCCCAGCCGCGCGCGAGACCGTCCAGCGCAATGCCGTCGGCCGGCGGGTTGAAAGCGGCGGACATGAAGGTTTCCATGCAGTGGGCGATGGCGTCCATGCCGGTGGCCGAGGTGAGCATGGGCGGCAGGCCGAGCGTGAGCTCGGGGTCGCAGATGGCCGTCTTGGGAACGAGGTGCCAGGAGTGGAAGCCGAGCTTGCGGCCGTCGTCGACGATGACGATGGCGCCGCGCGCCACCTCGCTGCCGGTGCCGGAGGTGGTGGGCACGGCAATGAGCGGCGCCACGGCGGCGGTGATGCGCGTGGAGCCGCCTTCGATCGTCGCGTAGGTGGTCAGCGGGCCGGGGTGGGTGGCGATGATCGCCAGCGCCTTCGCGAGGTCGATGCTGGAGCCGCCGCCCACCGCCACGAGGCCGTCGCAGCCATTGGCCTTCCAGACCTCGTGCGCGGCACGCACCGCCGCTTCGGTCGGGTTGGAGGGCGTGCCGTCGAAGACGGCGACGGGCAGCCCGGCCAGCGCATCGAGCGCGCGCTGCAGCACGCCCGCGGCGCGCACGCCGGCATCGGTGATGACCAGCGGGCGCTTGATGCCCACGCGCTCGCACTCGGCGGCGAGCTGGCGCACGGCTCCGAAGTCGAATTGGACCTGGGTGATGTAGAAGATGGTCGACATGGCGTGCGCGTTCGGGCGAGGTTGGGTGCCGCGGGAGCCGGCGGCGGGTCTGCGAGTATGCTCGCCGGCCCCGAAGCCTGCCTCCCGCCATCTTCCCCATGCCTGTGCGCGACCACGAGAGCGAACTCACGCCCGCGATGCGCGACGTGCTGCGGCGCATCGCACGGGCCGGGCGCGCGCCGCTGCATTCCTTGCCGGTGCGCGAGGCGCGGCTGGCCTACGCCGCGGGCGCCGAGGTGCTGGACTTTGCGCGCGCCCCGCTGCCGCGTGTGGCCGACCTGCAGATTCCCGCGCGCGACGGCGCCTTGCTGGGCGCACGCCTGTACGCGCCTTCGGCTGACGCGAAGCCGCTGCCGGCGCTGCTCTTCATGCACGGCGGCGGCTTCACGCTCGGCGGCATCGAGACGCACGACAGCCTGTGCCGCCAACTCGCCCTGCGCAGCGGTGCCGCGGTCGTGTCACTGGACTACCGGCTCGCTCCCGAACATCGTTTCCCGGTGGCCGTGAACGACACCTGGGACGCGCTGCAGTGGCTGGCGGCTCGGGGCGGGCGCCTCGGGCTCGACCCCGCACGGCTTGCGCTCGGCGGCGACAGCGCAGGCGCCACGCTTGCTGCGGTTGCGGCGCTGATGGCGCGCGACGCGGGCCTTCCGCTTTCGCTGCAGCTTCTCTTCTACCCGGGCACCACCGCGCGACAGAGCACCGATTCGTACCTGCGCTACGAGGGCGGGCCGCTGATCGACGCGCCGCTCATCCAGTGGTTCTTCGCCAACTACATCGACGAGTCCGAGCGCGAGGACTGGCGCTTCGCGCCGCTGCTGGCCGACGACTTCGAGGGCGTGGCGAGTGCCTGGATCGGGCTGGCCGAGGTGGATCCGATGGTCGACGAGGGCGTGGCCTATGGAGACCGCCTGCGCATGCAGGGGGTGGACGTCGAGCTTGAGATCTGGCGCGGCGTCGTGCATGAATTCATCAAGATGGGCCGCGCCATTCCGCAGGCGGCCCAGGCACTGGACAGCGCCGCTGGCGCATTGAAACGAGCATTCGCATGAACACTTCCACCGCATCCGCGCCGCCCGGCGCACAGCCCGCGCTGCAGCGCCGCAACTTCCGCTTCATGCACCGCCTTCGGGTGCGCTGGGCGGAGGTCGACATGCAGAACATCGTCTTCAACGGCCACTACCTCATGTACTTCGACACCGCCGTGGCCGACTACTGGCGCGCGCTCGCGCTGCCCTATGCGGAGTCGATGCAGTACTTCGGCGGCGACCTCTTCGTGCGCAAGGCCACGGTCGAGTACGAGGCCCCGGCCGCCTATGACGACGTGCTGGACGTCGGCATCCGCTGCTCGCGCATCGGCAATTCGTCCTTCGTCTTCACCGCGGGCGTGTTCAAGCAGGACACGCTGCTGGTGAGCGGCGAGCTCGTCTACGTGTTCGCCGACCCGGCGACCAGGCGCTCCAAGCCCGTGCCGCAGGAGTTCCGGGCGGTGCTCGAAGCCTTCGAGGCCAACAAGCCGATGATCGAGGTGCGCGTGGGCGACTGGGCCACGCTCGGGCGCGACGCCCAGGCAGTGCGCACCGAGGTGTTCGTGCAGGAGCAGCGCATTCCCGCCGAGATGGAGTGGGACGAGGCCGACGCGAGCTGCGTGCATGCGGTCGCCTACAACCGCATCGGCGCTCCGCTGGCCACCGGGCGCCTGCTCGAACACGTGCCGGGTGTCGCCAAGATCGGCCGCATGGCAGTTCGCCAGCCGCTGCGCGGCGGCGGTGCGGGCCGGGCGGTACTCGACGCCCTCATGCGCGCCGCCCGCGAGCGCGGCGATCGCGAGGCGGTGCTGCACGCCCAGTGCTCCGCGGCCGGCTTCTACAGCCGCGCCGGGTTCGTCACGCGGGGGCCGGAATTCGAGGAAGCGGGGATCCCGCACGTGGAGATGGTGCGAGGGCTGTAGATTGTTGAGGTGACATTAAAGGAACCAAATCTCAAGTTATGGGATACTTAATGTCATGCCAAAGTCATCGGCTCATAACGACTGGTTGCCCGCGCAGGCAGGCGCGGCGCTGCGCTCGCTCGGCGAGAACCTTGCGTTGGCCCGAATCCGGCGCAAGGAGTCGCTGGACGCGTGGGCTCTGCGCATCGGCGTTTCCAAGCGCACGCTGATGCGGATGGAGCGTGGCGATCCCGGTGTCGGCATGGGCGTTTACGCAGCGGCCCTCTGGGTGATCGGGCGCGCCCAGGGACTGTCGGAACTGGCTGACCCGGCGCTGGATCACGGCGCGCTCGAACTCGATGTGCGCGAGGCCCGGGATCGGCTTGCGCGAATGTCGCGTGGCTGAGCGGAGGCGGCAATGACGGCCCCGCAGTTTCCAGACATCGCCGACGAGCGTTCGCTCTGGTGGCTCGAGAACCCTGCGCAGCCGCGCAAGGTCGCAGCCCTGCGGCTCGTGCGCCGCGGGCCGAGGCAGCCCGGGGGCGTTTCGCTCGAGTACGACCCGCAGTGGTTGCGGGAAGGGCAGGCGCTCAGCGAGGACCTTCCGCTTCGAGCGGGCGAGTTCCTGCCGGCGCAGGACGACTCGGCCGCGGGCGCGGTCGATGACGCGCGACCCGATCGCTGGGGCGAACGCGTCATCCGTCTGCTCGATCGCCCGGCGCGACTGTCCACGCTCGAATTCCTCTTCTACGCGGGTGATGATCGCTTCGGCGCGCTCGGTGTCTCGGCTTCGCCCGACCAATACGAGCCACGGCGTTTCGGTCCCATGCCAACGCTGGCCGACGTTCAGACCATTCACGATGTCGTGCGACGCGTCGAGGCGGGCGAATCCGTCGATGAGTTGCGGCGCCGCCTGGTCACGCCGGGCGCGACGCTCGGCGGCGCGCGGCCCAAGGCCTTGATCGAGCTGGACGGCGCGCAATGCGTGCTCAAGTTCTCCGAGTCGGGCGATCCTCTGGACAGCCCTCTGGTCGAGCACGCCGCAATGACGCTTGCCGCCCATGCGGGCATCGAGGTGAGTCGCACCCGCGCCATTCCCTACGTCAGCGGACATGCGCTCGCAGTGCAGCGATTCGATCGTGACGGCTCGCGCCGGGTGCACGCGCTGTCGGCTCACGTCGCGTTGCGTGCCGCAGGGCAGGAGTACGGGTACCCGGAACTGGCGCTGCTGCTGCGTCGCCGTGCACCCGCGCTGCTGATCAAGCAGCAGGGCGAGCAGGTGTTCCGTCGCATGGTGTTCAACATCCTCATCGACAACACCGACGACCACGAGAAGAACCACGTGCTGCTCGTCGATGCCAATCAGCACTATCGGCTCTCACCGGCATTCGACGTTCTTCCCAGCGGCCAAGCCTTGGGGTATCAGCAGATCCGTGTCGGGCGCGACGGGGCGGACGCGAGCATCGACAACGCGCTGTCCGAGCACCGCGCCTTCGCACTCACGCTCGCCCAGGCGCGTGCCGTGAGCGCGCAGGTCGCGCGCGTCGTGCACGGATGGCGTGCGCACTTCGAGGCGCAGGGCGTGGCGGGAGCAGACGTGTCGCTGCTTTCGCAGCAGATCGATCGCCCGTATCTCCTCGAACAGCGTGAAGCCGCAATGCGGGGCTGAACGACGACTCCTCGACTCGCCGGGCTTGGGGCTGGCCGTGCGCCTCCTACAGGCGCGATGAATGGAGCGCGGCAGGCAGCGGATGCCGGTACTGCAGCGTGATCGAGCCCATGAAGTCGAGCTGGCCGTCCAGCCGCGCGCCCAAACGCGCGGCCAGGGCGATGGAGCGAGTGTTGTCGGGGCGGATGAGACTGATGAGCGCCTCCACGCCGAGCCGCTCGCGCCCGTAGGCAATGGCCGACTGCGTGGCCTCGAAGGCGAGGCCGCGGCCCCATGCGTGGCGCGCGAGCAGCCAGCCCACCTCGCAGGCAGGCCAGCCGTAGGGGTTGAGGAAACCCGCGCGGCCAATGAGCTTGCCGCTCGCGCGGTCCTCCACGGCCCACATGCCATAGCCGTGAAGCTGCCATTCGCCGAGGAAGAGCGCCATCTGGCGCCAGGCAACTTCCGGCCCGACGGCACCGCCCGCGCCGATGAAGCGCATGACCTCTTCGTCTGCGCACATGTCGGCGTAGTCGTCGAGGTCTTGCTCGCGAAACATGCGCAGCACGAGGCGCGAGGTCGTGACGGTGTGCATCGCGTGCAACTCCAGGCTCAGGCGCGGCCCAGCGCCTCGATCGCCTCGCTCAGCTCCAGCCAGCGCGCCTCCAGCGTGTCGATCTCGTCGGACAGCGTCTTGTAGCGACGACCGCTCTCGGCGCGCTGCTCGGCGCTCAGCGCGGCGTCGGCGAGCGATGCCGCGACGAGGTCTCGCTCCTTCGCGGCCGAGGCCATGCGGGTGTCGAGCTTCGCGAGCTCGGTCTTCAGCGGCTTGGCCTGCTCGGCCAGTCGCGCGCGGGCTTGCGCCGCGGCCTTGCGGTCCTCGCGGCTGGATTCGCGGGCAGCCGGCGCGGCGGCGGGGGGCGCGGTGGCAGGTGCGGGCGCGGGAGCAGTGGCCGCGGCGCGCGCCGACCCTGCCTTCTGCGCCTGCGCATACGCGCGCGCCTCCGCGCGGGCGTTGTCGAGCAGCCAGCGCTGGTAGTCGTCCAGGTCGCCGTCGAACTCGCGCAGCGAGCCGTGGCTCACGAGCCAGAACTCGTCGCAGACCTCGCGCAGCAGGGCACGGTCGTGGCTCACGAGCATCACCGTGCCTTCGAACTCGTTGAGCGCCATGCTCAGCGCTTCGCGCGTGTTGAGGTCGAGGTGGTTGGTGGGCTCGTCCAGCAGCAGCAGGTTGGGGCGCTGCCACACCAGCGTGGCCAGCACGAGGCGCGCCTTCTCGCCACCGCTGAGCGTGCCCACGCGCTGGTGGACCATGTCGCCGGTGAACCTGAACTGGCCGAGGAAGTCGCGCAGCTCCTGCTCGCGCGCGCCACCGGGCGTTGCCTGCTTGGCCACGCGCACCATGTGCTGCATCGGCGTGTCGTCGGCGTGCAACACATCCATTTCCTGCTGCGCGAAGTACCCGATCGCAAGGCCCTTGCCCTCGGTGATGCTGCCGCCGAGCGCAGCAAGCGTGCGCGCGACCGTCTTTACGAAGGTGGACTTGCCCTGGCCGTTCGCGCCGAGGATGCCGATGCGCTGGCCCGGCAGCACCGAGCGCGTCACGTCGCGAACGATGGCGATATCGCCCTTGTCGCTCGGGTAGCCGCAGTCGACGTCGCGCATCGCGATCATCGGGTTGGGCAGGTTCGCCGGTTCGCGGAACTCGAAATTGAAATCGGCCGCGGCGAGCACGGGGGCGAGCTTTTCCATGCGCTCCAGTGCCTTCACGCGGCTTTGCGCCTGGCGCGCCTTGCTGGCCTTGGCCTTGAAGCGGTCGATGAAGCGCTGCAGCTGCGCGATGCGGTCCTGCTGGCGGTCGTAGGCGGACTGCTGCTGGCTCAGCCGCTCGGCGCGCATGGCCTCGAATGCGGTGTAGTTGCCGCCGTAGCGGTGCAGCTGCGCGTCCTCCAGGTGCAGGGTCACGCGGGTGACGGCGTCGAGGAATTCGCGGTCGTGGCTGATGACGAGCATCGTGCCCTCGTAGCGCTGCAGCCAGGCTTCCAGCCACACGAGCGCATCGAGGTCGAGGTGGTTCGTGGGCTCGTCCAGCAGCAGCAGATCGCTCGGGCACATGAGCGCGCGCGCGAGCTGCAGCCGCATGCGCCAGCCGCCGGAGAAGCTGTTGACGGGGGCATCGAGCTGAGGCGTCTTGAAGCCCAGGCCCAGCATGAGGGCTTGGGCGCGGGCGCGCGCGTCGAACGCGCCGGCCTCGGCGAGCTCGGCATGGGCATGCGCGATGGCGTGCCCGTCGTCCGCGGCCTCGGCGCGCGCGAGCTCGGCCTGCGCGTCCATCAGGCGGGTGTCGCCGTCGAGCACGAAGTCGGTGGCGGGCTGCGCGGTCTCGGGCATGTTCTGAGCCACTTCCGCGAGCCGCCAGCGCGGCGGCATGGCGATGTCGCCCGCGTCGGCGTGCAGCCGGCCGGTGAGCGCGGAAAACAGCGACGACTTGCCCGCGCCGTTGCGGCCCACGAGGCTCGCCTTCTCGCCGGGGTTGAGCGTGACGCTCGCGCCCTGCAGCACGATCTTCGGGCCGCGTCGAAGGGTGAGGTCCTTGAGCGTGATCACAGCGTGTCTCCGAAAGCGGCGAGCAAGGTTTCTCGCGTGAGCAGCAGCACCTGGTCCGCGCCCGCGCTGGTCTCGAGCCAGACGGCCTCGAGCGTCGGGAAGGCGCGCTCGAAGTGCTCGCGCTCGTTGCCGATCTCCAGAACGAGCACGGCGTGCTCGCTCATCCGGCGCGCGGCCTGGGCGAGGAGCGCGCGAACGAAGTCCATGCCGTCGGCGCCGCCGGCCAGCGCCAGATCAGGTTCGGCGCGGTATTCCGCGGGCAGGGCGGCCATGGACTGCGCGTTCACATAGGGCGGATTGCACAGGATGAGGTCGTAGGGCCCCTCGACGCCCGCAAGCCCGTCGGACTGCAGCAGGCGCACTCGCGACTCGAGCCCGTGCCTGCCCACGTTGATGCGTGCGACCTCGAGCGCCGGTGCGCTGATGTCGGCGGCATCGACATCGACCTCGGGCCAGGCCATTGCGGCCAGCACCGCGAGGCTGCCGTTGCCGGTGCACAGGTCGAGCACGCGCTGCGTGCGCTCGCTGAGCCAGGGGTCGATGCTGGCGTCGGCGATCAGCTCGGCGATGAAGCTGCGCGGCACGATCGCGCGCTCGTCGACATAGAACGGCACGCCCTGCAGCCAGGCCTCGCGCGTGAGGTAGGCGGCAGGCTGGCGCGTGTCGATGCGCCGTTGCACCAGGGCCTCGACGGTCTCGACTTCTTCGGGCGTGAGCGAGCGCAGGGCGTGCTCGTCCAGCGCGTCCAGTGGCAGGCCGAGCGCCCATTGCGCCAGCCACGCGGCCTCGTCGAAGGCGTTGGTGGTGCCGTGCCCAAACGAAACGCCCGCCTGATCGAGGCGGGCGCTCAGGCGCGTGACGAGATCCAAAAGTGTCATGACAGCCCCTCGTCTCGCGGGTACGCGCGCCGGGCCGGCTTGGGAGCGGCCCGGCGTGCGGCCCGCTTGATGCTGCGAAGTGACGGGTCGTTCATGCGATGAGGTGTTCGAGTACGCGGCGGTAGATGTTCTTCAGCGGCTCGATGTCCGCCACCGCCACATGCTCGTCGATCTTGTGAATGCTTTCGTTGATGGGGCCAAGCTCGACCACCTGAGGGCAGATCTGCGCGATGAAGCGGCCGTCGGAGGTGCCGCCGGTGGTGGAAAGCTCGGTGGTGCGGCCGGTTTCCTCGCGGATGGCGGTGGCGAGCGCGTCGGTGAGCGTGCCCGCGCGGGTGAGGAAGGGCTGCCCGCCGAGCGTCCATTGGCATTCGTGGTCGACACCGTGACGCTCAAGCACGCCCTCCAGGCGCTCGCGCAGCGACTGCGGCGTGGATTCGGTGGAGAAACGGAAGTTGAAGTCGACTACCGCCTCGCCGGGAATGACGTTGCCCGCGCCCGTGCCCGCATGCAGGTTCGACACCTGCCAGCTCGTGGGCGGGAAGTATTCGTTGCCCTCGTCCCAGGTCGTGCCGGCCAGCTCGGCCAGCGCGGGCGCGAAGGCGTGGATCGGGTTCTTCGCGAGGTGCGGATAGGCGATGTGGCCCTGCACGCCCTTGACCACGAGACGCCCGGACAGCGAGCCGCGCCGACCGTTCTTGATCATGTCGCCCAGGGCACGCACGGAGGTGGGCTCGCCGACGATGCAGGCGTCCAGCCGCTCGCCGCGCGCCTTGAGCCACTCGACCACGCGCGTGGTGCCGTCCACCGCCGGGCCTTCCTCGTCACTCGTGATGAGCAGGGCGATGCCGCCGGCATGGGCGGGCACGGCTTTCACGAACTCCTCGACGGCGACCACCATGCAGGCGATCGAGGTCTTCATGTCGGCGGCGCCGCGCCCGTAGAGCAGGCCACGACGGTGCGTGGGCACGAAGGGGTCGCTGGACCAGCGGTCGAGCGGGCCGGTGGGCACGACGTCGGTGTGGCCGGCGAAGGCGAGCACCGGCGCGTCGGCGCGGCTGCCGGGCCGGCGCGCATAGAGGTTGAGGACGCGGAACTCGGCCGGGCCGCTGTTCACGCGATGGCATTCGAAGCCGAGGGCCGCGAGACGCTGCGCGAGCAGCTCCTGGCAGCCGGCGTCTTCGGGGGTGACGGATGCGCGAGCGATCAGCTGCTCGGCCAGCCGCAGTGCTTCGCTCATGCCGCCGCCGCGTCGTGCATCACAGGCGCCCGAAGCTGCTGCGCGGGCGGCCGTCTTCGGCGCGCACGTCGAGCGTGATTTCGGTGAAGGAGGGGCCGTCGTCCTTCTCGTCCTTCTTCGGCGCGGCCTTCGACTGGGTGATCGTGTCGTTGTCCAGCCTCCACATGAGGTTGGTCGGCGAGTCGGCGTAGGCCAGGCCCTCGTCGCGGGTGATGGCGCCTTCGCGGATGAGCCGGGCGAGCTCGGCCTCGAAAGTCTGCGAGCCTTCGGCGAGCGACTGCTCCATCGCTTCCTTGATGCCGGCGAAGTCGCCGGCGCTCACGAGGTCGGAAATGAGCTTGGTGTTGAGCAGCACTTCCACCGCGGGCGTGCGCCCGCCGCTGGACGAGCGCACGAGACGCTGCGAGACCACCGCCTTCAGGGCGGAGGACAGGTCGTGCAGCAGCGCGGGGCGCGCCTCGGGCGTGTAGAAGGACAGGATCCGGCCGAGCGCGTGGTAGCTGTTGTTCGCGTGCAGGGTGGACAGCACGAGGTGGCCCGACAGCGCATAGGAGATGGCGGCCGTCATGGTCTCGCGGTCGCGGATTTCGCCGATGAGGATGCAGTCGGGCGCCTGGCGCAGCGCGTTCTTCAGGCCGATCTGCAGCGACTGCGTGTCGCGGCCGACCTCGCGCTGATTCACGATCGACTTCTTGTTGGAGAAGAGGAACTCGACCGGATCCTCGATGGTGAGGATGTGCCCGGGCAGCGTCTTGTTGCGGTGCTCGAGCATGGCGGCCAGCGTGGTGCTCTTGCCGGTGCCGGTGGCACCCGCCAGCAGGATGAGGCCGCGCTTCTCCAGCACGAGCGAGGGAAGGATGGGGGGCAGCCGCAGGCTGTCGAGCGCGGGGATGTCGACCGGAATGCAGCGGAACACCGCGGCGATCGAGCCGCGCTGGCGGAAGGCGGACAGACGGAAGCTGCCGACCTCCGGAATGCCCACGCCCATGTTGAGCTCGCCCACCTCGTCGAGCTCTTCCATCTGTGCGGGGGTGAGCAGCTCGGCCAGCAACTGGCGAGGCTGGTCGGGCGTGAGCGGCTGGTCGGAGAGCACGAGCATCTGCCCGTTGATCTTGATCTGGATCGGCGACCTCGCCGAAAGGAACACGTCGGAGGCCTTCTTATCGGCCATCAGGCGCAGCACGCGCTCCATGTTTCCGCTCATCGGCGTTTCCCTCCCGGTGGTGTGAAGTCGGATGCGTGCGCCTCAGGCGCCGCGCAGCAGTTCGTTGATGCTGGTCTTGGAGCGCGTCTGTGCGTCCACGCGCTTGACGATGACAGCGCAATACAGGCTGTACTTGCCGTCCTCGCTCGGCAGGCTGCCGGAGACGACGACCGAGCCCGCGGGGACGCGGCCATAGCTCACGGTGCCGCTGGCGCGGTCGTAGATCTTGGTGCTCTGGCCGATGTAGACGCCCATGCTGATCACCGAGTTCTCCTCGACGATCACGCCTTCGACGATCTCGCTGCGCGCGCCGATGAAGCAGTTGTCTTCGATGATCGTGGGGTTGGCCTGCAGCGGCTCCAGCACGCCGCCGATGCCCACGCCGCCCGACAGGTGCACGTTCTTGCCGATCTGCGCGCACGAGCCCACGGTGGCCCAGGTGTCGACCATGGTGCCCTCGTCGACATAGGCGCCGATGTTCACGTAGCTGGGCATGAGCACCGCGTTGCGGCCGATGAAGCTGCCGCGGCGCGCCACGGCCGGTGGCACGACGCGCACGCCCGTGGCGCGCAGTTCCTCTTCGCTCAGGTGCGCGAACTTGGTCTGCACCTTGTCGAAGAAGCCGAGGTCTCCGGCGCGCATGAGCGCGTTGTCCTTCAGGCGAAAGCTCAGCAGCACCGCCTTCTTGACCCACTGATTGACCCTCCACTGGCCGACGGCTTCGCGCTCGGCCACGCGCAGGCGGCCCTTGTTCAGGTCGGCGATGACGGATTCGACGGCGTCGCGCACTTCGGCGCTTGCATTGGAGGGGGAGATCTGCGCTCGGTCTTCCCACGCGGCGTTGATGACGGATTCGAGTTGTGCGTTGGACATGCTGGAAGACCTAGTTCGAACGAATGAAGGAGACGATGCGCTCGGCGGCTTCGACGCATTCGTCGACCCCCGCCACCAGCGCCATCCGGATGCGACCCGCACCCGGGTTGACGCCGTGCACCTCACGCGCGAGATAGCTGCCCGGAAGCACCGCGACATTGTATTGAGCGAGCAATTCGCGAGCGAAGGCGGTGTCGCTGCCGCCACAAGTGCTTGCAGGCACTTTTGCCCACAGATAGAACGCCGCGTCGGGCAGCGCCACGTCCATCGCCTGCGCAAGCAAAGGTGTGACACGTTGAAACTTGGCGCGATAGAGATCGCGGTTGTGCCGCACGTGCTCTTCGTCGCTCCAGGCGGCGACGCTTGCGCGCTGCACCGCGGGGTTCATCGCGCCGCCGTGGTAGGTGCGATAGAGCAGGAAGGACTTGAGGATCTCGGCGTCGCCTGCGACGAAGCCCGAGCGCAGGCCCGGCACGTTCGATCGCTTGGACAGGCTCGTGAGCACGACGAGGCGGCGCAAGTCGCGCCCCAGTTGCGTGGCGGCCTGCAGCGCGCCCAGCGGCGGCTCGTCGCGGAAGTAGATCTCCGAATAGCACTCGTCGGAGGCGATGACGAAGCCGTGGCGATCGCTCAGCTCGAAGAGCCGTTTCCATTCGGCGAGCGGCATCACCGCGCCCGTGGGATTGCCCGGCGAGCAGACGTAGACGAGCTGCGTGCGCGCCCAGGTGGCCTCGTCGATGCCGCCCCAGTCGGCCGCGAAGTTGCGCGCCGGGTCGCTGTTGGCGAACGCGGTGCGAGCCCCCGCGAGCAGCGCCGCGCCCTCATAGATTTGATAGAAGGGATTGGGGCAGACCACCGTGGCACCCTCGCGCGTGGGGTCGACCACCGTCTGCGCGAGCGAGAAGAGCGCCTCGCGCGACCCGTTCACCGGCAGCACCTGCGTGGCCGCATCGAGCGTCACGCCGTAGCGCCCGTGCACCCATTTGACGCAGGCCTCGCGCAGTGCCGGCTCGCCGGCCGTGGCCGGATACACCGCGAGCCCGTCGAGCGAGTCGCACAGCGCGCGGCGGATGAACTCGGGCGTCGCATGCTTGGGCTCGCCGATGCCCAGGCTGATCGGGCGCAGCGACGGGTTGGGCGTGACGTCGCGCGTGAGCGCGCGCAGCCGCTCGAAGGGATAAGGCTGAAGCCTGGAGAGCAGGGGATTCATGGGCGGATGGCTTGCTTCAGACGATGCCGCGCTCGCTCGCGTGCTGCGGCAGATCGACCACCGGCTGCGGCTTCCAGCCCTTCTTGCGGTGCTCGGCCACCACGTTGGTGTAAATGCCGCCGCGCACGTACCACTTCGCGGTGATGCGGATGAAGCGCGGGTCGCTCACGCGCACGATCTCCTCGAGGATGTCGTTGGTGACCTTCTCGTGGAACGCGCCCTCGTTGCGGAAGCTCCACATGTACATCTTCAGGCTCTTGAGCTCGACGCACAGCTCGTCGCAGATCATGTCGATCGTGAAGTGGGCGAAGTCGGGCTGGCCGGTGAGCGGGCAGTGGCAGGTGAACTCGGGAATCTGGAACTGGATCACGTAGTCGCGCTGAGGCGCCGGGTTCGCGAAGACGTGCAGCTCCTTGGACGGCGCGCTCGGCGGATTGGGCGGCATCGGGCGTTCGATGGGCGCGCGGCGCGCGCCGGCGCCGGATTTCTTCGTGGTCTTGGCCATGGCGAATGGAAAACGCGGACGCGGGTGCGGTTTGCCGGCGCGCCACGATTTCTTGCAGTTTCGGGGGAAGGCGCGATGCTATCATCCGCGTCATTCCCGGCTCGGCTACGAGGCCGGATTTCTTTTATGAATCAATGGGTTAGCGCGGCCTCCTGGCCGCGAACGACTGAACTCGCATGCGCCTGAACTCGATCAAGCTCTCCGGCTTCAAGTCCTTCGCAGAACCCACGAATTTCCAGCTTCCGGGGCAGCTCGTCGGCGTGGTGGGCCCCAATGGCTGCGGCAAGTCGAACATCATGGACGCGGTTCGCTGGGTGCTCGGCGAATCCAAGGCGTCCGAGCTGCGCGGCGAGTCGATGCAGGACGTCATCTTCAACGGCTCGGGCAACCGCAAGCCGGCCAGCCGCTCCAGCGTCGAACTCGTCTTCAGCAACGAAGACGCGCGCGCCGGCGGGCAGTGGAACCAGTACGCCGAGATTGCCGTCAAGCGCGTGCTCACGCGCGACGGCACGTCCAGCTACTACATCAACAACCAGCCCGTGCGTCGCCGCGACGTGCAGGACGTCTTCCTCGGCACCGGCCTCGGGCCCCGCGCCTACGCGATCATCGGCCAGGGCACCATCAGCCGGATCATCGAATCCAAGCCCGAGGAGCTGCGCATGTTCCTCGAGGAAGCCGCCGGCGTCTCCAAGTACAAGGAGCGCCGCCGCGAGACCGAGAACCGACTGAAGGACACGCGCGAGAACCTCACCCGCGTCGAGGACATCCTGCGCGAGCTCAACAGCAACCTCGACAAGCTGGAGAAGCAGGCCGAGGTCGCCTCGCAATATCGCGGCCTGCAGGAGCAGGGCACGCTCAGGCTGCACCAGCTCTGGTTCCTCAGGCACCGCGACGCCGCGAGCGAGGAAGAGCGCGTGAAGAAGGCTGCGGCCGAGGCGCTGAACGCCCTCGAATCGCGCATGGCGGAGTTGCGCCACGTCGAGGCCGAGCTGGAGCACGTGCGCCAGGCCCACTACGAGGCAAGCGATTCGCTGCACACCGCGCAGGGCTCGCTGGCCGAGGCCGCGCTCGAGGTGAGCCGGCTGGAAGAGCGCATCCGCTATGTGGTCGAAGGCCGCCAGCGCGCCGAGCAGCGCCTGGCCGAGCTCTCCGGCCAGAACGCGAACTGGGCCGAGCGCCGCACGCAGGCGCTCAGCGAGCTCGACGAGGTCGCCGCGCAGATCGCAATGGCCGACGAGCAGGCCGAGGTCCTGGCCGCGCAGGCCG
>Ga0134124_10002265_pt1 | contig 15547 bp, 12 predicted proteins | sample KB304_FD_96880 | JGI IMG/M metagenome (GOLD analysis project Ga0134124, IMG submission 96880) | Terrestrial soil microbial communities without Nitrogen fertilizer from Kellogg Biological Station, Michigan, USA - KB3-0-4 | ecosystem: Environmental > Terrestrial > Soil > Unclassified ... | reverse complement strand
GGGCGAACTACGCAGCCAGGACTATTACCTTACAAACGTCACAGTCGTCGTCGCATTTCCTGACGATCCCGAGATTTCTACCCTGCGGTTCTATCATCCTGTCTGGAATGGAACCGACTTTGATTTAAAGCCGTTGATAGTCGTCTCTACTCGATAGATGAGAGCTCACATCAAAACCTGTCATTGGGCTCTGATTTCCGTCTTACTTCTCTGTCTTCCTCAAACCGCGAAAGCCGAGCCGTTTGAAACCATCATCAACAACGGCAGCGCTGACAATCGCGTGGACATTGCCATTCTCGGCGACGGTTACACCTCATCACAGATGGCGAAATACAAGAACGACGTTCAGAATGCGATGACGCAGTTTTTCAGCATCGAGCCATTTCACGAGTATCGCAATTTTTTCAACGTACATCGCATTGATGTGGTCAGTAGCCAGTCGGGAGCGGACCACCCGGAAAGAGCCTCGTTTGTGAATACGGCTCTCGATGCGACCTACAACTGTACCGGCATCCAGCGACTGATCTGCGTAAATAACGGAAAGGTCTTCACGATTCTGGGAAACAGCGTTAACCCGTCACAACGTGACATCGTGCTCGTGATCGTCAACGATCCCGAATATGGTGGATCGGGAGGAAGTGTCGCTGTTAGCTCGACAAATATTGAGGTCCTCGAGCTCATACTTCATGAATTAGGTCACAGCTTCGGGCTGCTTGCGGACGAGTATGGTGGTCCACCGCCGCCAGCTTGCAACAACACGATCGAGCCTTCTGCTGTTAATGCAACGAAGGTGACCGACCCGTTGCTCATAAAATGGACTCATTGGATCGAGGTGGGCACGCCGATACCAACTCTAACGACGAAACAAGGTGTGCCGGGTTTATATGAGGGTGCGGTTTACTGCGATGCCGGATTGTATCGTCCGACCTCCGGCTCCAGGATGCGTTTTCTCGGCCGGCCTTACGAGCAGATCAATACCGAGCAACTAATCAGGCGTATTTACAATTTCGTCTCGCCGATCGACGCCTTTCAGCCAACACTCACCGACATAACCCTCACGACTGCGCAATCGCAGGCGTTCAGCGTTACGACGCAGGTGACGTTTAGCAACACGATCAGGGTTGACTGGTTTTTGGATGGAGTGTTTCAAAGCAGCGGAACAGGGTTCAGTGTGAATAATCCGCTCAGCGGTACGCATGTTGTTGACGCTGTCGTCAAAGACAACACGCCGATGGTGCGAAAGGACACGGCCAACTTATTGAGTGAGAGTGTTCGGTGGAGTTTGACGGTAAACGGCGTTCCCACTCCGACTCCGACGCCAACACCGATCCCGACACCAACACCGGCTCCAGTATTACTGCTTGAAGAGAACTCGAACCGCGGTGTCGCGTTGGATTCCGTAACGTGGTTGCGTGATCCTCTCCCCGTATTTACAGCTCGTAACTTTAGTGCAGACGGACGCACTCGCCTCGTGCTGTTTGCGATGAACGTTGAATTAGTGGCGGGCGAGAATTTATCGATCGTTACTGCAGCGGCAGAGGATTCACAACAAACAGTCTATCCGCTCGATGTCGAGTACGTCGGCAATGTTCCCAATCAAACGTGGATGGCGCAGATCGTTGTACTGCTCCCTCAAAACCTCGCGAATGCCGGAGACGTGCTGGTAAGTATCAAAGTGCGCGGGCTTCAGAGCAACAAGGTTCTTGTCAGCATCAGACCACCGCCATAAGTTCACGCAAAGGCGCAAAGGAAGACGCAAAGGCGCAAAGGCGCGTCCGAAGTAGTTGACCCTCCTTTGCGTCTTTGCGTCTTCCTTTGCGCCTTTGCGTGAACTTTAGGTCTGATATATTGTCCCGCAAGGTGCGCAATTCGCGACGTATCTTCTTTTGGCTACTGCTGGCGCTGTTTTGCGCTCCGCTTCTTATTCACGCCTATCTGGGTTCGTACAGCCGTTTCATCGCCGATGACTTTTGCTCGTCTGCGGTGGCGCGTTCGCAGGGAATCTTTCGCGGCTCGCTCTACTGGTACATCAACTGGAACGGCCGTTTTTCTGCAAATCTCCTCGACAGTCTGTTTGGTTATATCGGACCGGCTGCGACTCCGTTCGCGACAGGTTTGGTCATCACAGCGTGGCTCGTCGTGCTCGCGATAGCTGTGGACCAGATCAAACGCGAAGCGCAGAGCTGGATCGTCGCGGCAATGGTCCTGTTCGCGGTTTTGTATGTAATTCCCACCGTGGGCCAGTCTCTTTATTGGGGGCAGGGAATGAGATCGGTCGTGCCGCCGCTCATTCTCGGCACGGCCTATGTCGCATTGATTGCGAAAAGAAGTAAATCAACTGACAGAGCGGGGCTGTTGTTGCTTATCACGGCAGGTCTCCTGACGTTCATCGCAGTTGGATTTGCGGAGACGTATTTCGCTGTACAAACCACTGCGATCGTATTCGCGCTTGTCATTCCCGCGGTCTTTAAGATCTATGCGCCGGCGAACACCCGAAACTATTTTCTTCTGTTGATTGCGGGACTCGCCGGCTCTCTCGCCGGCGGGTTACTGATGTTCGTGGCTCCGGGAAACAAGTTCAGGCAGAACCCGTTTCCGCCGCCTCCGGCTATTCCGGAATTGTTGAGAATCTCGTTGCGTGGGATGCGCGAGTTCTTCGAGTTAGTAGTTCTAGCGCCCGGCAAATGGTACATCTGGGTAGGACTGATTCTGTGTGGCTTCATCTTCGGCCTGCAAGCGCGTCAACCGCGCGAGCGATCAGGTCGGCGTGACGTTTGGACTTTGGTTTGGCTGCCTATTGTTGCTTTCGTGTTACTGCTAGCGTGTTGGGTTCCGATGGCGTGGGCCACTTCACTCACGCTCGGTTATCGCACCTTCATCATTCCCGCTTACGTGCTCGTATGTTTGGTAACTTGCTGGGCCTATATTGCCGGTCAAGTGTGCCGCAGCGCTTTCGTCTCATTCGCACCTCGCGCAGTAGCACTCCCGCTAATCATTCTACTGGCGTTTGGCATTCTCGCCGCCAACATCAGTCGTGAAATGTGGCGGCAGCGTCCACTCTTCATCGGTTATGCGCGGCGCTGGGATGAAAGAGATCAGATCATTCGACGCGCCAAGTCGCAGAGTCTGCCTTACGCGGTCATACCCGAGCAACACAACTGGGCAGCGTTGGATGAGGTCGAAGTGGATCCTAAGAATACGTGGCTGACAAAGTGTATGAGCGACTACTATGGCATAAAGGTGATCCCCGAGCTCGGCGATTTAAACGGCGAGCCGGATGGTCCAGCGAAGCAGGCCGCACTGGAGCGCCGGTTCGATGAGATTCAGAAGCTGCCTGGCTCGATACCTACCGAGCTCAATCAGATCTACAAAACTGATCGCGGCAAGATCGGTTTTTATAATAGTGAGCAGAGTGACGATCAGATCAAGTCGTATTACGACAACGAGCTCGCGCGACTTGGATGGAAATACATCGGAGAGAAGAAGGTAGAAAAGTTTGGAAAATTCAGCGGCGGATCGCAGTTTCTATTCTGCAACGGTGAAGTGGCCGCCACTCTATTTACGACTGCCACGGACGAAGCGTGGCTCGAATACACCTACTCGCTGGCGTTGAACTGGGGTATGTCTTCCGGTTACACGTGGGGCGTCGTCGATTGTCAGGCGGCTCATTAGAATCAACTGTAGGGGCGGCCCTCCGTGGCCGCCCGTCGATCACAAATATCCATTTTCCCAAACAAACGGGTGGCCACGGAGGGCCACCCCTACAGTAATTTACGAGGTCGCAACACCATTTGAGTGCCGCAAGCTAATGTGACCGCAGTTGGGACACGTGTGTACTTCGTCAACGACACCGCCAAACGCCGGATCGATTAGCGAGGTATCATCGACGTTGTAATCGATCTTCATCGCGTGATGATTCATCTCAGCGCCGCACTTCGGGCAAATCAGTTTATTCATGTTCGAGTTTTTTCCATCCGTTTCTGAAAATATCTGCGCCAGCTCTCGGGCAATGCCTCGGTTGCGATCGCATGTCGCAGTAGCTCAACGTTTTCTTTATCGCTGCCATACAGTCGGGTGACATCCACTACCGTTACACCCGAATCGTTTTTCTCGAGCAGCTCGAATTCATCCCCCGCTCCGACTTCACCTTCTTTCAAAACTGAAAAATAAAACCCGGTGCGCTCACTCACGAGAAATCTCTTGATGATGTCTGCCCTTCCGAACCGAATCCCCAGCTTGTAACAAGGCATGCGCGGCTGCGTGACCATCAGTTCCGCCGTTCCGATCCGAAATTTGTCGCCGATGTGAGTCTCTGTTTCAAAGAGTCCTTCACTCGTGAAGTTCTCGCCGAACATTCCCCACGGCAACTCCATGTCCGGCAGCTCACCTTTCCAAAACTCATAATGCTCCGACGGATAAAGATAGACCGCCTTGTATGGTCCGCCATGAACAGACAGATCAGATTGCCGGTCGCCGTCGAGATTCAACGTGCGCAGCCTCACGCGCCCGGCCACAGGCTCTTTGAATATACCGGTCGAGACTGGCTCATCGTTTCGCAGCACCAGCCGTGGCAAGCCCACATTTAGTGAAATGATTTTCACTGGCAGCCCCTTTAGATCGAAATGTTCTCGCGTCCGTAGCGTAACACCTTGCTCATCCAGATCAACTCGCCGAGAAACTTGTCCATGCGCTTTTCGTGCGCGGCGCGGTCTTTCATATTTCCGGCGTCGTCGAAAAGTTGCTGCGCGCCTGAGAAGTTTCCATCCCAAAAAATCGTGACGAGCCCGAGCTCGCGCATGACGGGCAGGAGGCTTTCGATCACGCGAGTGCCACCGAAACCTCCGGCGGAAACGCCGCAGATACCAACTGCTTTGTGGATGTATTCTTTGAGATTGGAATCGAGTACGTGTTTGAGCATGCCGGGATAACCGTGGTTGTATTCGGGAGTGACGACGACGAGGCCGTCGGCACGCTCGCAAGCGGCAGAGAATTTCGCATCCTTGATCTGCTCGCCCGCGTCGTTTGCGGGAAAGTTGAGCTCGCAGATGTCGATCAGCTCAGTCTCGATGCCTTCACGTTTTTTCAATTGCTCAAAAACAAACTTCGCAACGTTTTCACTGGCGCGGCCTTTCCGCACAGTGCCGAGAATCACTGGAATGAATAGGGGTCGATTCATAGTTTTGTGTGTGTGTTTATCGATTAGTCGCTCAAAGCACCACGTAACTTACAACTCCCGGTGAAACAAAGCGAGAATTTTCTGACTAAAATCTTGACGCGTCTTTTACCGGCAAGCTACATTGCCTGCGTCTCGAACCTTCAAGGGGCGGCATTCTTCTTCAGCGAGACACTTGCTCAATAGACAAGCATTCCCAAGGTGATCACCCACCCGCTACCGCGAGGTGGTACTGACCCGGTCCAAGTTCGACTACTTAATCTTGAGGCAAAGACATGCACATTCGATTACTGAGTAACACTCTGGTCCTATGCTTGATTGTTGTTTGGACATTAGTCGCCGCGACGAAGGTTCTCAGTAATCCTCTCGGCACGCCTGTAGAGCAAACTTCTCCTTGCGCCAGCGCAGGCGAAAGCGGTTTGCCGCTGCCGAGTAGTTTTCTCCCTGCGAGACTTTCAGAGTTTCAAGCGCAACTGAAATCATTTCTCAGCTCCGGAAAATATCGCACTCTCAAGTGGTGTGAAGACAAGAAACTGCGCGACACCGGACCTTTTGTTAACGGCGTCAGCTACGGTGTTCATCCGACCGTCAAGATTTATTACTCGCCTAAAGTGATCGAGTGGCTCCTGCACCGCGACTCGGGCAAGACCATTCCGGATGGATCGATGATCGTCAAGGAACAGTATTCTGCGCCGGCGGCGAAGTACCAGCTCCAGCCACCGAAGGGAATCAACGGTTGGACCATCATGATCAAGGACAGTAAGGGCTCGCAAGACGGCTGGTACTGGGCCGAGATCTGGGACGCTCAATGCGTTGACGATAACAAGCCTCCGTTCGCGTATCCGTATGCGGGATTCGGGCTCTATTGCGTGCGGTGTCATGCGTCGGCTGAGAAAGAGCACACGTTCACTTATTCAAAGAACATCAAGGGCTTCCCGGGCGATCCGGATTCTTACTATGTCGATCTGTCGTGGGCGTCGACTCCTGCCAGCGGGCATGCGCCAGCTCCGGCGCAACCGTGCGGCGCAGCGTCGGAAAGTGATCGTGATGTTCCCACCGCCGGCCACAATCCGGATGCGACCGATGTCCAGGAACAGGAAATCTTTCGAGAGATGGCGTCAGTAAAGTTCGCGACGACCGATCCCAGGTTTGTCGCGTTCTATAACTCGATCGCGCCGGTTGGTTTAGACAAGGTGAAGAAGTTTCCGGGAGAGACTTACGATCACATTTTCCCGGAGAACATCGGCACAACTGCGCCATCTCCGAATCCCAACCAGTTTCTTACTTCCGATCAATGCATGGGCTGTCACAGCGCCGGCACGTATGGGAATGTGATGATGTATTCCGGCACGAAGCAGCCGGACGGCTCGACGCCGGTAATGAACGTTTCGCCATATGGTGAGTGGCGCTGGTCGCCGATGGGATTGGCAGGACGCGATCCGATCTTCTACGCGCAACTCGAGAGCGAGATTGCTTTCGTCAAGAGTTTCTTCAAAAACGATCCGGCGAAGGTGGCGGAGAATATCAAGGCCATCAACAACACCTGCTTCAAGTGTCACGGCGTGATGGGAAAACGCCGGCTGGATGACGAACATGGAGGTAAGGGTGATTTCGATCCGGAGCTGGTTTACGCGACTTACGATAACAACCCGCAGTCGTATGTCTACGGAGCCTTGGCGCGAGATGGCGTTAGCTGCATGTCGTGTCATCGAATCGTTGAAGACAAAGTGCCATTCGCGGAATTTCTCAAGACTCGGATCACGGGGAATTTCACGGTCGGCAATCCGGCGGAGCTGTTTGGACCATTCGAGGATAAAGAGATTGTCACCGATCCGATGAACAATTCGCTCGCGATCAAGCCGAAACACAGCCCGTACATCAAGAGCTCGCGGATGTGTGGTAACTGCCACACGATCAACCTGCCGTTGATGGACAATCCGGCTGCCGATCTGAATAAACCGCACCTCGAGCAGCTAACGTACCTGGAATGGCTTAACAGTGGTTATCAAAACGAGGTGGGCGCAAATTCGAAAGCGCAAACGTGCCAGGATTGTCACATGCCGACGAAGTACACGAACGCGAAGGGCACGCTCAACATTCCGTTGATCCAACAGCCGATCGCGTTTATCGAAGACGATCAATATCCGCAAACTGGCAACCGGTTGGCTGATGAAAAGATTCGCGTTCGCTACCGTGATAAGGGCTTTGCGCGTCATCAGTTTCAAGGGCTGAATGTCACGCTTTTGGAAATGTTTCGGCAGTTTATGCAGCCTTATAAATCGAATGGGACCAACATTCTCGCCAACGTTGTTCTCGGCGTCAGGCAAAACGATTACATGTCAGGGCTCGACGATCTCTCGACGGCGGTTGACGCGTTTGTGCAACAGGCGCAGAACTCGACTGCTGAAGTCTCGGTGTCGCCGGTAACGATGTCGGGACAAAAGTTGATCGCGGATGTGAAGGTGACAAACAAGGCAGGACATCGCTTTCCGAGTGGCGTGGGATTCCGGCGCGCGTTCTTGGAGTTTCGTGTAGTTGATAATGATAGTGGTAAGACTGTCTGGTGTTCAGGCTGCACGAACGAGCTTGGTGTGATCGTGAATGGCAATGAAAGACTGCCATCAGAGCTCTTCGACGTCTACAAAGACGGCACGAAGCCCGCGACTCTCGGTTATCCGGAAGCCTGTTACAAGTCTGTTCCGCAGCATTACCAGCCTCACTATTTCTGGGATCTGCAAAAGAACACCGGTTCAGCGATCACACGACAAGATCAAGTGCAGATCTACGAGGAGCTAAACCTGAACATTCAGTGCGCGATGACGACGAGTTTTCTCCGTCGCGACTACCAGTTAAAAGATAACCGTCTCCTGCCGTTCGGCTGGACCAGCACCGGCCCGCTCAACGCCGACAAGACGCCGTACATACCCGCCGACTATCTACACGAAACTCATCCAGTCAGGGTCGGTGGCGATCCAGCCTATGCAGACGGAAGCGGCACAAACATCCTGCGATACGAAATTCCACTGAGTGGATTCACTACGCGCAACGTAACCGTCACGGCAACTCTCTATTACCAGAGCATCCCGCCATACTTCCTGAACGATCGCTTCACCCAGGCCCCGACCGGCCCAGCCACCCAGCGGCTCTACTATCTGACATCAAACTTGCAGACGAAAGGCACACCGATCGAGGATTGGAAGTTCCAGATTGCGCAGGCGAGTGAAGCGGCTACGCTGCGTTAGCAAAAAACAGTTCGCGTGGGTAAGTCAAAGACTAGGAGACCCAAAGCTCTTGCTCGTTGCTGACTACCCACTCGCCGTTTACCTTGTGGAGCAAAACATATTTACCCCCACCACATAACCCGCCGCAGGATCTACCCATGTATAGGAAAGCTTGTTCGTGCCGATCGTTGAACCCGACTTTAGAGAAGAACATCAGGCCGGGGGAATTCGGATATTTTCTATAGAACCGGTCCCAGAAGTTCTCGAACTTACTATCCGGCAGATCACTATTCGTTACTATCACTGAGTTGACGCCGAGATTCCAAACTTTCAACTTTTGCCCGGTCTTGTTCATTAGTAGGTAGTTGTCGAGCGTCTGCACCTCGGCTTCGGGCATCGACTTGCTCATCATCTGGTGAAACTCTTCAGTAACCCCGAACTTCTCTTTCACAGATTCATCCTCATACATTGGGCAACTGGTGGTCTCAGCCTGTATAACGATCAACTGGATTTCATCATTGACGATAAATTGGCGGTGTACGAGCACACGATAGATTTCATTTGCCTCTTCATCTGAATCAAGACGCGGCAAAGTAACGGGGCTTACATCAGTGTGGTTGGTGGTGAGGAAGCGGTCTACAAGAGTAGATGCCACCTGTGATACCCGGAAAATTGAAATACCAAGAGTAAACGTCAAGATTGCTATGAAGAGTCGTATGCTATGTCTTCGCATTGAGGATTCCTCCGCAACAAGTTGTCAGAATAGACGCTTAGCAGGGCTTTTTGTTCCCTAATATTACTCCCAAAACGGGCTCACGTACTATTATCTAGCGATGCGAATAATAGTCTTTGGAACAGGTGGCGTGGGCGGATATTTCGGCGGGCGGCTGGCGCGTGCTGGGGAGGAAGTTACGTTTATTGCTCGTGGCGAACACTTACGCGCGATCAAAGCGCGTGGGCTGAAGGTAAGTAGTACTGATGGTGATTTTGTGATCTATCCGGCGAGTGCGACTGATGATGTCAGCGAAGTTGGCGAAACGGATCTCGTGATTCTTGGTGTCAAAGCGTGGCAAGTGCCGGAGGCGGCGCGCGCGATCAAACCTATTGTCGGCGCAAATACAACGGTGCTTCCTTTGCAGAATGGCGTTGAGGCCGTGCCGCAGCTAGTTGATGAGCTGGGCCGCGACAACGTTGTAGGTGGACTTTGCCGCATTGTCAGTTTTGTCGTGGAGCCCGGCCACATTAGACACGCCGGTTTCACTCCCTCGATCATCATCGGTGAGCTCGACAATCAACGCACCGATCGCATCGTTAACATCGAGCAGGTGTTCAAGCGCGCGGGTTTGGAGATAACGATCGCGACAGACATTCAAGTCGCGCTCTGGATGAAGTTTCTCTTTATTGCGTCGTTTAGCGGCGTGGGCGCGATGGCCAACGCGCCCGCAGGTATAATTCGCAGCGATCCGAAGTGGCGCACGCAGATACTCAAGGCGATGGAAGAAATCTACACGCTGGCCCACGCACGTGGAATCAAGCTGCCACCAGATTCGATCGAAACTGTGATGCGCGCGGTCGATGCTCTACCTGAAGACGCAACCAGCTCGATGCAACGTGACATCGCCGCGGGAAAGCCTTCGGAACTCGAGGCACAAAACGGCGCAGTCGTCCGCATGGCCCACGAAATCGGCGTCAGCGTTCCAGCCCATACGCTCATTTACGAATCCTTGAAACCCCTGGACGAAGCTCGTCCCGTCTGATTTGCGCTTTACTGTGGCTAAATATTTTTTCGAAGATTTTCGAAGAGATGATTTGCTAAATTCCCTAAGTACAGTCAAAATAGCCGTCCATGAAATATCGCACAATCAAAACCCCACATGGTAAAGGAAATATTACCCTCAAAGATGCAATAGATGCTGCTCGACAAGTCTCCTTGAATGGTACTCACGCCAAAAAGGATGCTAAGACAGGGGTCAAAGGATCGAGTGGCAATTCTGGTTCGACGCCAGTCTCACAGCGAAGTCCCAGGCGCAGCAAGTAAGAACTGAACATCTTGCTGTTGTTCAACGGGTGCCGCGAAAGCGTCGACCTCATAAAGTAGCTCAACAATCAGAGAGTGATACCTTACAAGTACTCTGTTTTCCTCAACGTTCCGTTTGATCGAACGTACAGACCTCTTCTTGAGGCGGCCGTGTTTACAATCTTTGACTGCGGATTTCAGGCACGTTGCGCTTTGGAGGATGATGATGCGTCGAGGGTACGTGTCGACAAAATCTACGATCTCATTTCAGAGAGTAAATACGGCATTCACGATATCTCTCGCGTAACGTTGGACCACTTTCACCGTTTACCGCGTTTTAATATGCCACTGGAATTGGGACTCTGGCTTGGCGCTAAGCGTTTTGGTAGTAAGCGCGACAAGCAGAAACGGGCTCTAATTCTAGATAAATTGCCTTATCGTTATCAGATCTTCTGTTCAGATATCGCAGGGCAAGACGCCACGTCTCATAATAACGATACTGCGACAGTAATACGTCGGATTCGTGACTGGCTCCGCAACTCACCGGACTACAAGAATGTTGCTTTTCCCAGCGCAGACATGTTGGTCAATCGATATTATAGATTCCGTGCACAACTGCCAGCGCTTTGTAGAGTGCGAGGGTTAAATTTCAGGTCACTTGAATTCAACGATTACGCAACGATTGTCGCTGGATGGCTAATCGTCAATCCTCAGTAAGTTCACGACTGGTCACTCTTAAACCCCTCAACCAAGTGTCGGATAATCGGTGTACCCGCGTTCGCCTGGTGAGTAGAAAGTAGACTTATCCGGTTCGTTGAGCGGTGCGTTGCGCTTGAATCTCTCAGGGAGATCGGGGTTCGCCAGGAATTTTGTGCCGTACGCGATCGCGTCCGCACCGCCTTGCGCCAAAAGCTGCGCGCCACTCGCACCCGTGAAGCCTGCGTTTGCGAAATAGACGCCGTTGTAAAGCGGGCGCAACTTCGAGTGCCAACTCTTGCCCGTGCCGTCAGTCACCTGAACGTAAGCCAGTCCGAGCTCGTTCAGATGCTTGAAAATAAACGGATAGACCTCATCCGCGTCGCGCTCTTCGATGTCGTTGAATACGATCTGGGGCGAGAATTTCACGCTGAGCCGCTCTGCGCCTATCTCACTTCTCATCGCGTCTAATACTGCGAACAAAAACCTCGTGCGGTTCTCGATCGAGCCGCCGTACTCGTCCGTACGTAAATTGACGTTCGTCGTCAGAAACTGCTGAACGAGATAACCGCTCGCCGAATGCAACTCGACGCCATCGAAGCCCGCGGTGATCGCATTCCCGGCGGCGGCGGCGAAGTCTTTGACAGTCTGCGCAATCTCCTCACGAGTAATCTCGCGCGGCGTGACAAACTCCTTCATCCCCTCGTCTGTGTAGTTCTGGCCATGAGCTCGCACCGCGCTCGGTGCAACGGGCTGTGCATTACCCGGAAGAAAATCAGGCAGCGCGATCCGGCCCGTGTGAAAGATCTGCATGAAGATCTTGCCGCCACGCGCGTGTACCGACTTCGTGACGGATCGCCACCTTTCAATCTGCGCGTCAGTGTAGATTCCGGGCGTGCGGACATACCCTTTCGCCATCGGCGAGACGTTTGTCGCTTCGGTGATGATCAACCCGGCAGAAGCGCGTTGGGCGTAATAAGTGCCGGTGTATTCGGGCTGAACGCCATCGTCATCGGCGCGACTGCGCGTCATCGGAGCCATGATAATGCGGTTGTCGAGTTCAATGTTTCCGATCCGCAACGGGTCAAACAGTGTCGGCATAAGTTTCTCCTAAAACGGACTAACCCCTTTGAGGTATACCGCGATTGATCGTTCTCGGGATGTAATCCTGGTCCATTTCATCGATAATCAATCTAAACCTACAAATCCGAACAGATCAACTGGACCCGATTCCGAGGAGGTTAAGCATGGCTGAAGTTGCACAACAAAAAGTTAGCGAGATTCGCCCGTTTCGCGTAGACATTCCGGAGACAGAACTTACTGATTTACGCAAACGCATCAATGCGACGAGATGGCCCGAACAGGAAAACGATCCATCGCAAGGCGTGGCGTTGAAGACGATTCAGGCGCTCGCGCATTACTGGGGCACTGATTACGATTGGCGTAAGTGTGAAGCGAAATTGAACGCGCTTCCAAACTTCATCACCGAGATCGATGGCCTCGACATTCATTTCATTCACGTCCGTTCGAAACATGAAGACGCGCTGCCGCTGATCATCACGCACGGTTGGCCCGGCTCAGTCGTCGAGCAGCTTAAAATCATTGATCCACTTGTAAATCCTACTGCGTATGGCGCCACCGCGTCGGATGCGTTCCACCTCGTGATTCCGTCGATGCCGGGTTACGGGTTTTCAGGCAAGCCATCTGCGATGGGCTGGGATCCGGTCCGAATTGGGCGCGCCTGGGTTACCTTGATGAAGCGTCTCGGTTACACGAAGTTTGTGGCGCAAGGCGGTGATTGGGGCGCTGTGATTGTAGATCTGATGGGCGTTGACGCGGCTCCGGAGCTGCTTGCCATTCACACCAACATGCCGGCCACGGTTCCAGCCGAAGTTGCGCAGGCCCTCCAGGTCGGTGGTCCAGCGCCATCGGGGCTCTCAGCCGAGGAGCAGCATGCCTGGGATCAGCTCGACTTCTTCTTTAAGAGGGATGTCTTTTACGCGTTTGAAATGGGGACTCGCCCGCAGACACTCTACGGAATTGCAGATTCACCGATCGGCCTCGCTTCCTGGATCATCGATCATGATATAAAGAGTTACGAGCTGATCGCGCGCGTCTTCGACGGTCAGACCGAGGGCCTGACGCGAGACGATATCCTCGACAACATCACGCTTTACTGGTTGACGAACACTGGGATCTCTTCGGCTCGTCTGTACTGGGAAAACAAGGTGGCGTTCTTCGCTCCGAAACAGGTAAAGATTCCGGTCGCTGTCAGCGTCTTTCCCGACGACATCCATGCAGCGCCGCGGAGTTGGGCCGAGAAAGCATATTCAAACCTGATTCACTTCAACCGGCTCCCCAAAGGCGGGCACTTCGCGGCCTGGGAACAACCGGAATTCTTGACTGAAGAGGTTCGCGTTTCATTTCGATCGCTGCGTTAGTCGCAGAAGCGGTCGCGATTTTGTTTTCACTCGTTACTCACATTGATACTCGGAGGAGTTTATGGCAACAGATCCCGTCGACATGAAGCTCGAAGTCGTGATGCTCGCTGTTTCTGATGTTGATCGCGCAAAGGCGTTCTACGAGAAACTCGGGTGGCGGATTGACATTGACGTCGCGGGGGGCGACTTCCGGGGTGTGCAGATAACGCCGCACAACTCAGAAGCCTCGATCATCTTTGGCAAGGGACTTCCCTCCGGGAAAAACCTGGTCCTCGCAGTTGATGACATCGAAGCCGCGCGCGCTGAATTGGTCGCGCGCGGTATCGATGTCAGCGAGGTCTTCCACTACGCCGGCGGACCCTTCAACATCACGGTGGAGCCCGCGCGTGTAAATGGGCGCGATCCGGAAGGTCGTTCTTACTTCTCGTTTGTCTCTTTCGAAGATCCCGAGGGGAATAACTGGCTGGTCCAGGAGATCACGACGCGACTTCCCGGCCGCGAATGGAAGCGAGCTATAGACACCGCAACTCTGGCAGAGCTCCTTCACGAGACGTCGGAGCACCACGATCATTACGAGAAGACGCATGCCAAGCACGACTGGTATAACTGGTACGCGCCATATCTAAGCGCGCGTCAGAATGGCAGTAGTTCTGAGGAGGCGGCAGCGATCGCGGATCGCTACATGGACGAGACGTTTCATGTTCCGCCACTGTAGCTCAGGGTTTCACTTTCAGCATCACGCTGTTTCCCGCCGTATCATGTGACTTGAGAGTCACTTTCACATCAACGCTGTTAGCTATCTCCGTGGGCAATCTCACGACGACCTGCGGAATCTCTAAACAGGGAATCGTGTTTTAAGAGTAACTTGTGAAGTTATGATGGCGAGAATATAGAAGAACCGTGGTCAATTAATTCTCGTTGTCCTGCGTTCGCCGAGTGCGTAAATAGCATTCTCTCCACGCACGATCAACATACCTTCTGTGAGCGCTGGCGTAGCCATCAGTGGTTGGCTCATTACGTTCCGTGACAGTAGCTCGTATTGTCTCCCGGCCTTCACTACAAAGACATCTCCATCTTCGCTCGACAGATACAACTTCCCGTTCGCTGCCACTGGTGACGCACTGAATGAAGTCGGTAGTCGCTGCTGGTAAATGTTCTCACCGGTTTTTGCATCGTAGGCGCTGAGTACGCCGTTGTCTGCAAGAACGTAGAACAAGTCACCGTAGATAATCGGTGTTGGTGTGTAAGGACTGCCTTTGCTGGTGGTCCATGCGAGAAATGCGTTCTTGTCTTCGCCCGACTTGAGCGAGATGTCGCCGACCGCGCCGGGACGAAATGCATACATCGCGCGGCCCGGTGGATAGCCGCCGGTGATGTAAATGAGATCGTTTGCGATGAGCGGCGCCTGCATCTTCACTTGTGTGTCGCTGTCTGCGAAGCGCCACAGCTCTTTGCCTGTTAAGGGATCGTAACCGCGAATGTATCGACCGCCGTTAGCGATCAGCTCCACGCGATCCTTGCCTTGATAGATCGCCGGCGTGGTCCATGATGTGATCTCGTTGCGCTCGACGCGCCACGCTTGTTTGCCGTCTTTTAGATTGAACGCAGCGATAAACGACTGCTTGTGACCGTCCGCCTGGACGAACACGAGGTCGCGATAAATGATGGGACTACTCGCATGTCCCCACGAGGATTCTTTGTCGTCCCAGAGTCCGGGATTCAGCACGCCGAGATCCTGCTTCCAGAGCAACTTGCCTTTGATGTCGTAACAAGCGAGACCTTCGGAACCGAAAAGCGCAACAACGTAACGGCCGTCAGTCACTGGAGTAGAGTTAGCCTGCGTCGCCTTGACGTGACGTTTGGCTCGTGGCACGCCTTCGTAAGCTTTCTCTGTCCAGATCACGCGGCCGTTACGTTTGTCCAAAGCGAAGATCATCCAGGTGTGGCTGACGTCGTCGTTTGCCAGGCCAATGCCTCGATCCTTCGCCTTGAAAGTGGG
>Ga0134124_10002264_pt1 | contig 15549 bp, 14 predicted proteins | sample KB304_FD_96880 | JGI IMG/M metagenome (GOLD analysis project Ga0134124, IMG submission 96880) | Terrestrial soil microbial communities without Nitrogen fertilizer from Kellogg Biological Station, Michigan, USA - KB3-0-4 | ecosystem: Environmental > Terrestrial > Soil > Unclassified ... | reverse complement strand
TATGCGTCCCAAACCAACGAAAGCTCGAACGCAAATTCTTTAGTTATGGAGACCGTCTTCGTCTGTTTGTCGACAATAAAATCCATGTTCATCTTATTTTTCCTTTTCCTGTTTTTTAATTGTTGCCAGTAGGTCGTCGAGCTGGTTAAGCCGCGTTTCCCAGATCTTCCTGTATTGCTCTAACCATTTGTCGATCTCTTTCATTTTTTCGATCTCCAGCGAATAGTAAATTTCTCGTCCCTTTTGTTCCTGTGTTACAAGCTCACATTCCGTCAGTATCCGCAGATGCTTGGAAACGGCTTGCCTTGTGGTATCGAAATGCTCGGCAATGGCATTGGGCGTCATCGCCTGCAGCGCTATCAAGGCAATGATCGCTCGCCTTGTCGGGTCTGCTATGGCCTGAAAAATATCTCTTCTCATGATCTGGATTGATTGTGCAACAAAACGGTTGCGGATCGCAAGCGCAACCGAATGATTTCATGAATTCTTTTTTCATTTTTACAGGAATTGAGAGTTAGGTCGCGATATGGGTGGGCCACTTAAGGAGGTCTATCGGTTTTTCGTCTTGCTTGGGAGGATCTAGATTTTGATAATAGCCTGTCCAAATTAGTAATTCGCTTCAACGAATCGATAAGAAGCTCCAGCTAGACCAAGAAGTGCAAGCGGACGCTCCCGATTCCCGAGAATCTGCTTTTTGTCGCTCAGAGCACACCGTACTAGGCAGCTCGAGGAGAAACTACAAGCCGGTGCGGATTGGCAGGAAACTGGACTAGTCTCTACGACCGCCAAGGGAACGCCAATCTACGCACGGAATGTAATTCGTAGTTTTCACCGTTTGCTAGGCAAGGGTAAATTGGAACGTTGTAGGTTCCACCTTCGTCACTCATGCGCAACGTTTCTACTCGCGAAAAAGGTTTCGATGAGGGTTGTGATGGACATCCTTGGTCATAGCAACATTAGCCTTACTATGAATACTTACTCACATGTCTTACCCGAGATGTTAACTGATGCAGCAGAAGCTCTGAATAGTGTGATTGCAGAGTCAAAAGTTTCCAATTCTTAAACCGGTTGCTGTCAGCGGTTGTTGTCAAACACCTCAAACAACTGAGGCCACCAATCTGGTGGCCCAAAACTCTAACAATTTTTGGTGGAGCCGAGGGGGATCGAACCCCTGACCTCATGACTGCCAGTCATGCGCTCTCCCAGCTGAGCTACGGCCCCAAATGAATCAGTGAGTGCTGGTAAATAACTGATGCAGACTAGCCTAGCGTTTTGCGTTGAGTCAAGCAAGGGCGTGATACTGAGTGATTGCATTTTCCCTTGTGACCCAATTATAGCCACGAGAACTCAGCATCGCTGCTTGAACAGCTCGTTCATGGACAAACTGTCAATTACATAGATTCGCAGAATGCGCGAGTCCGCTTAGCTGTCTAGCTGTGCGATGACTGCATCAAACCGTGAAGCAATGAGATTGTCAACCTGGTCATATCCGTAGGTTCCAAAACCCATTCATATGTCCCAATGTCTTTGAATACATCGTTGCCGTCGTAAGAGAATGTCAACCGCATCGGCTTGTTTGACTCAGGAGTCTTGCGCGCTTTTTTTGAGGTCTTCTTCGCCGCCCTGCACGCTTTGGACTTTCGTGCGCCTTTTTGGGCTACCATCGCTCTACTCCTTACTTAGCCCTTTGATTCTTCTTCCAAACTCTTCTCGTGTGGTTTGACTGCGGATCGAATTACGATGAATTTGTTGAGCAGATCGAACCAGAATGGTGCGCCCAGCGAAACGGCCAGTATTGTTAACAGCCAGCCCGGCAAATGCCACCAAAACTGATCCAGCCATCCCGCGTCGCCGCGTACATTCGAACCGGGCCATTTCCGGTGTAGGTCGTCAACCGAGCTCCATCCAATCGGCAACCCAAGCGATTCGATCTGCGCCTTGTTCAACTCATACTTGCAGGCCGCTGTTTCACGTGATTCTGGCGTTTTACATAGTCTCGCATATCTACATGCGGAAGAGTTTGGGTCGCTTTTGCATTCCGGAGGCTCTGGCGATGGAGTCGGGAAGATCTATCGCACGCTTTCTAAGCAACAGCTCCACGATCTCGTTTGCGGCTGAACACAATAGGCTGAGCAATAGATAGATAAATACCAGCCCGATCGCTACATCCAGAATCGTTGAATTTGAACATGGGGAAATCGCCAATCAAAGAGAATCAACTCAGTAGCTTCTGCTGGGGTATGACAAAATCGCCCATTTCATTTCTTCAGTTCCCAACTCTGCGAATCTCAGCGAAATGTTTTTATCGATATTTGCATATCAGTGTGATCGGCAGAAGCTGCACAAACAATTTGGAGGCAGGATGGGAAGACGAAAACTAATCCTCTGGGCCATCTTCTTTACTGGCTGTCTAACAATACCGAGAGGTGTGGTGGCTCAGCGCTTGTACGACGCAAAGCGTGATGAGGAGGCCCAGGCGGCACTCAAGATAGCGGAGACGCTGACATCGGGAACGCTGTTTGACAAGCAGTTGAAAAACCTCTCACTGCTGGCCAAGCGAGACATGGAAGCATCGCTCGCAGATGCCAAAGCGCGCATGCGAACTGAGATCAATAGCTTCACGACATGGAGAGACGTTAACTGCGCGGTTAGTACCGTCGACAAACGCATCAGCCAGATTGACCCCGACACAGACGACATAAAGGCGAAGCTGGCATTACTCCAAAAAGAGATCGCTGACGCAAAAGCCAAGTTCGCCGAACTTAAACGAGCCACGGAATGCAAGCTCGACGCCAACTCAGACAAACCCGACCTGGAAAAATGTCCCGAGCTGAAGCCGGGCCAGTTTGAAGCATTCTTTAAGCATGCCGGCGACCTCGAAGACATTGAGAAAGCCGTCAGCCTTCTCGACAACAGTCATGGCAAGAACAAAAACGTCAACGAAGCAGTGGCTATAGCTACAGACCTCGTGGCTTCTCTCAAGAAACTCTACGAAAACTACAAAAAACGCATGGACGACTACAACCTACTTGAGGGTGAGTTATTGAACATTCAGCTTCAACTCAAGAAGGTTGCACTCCAGGCCTTGCAAACAGATGAGCAACACCTGAAGAACCTCATCAAAATCCGCACGCGGCGTGAAGCGGAAGAAGCAGCAATTCTCGTCATGATTGAGGACTACGAAGCACAGAGCCAAGCTCTGGATCTCGGTCTCGACAGAAAAGCGCCGCCCCCTTGCTCACCTGAGTCTAAATCCGATTCGAACTTCTCTGATTCGATCGAAATGGGACTGCGACAGTTAGTCGCGAGACTGAAGATTGCCGAAGCCAGACTCGATGGGGGAAGACAGGAGTTGGCCCAACATGAACTGGTTTTCGTTAGCGATTACGCCCACCTTAGAACCGCCAGAGAAGAATTGGCGGGTGCCACAGACAAACCGAAAGCTGAAGCAAAAATACGCGCGCTTCAGGAGCAGATCAGAGCGAAAGAAGAAAGGGCTGACATACCCAGGATGCGTATCGCTGTTGACGGGCTTACGTCAGATGTTTCGAAGCTAAGTGATGAGTTGAACGACAGGCTCTCTGCGCTTTACCTGGCGGCTGCGATCTCGGCGCGCGGACAAATACCCAGCAAGCTCGCAACCCTGCGCGAGGCAAATGAAAACCACGCGTACTCGATCAGAAGAAGCGGAGTAATGGCGCGTGCTTACCAGCTTACTGTCAGCGGCGGTGTCAGGCGCCTGGCGCTTTATCACAAAGGCGGCATCAAACCGAGCAAGATCGCTGAGCTCATACACACCGCCGCCACAGTCGCCATTCCACCAGTAATCGCTGCAAATTGAGGAGTCAAAAACATATGAAAAGACTCGCATCTATCGCGCTTATCTGCGCTTCATTGCTTCTTACCGCTTGTGACGATAAGGACGCCAGAAATTACGCACAGCAATTGATTAACGTCCTTGACACCTATCAACAACAAGTCGATCGAAAGATCGCCGCTGAAAAGGATTCCTACAAGGAGCTGGCCAGTGCTTACGAAGGCGCGCGACAGCGAAACATTGAAGAGTCGCTCGAGGCGGAGAGAGTCGAACGCACGGAAGGGCTTGCTACCAAAATCGCCACCGCCAACCGTGCACCGCGAAGCAGCGATATTCTCGAGAGCCTGCGGTCTTATGGGGAGCACGACTTCACCGTTTCAAAAGATTTCCTTCAGATAGAGGCCGACGCGCAAGCGCAGTTTCTTGGCGACATCGAGGCGTTGGAGTTTGATTCCGAGAATATCGATGATCTGCGCGCTGCGCTGAAGGAGCTGGCGAAGGAAAAAGGCAAACTGAAACATATTCGCGACGCGGCAGTCTTCGTCGGAAACGTCAAGAAGGAATTCGATAAGTTGACCGCCCAGGATCTTAATACGGAGCTGGCCAGCGTGAATTCTCGCCTGGATGCATTAGGAAAGGAACTCAGTGAGCTGGGAAAAGACACAGTTAAAAACTCAGAAAAGATCAAAGCAAAACAAGCGGAGAAGGATGAGTTGAATAAGCGCAAGAATGAGCTTCAAAGCGAGAAACAAAGCAAGTGACAAGTTAGTCAACGTTGCCGAGGAGAAAATTATGCCACTCACCACGCAGGAACTGATCGAGCGAAACACCGCTGCAGTTGAAGCGCTAAAAAAGTCAGCAGACGTTTTGCGAGAATTACGCAAAGGCAAGACTCTGACAGTTCGCAAGCGTTTCGATCGAGAAATCGCCCGGGTGAATGAACAGATCACGGAACTCGAGATCGTCAATGGGCATTTGCGCGCCGCGAATGTTGTTATTGACCCATTGAGCAACGAGACCGTGGCGCGTCTCGACGAGCTGGCTGACAAAATCGATCAGGCCATTAGAAATGATTTTCGGATCAATGCGACGTTCGACACCGTGCTCGACGTGATTTCGTTTGCTGAAGAAGTCGGGGCTATCGTCCACGATCATCAAAGCGCCTGAGACTAGCTGCCAGCCTCGTCCATTTTCTTCCGCAGGCTAAGCGGTCTCATGTCGGTCCAGACCCCCTTGATGTACGCAAAGGCATTCCGCTTTGGTATCTGTCTTGCCCGCGTCTCTTCAGCCCAACGCGTTTTCTCGATCGGCCGGCCAGATTGAGTACTGCTCTTCGTCGTTGACCATCGAGGGCTTGGGGACACTGGAGAGCTGGCGGTAGAACGCCGGCTTCATCGAAAGACTCAATCGCAGCTACCGCGAAGTCGTGCGGCGGAAAAGACAAGACGTCGTTTGCAGTGAAATGCTTTGAGAAGGCTGTTTCGATCTACCCGAAGTTTGTTGAAGCATGGCTGAAACTCGGAACGGCCTACATGGATCTCGGGCAGTGGGACAAAGCGGAACAGGCTCTTCTGGCGACGATTGAAGTGGACCCAAACGCCTTCAATGCGTTCTCCGCGCTGAGGGAAATCTATCTACATCAGAACAAAATTGCTGACGCCGAGAAGGTTTTGGTTAAAGGACTGGCAATTCAGGAGCAGTCGTATCTCGGTCATCTAAACCTCGCACGCGTCTACTGGGAAAGCACGTGCGATAAAAGACCTCGCAGAGGCAAAATCCGCGCTCGAGAAATCCTATGAAGAAGTGAAACGCGCCCTCACACTCAATCACGACCTCGCCGGTGCTCATCTGCTCAAAGGCAATCTCTTACTCCGCGTCGGCCGCGCCGCAGACGCACTCACCGAAATTCAACGAATACCTGCGCCTCGAACCCAACGGCGCGGCTGCTGACGAGACGCGTACGCTGATCGAAAGAGTTAAGAAAGCAACGTCGCAGACACGTGGCTGAACTACGTCCTCCACCTGAAGTGCATAGCATCCATTCGAACGACCTGGTCAGAGGTAAACTCGTACATACACTGGTCATAGGCGTAATCCATGAAATTAGTGGTTGGATCATAACCACCTATTTCAGGACAGGTGTCGGGCGCATCTGTGTCCGGGCATCCGAAGGCTGGTACTGCTTCAGCAGGAGTGTCATCCACCTCGTCTCCTGCGCCATAGCATCCGCCTTGAAACGTGTGATACAGGCCGAGCCAATGTCCCGTCTCATGCACGGCTGAATCCCCCAGGTTATAGTCATATGCGCTGCCGCCTGGAAGTGTGGGATATCCAATCACGATTCCGTCCACCTCTTTGCTTTGTTCCCAGGGATATCGTCCCCATCCGAACGGTCTGGTGATCAATCCAACGGTATAAATGTTAAGAGACCCCTTATTCGGATGATTCAGGTTTGTTTTTGCCTCTAATTCACTAGCCGTTGGCTGGTTTTCATTGTATGTCATGTTAAACCAGTGGTCGTTGGCTGTTCGATCAATACCCTTGAGAGTAAAGAAGAACGGCGTAGCAATTCCCGCTTGCGACTCCCGTCCAGCGAATGCATCATTTAAAACTTTAACCTGCTCGTCGATCACTTCATCGGTGACGTTGCCCTGACTGCTATCACCACTTGTAATGATGTGTACATAGACGGGAATTTCCACCGATCCAGCGGGCCGGGGCGTGAACTTGTCGTCCAGAAGATCTCTAAACTTTGATTCAATCCTCTGACGCTCCTCCGGTTTTGGCACGCCGGTGGAACATCTTGCGACCGACTTGTCATCCGGTGAGGGCGACCTTCGAGCAGCGCCACCTCCTGTCACTGAAGCAGTATTCGGCGTCTCGGGCTTGACATTCTTTCTAACCCGATAAGCAAAAGAGCCTGCAACCGCAACTGAAGCCACAACGCATGCGACAATGAGTATTGTGAGTAAAGGTTTCTTCGAAGTCATCGCGTTACTCCTGGGCATTAGGGAGTGTTGAGTGTTACGGGTAAGCATGGAATCTCATCGGATCTCACGGCAGCACCGTATCTAAGCTCCCAGCGCTCGTTCGCCGGTATCGATCCCCTGTCCTGCAGAACTCGATAGTAGTAAAAGAGTTCACGATGAGCGGCAGGGTCGAAGTTGCCCGGGTCGTTGATAAAAGAAACTGTATAGGTTGTCGCGTCCTGAGCTTCCGCCTGATTCCTCGGTAGGTAAATGTGGCGTTCTTGACCTTGATCTGACCATTGGAGGAATAAACTTTTTCCATTCGGAAGGACAATCGAGGCCGCAAGTTCAGCCGCGATTTTATACAAAGGTATATCTGCTGATCCGGATCGGTACAAAGTCGGGTTGAGAGATTCATTCGTTATGTTTAGCGAGTAAAGAACTCCGGTAGTCAACCGCACTATTGGCTCAGCGCCGAAAGTTCGCTTTGCGTTCGGATGGATTGACCGTATGTTGAGCCCCCAACGGTAATCAAGGTCATTATTTTGTGCCTCTTGAGTACGAACGAATGGCTCGGCGGTGGGCGCAAAAACCTTGAAATCACTGGTCCCCGGATCAGGATGCTGGCGAATCAAAAACGTATCAACCAGCGGCCCTTTCAATAGCGGAATGACTGTTGGCGGCCGATTGGGCTTATTCACCACCAGCATTACCTGAAGGTTGTGAGAGTCAGCGAAACGATTGACGCCGATTTCACAGGATTTATCTGTGTCGTCGTCTGCAGCTTGAAGCAGTAGCTGACCGGCAAATTCGATCGTTATCTTCGAAGTCAGTGTCGGAGGCGCGTTTGTTGTGCTAAATGGCATTTGAGTACTCCTGAATTTGGGTTTGGCACGACGGCTCTATTTCAAACTGGTATGACGTCGCGTTACTGAACGTTTCATAGAGCTGGGGACTTTTTTACATGGGGACATTTTTATTTGACAGACCAGATCTGCCCGTCTAATCTTTCCCCTGACTCTCGCTTCGTACGCTTTCGATCCAAATAATGAGGGAGAATTTCCGGGTGAGGCAAGTTCTCTGTGTGTTGGGAACGCGAAGCTCGTCCTTCAGACTCTCCTGATCCTCGTTCTTACGCCCAATAGCCTTTTGCTTGCTTTTGTGCGAACTCGAACCTGACCGTCGGTTGCCTCAGATACTGATGAAGAAAGAACGCTCTCCCACTGAAGAAGAATTCGACAAGCTACTCCTCTGGTTCCATCCTGATCGCAATACTGCAGCGGATCTCCAAGCAAAGACTCAAACGCGTTTAATTCAGATCTTTACCTCACGAAGCTGCCCAGATGCCGATGAGCTTTGTTATGAAGTTATCAACCGTATCGCGGTTAGAATTGATACCGTAAGAGAGAAATTCCCCAATGCGGCTCATTGCTGTCATTCTTTTATTGAAAATGTTTACCGTGAGTGGCTACGCGATCAGAAACTGAAGAATAACGCTCGGGAACCCCCCAAACCGCGCCTGGCAGAAGTGCTCGAACGAGAAGATCGGTGCCTTACAAAGTGCCTGAAAATACTGGATGAGCCTGATCGCGACCTTTTTGTGCGTTATTTTGCAGGAGAAGGCCGCGCCAGAATTGAGGCCCGCGAAAAACTCGCTCGGGAACGGGGAATGACGCTTAACGGTCTAAGAATTAAAGCCCACAGGCTCCGTAAGCGAATGCGTCTATGTATCGAGGAGTGTCTGTCGGATTGAACGCGAAACGATTAAACCGGGAGCTTCATATCTAATAGCGGGACTCCCCAGGGGCGGTTTGCATGGTGCGCGAATATAACGAACAAAATACCATCAGGCGCTTTCTGCTGGAGCAACTCTCTGACTCCGAACGGCTGGATTTTGAATTACGGCTACTGACTGACGAACCGCTTTCCGAAGAGGTCGAGTTTGTCGAAGACGAATTAATTGACGACTACCTCGCCGGCGAGCTTTCTTCAGTAGACCAGAGTCGATTCGAGGAGGTTTTCCTCTCAACGCCCGAGCGCGAGCGCAAGCTTAACGCCGGTCAGGCGATGCGGCGATACTTCCAAAACAACCCCCTCCCGCCCCCGGCTCCAAAGCCGAATATCTTTAGTAGACTGAAGAAATGGTTTGGATCACTGTCGATACCGATCGCTGTGCCGATAACAGTGGCCGCGATGGTCATCGTGGGAGTGGCAGTTTGGAATGGAGTTTTTCGGCAGTCCAATTTGGCCAAAGGTCTGGTAGCTCTTAATGAAGCGTACCGCTCGGAGCGTCCGGTAGAAGCGCGGGTCTCCGGCATCGACCACGCCCCTTTCATCACCCGTCGCAGCAACCAACCTGTAGCTGTAAATGAGATCGAGCGCCGTCACGCTGACGCGCTTTTGATAGAGGCACTCAAGCAAGATCCCGGTTCGAGTACTTATCATGCCGCCGGCAAGCTTTACCTCTTAGCACGCGAACTGCCAATGGCAATAAACTACCTCGAACAGGCAAGACAAGGTGATCCTCAAAACCCGCAAATCTATGCAGACCTTGGCGCCGCGTACCTGGCAAAAGGGTCATTCGAATTAGAAGCCGCTAAAGCTGACGAAAACGACGTTAACGCCGGCCAGGGTTCTGAGGATCTCGCTCGCAGTCTTGAATATCTCAAACAAGCACTCGAACTCAATCCCAACCTGCTTGAAGCGCTCTTCAATCGAGCGTTGGTCCATGAGCACCAACAGCTAACTGAACAAGCTAAAAGCGATTGGCGGATCTATTTACAAAAGGATCCAAACTCTCCCTGGGCCGGCGACGCGCAAAAACATCTGCAGGACCTCGAAGAGAAAGGAGCGAAAACCAGACAGAACGGAAAACCCACCGCTGCATTCCTCGAAGCGTTTGCAGCGGGTAACGACGAAGCCGCCTGGCAAGCTTATGTACGTCCGAACGGCGCACGAGGCAAGATTCCGCGAGATCTAATTAACAGTATCGTTGCTAACGACTCGCAAAGCTCGCAGAGTGTCAAAGCCCTGACTTACCTCGGTCAACTTCAACTGAATAAAACGAGCGATCCTTACATGGCTGATCTCGCCAAAGTGTATGCTTCGATCTCTCCGCAAACACGAGTCATCCTGGCACAGGCTCGCGAAGAAATGCTTCACGGTTCCGCGTTGGCCAGGAAATCACAGATGGATGACGCAATGGCATCGTTTGAAAATGCCCGCAGTCTCTTCGAGAAAGCAGGAAACGTTCCTGAGACTCTGACGGCTGAACGTGCCATTGCTGCTGCTGCGACGGTGCAACCGAATTTACCCAAAGCCCAGGAAATACTGGCTCGCATCATCACTATTTCCGGGTCAAGGAAATACAACTGGTTTCTTGCGAACTGTTTGACGAAGCAGGCACACGTAGAAATCAATCTCAATAACTTTTCCAAAGCTATAGACAGCGTGAACCGAGCGCTTGAGCTGTTTCAGGAAACAAACGATCGAGGCGAAGTGTCGGGCGCCTTAATGCAACTCGGTCAATACTATTCATTCCTGAGCGATACCAAAACGTCTCTCTCTTACCTCGAACGCGCGCTAACGCTGAACGAAGAAGAGCCAATACCCGACGACATAATCTGGCAAACTTACATAACCGTATCGCTCAATCTGTGCAGCTTAAAGCTCTACCGCGCGGCGCTAGATTACCAAAATGAAGCATTACAGAATCCCTCCGCACAGCCCGAAGCGCCGCTTACACGCTCGCGAAATTATCAATATCTCGGCCTCACTTATGGCTACCTGAAACAATTCGACCTGGCACTTCAGAACGTTCAGCTCGCTTACGACGAGGGCAAGTTGCTGGCAAACGAACGAAACGGTCAAAGCATAATGGCCAATGCCGCACTCAAGTTCGGCGATCTATACCGAGCACGCGGAGATCCTACGAGTGCGTTGGCCGCTTACGACGAAAGTCTGGGCCTTTACGAAGCCCTCAATTTCCAACACTACAGTTACGCCGCTCACAAAGGAAAATTTCTCGCCCACCTCGCGCTAAAGAATGACGCTTTAGCTTCAGAAGAGCTGCAGGTTGTTCTGAAGCTCTTCGATCAGTATCGAGAAAAGATTTCGCTTGAACGACAGCAAATGTTTTTCTTCGATCGCGAGCAGGACACTTTCGATCTCGCTATCGATTTCACTTACTTCAAGCAGGAGGACCAGTGGCGCGCGTTTGAGTATTCGGAAATTTCCCGTGCTCGAAATCTGCGCGATTTAATAAATCAAGGTGCCGAAGTAAACAAAACTGATCTCGGACTCGATCTAAAAAAAGTCGAATCCAAAGCGACTCCGAGCCCGACACCGTTGAGCCTGGATGAGCTTCGTCGAAATCTGCCCGAACAGGTCCAACTGGTCCAATATGCAGTGCTTGAAGATAAACTGATGATTTGGACCATCAGCCGTTTGAATCACTCAAGTAAATCCGCTTACGTCGAACGGGCGAAACTCACTGAGTCAATCACAACCACTCTCAAACAAATCACCGCGCGTGATGATGCTGGAGCAACTGCCAGTCTAAAAAATCTTTACAAGCTAATCATCGAGCCCATTAGGGATAAACTCGAGCCTGGTAAGGTCCTGTGCTTTGTACCTGACAAGGCGTTACACTACGTGCCTTTTGCTGCCCTGATGTCGCCAGACTCGGGACATTACCTGCTTGAGGATTTTCCGGTGATGGTTTCACCAAGCGCCGCCTTCCTGATTGAATCGTCGAAGCGTGCGGGCGGGAGGGTGCCGGTGAAAAACGAGCAGCTTCTGGCTGTTGGAAATCCGCTTGTTGATCGTACGGCTAATCCAAATGCGGCAGATTTGCCGGGCGCCGAACGCGAAGTCGATCAAATCACGTCGAATTATCCACTTCCACTTCCCAAGATCCTGGTCGGACGCGACGCCACTCGCAGCGCGATATTAAATGCGATTGTCGGCGCTGATGTGGTCCACTTTGCGACACACTTTCAAGTTGATTCTCGGTCGAGCCTCTTATCAAAAGTACTCCTTGGGCCAGAACCGGGTGATCGCGCTCATGCTCAACCCTCCGGGCTGAGCGCCGCCGATATCTACCAAATCAAACTTCCACGGACCAGGTTGGCGGTGCTCTCCGGGTGCCAAACGGCGATCGAACAACAGTTCGCCGGCGAAGGGTCAATCGGTTTCGCGCGGTCGTTTTTGGTAGCAGGAGTGCCTGTTGTGGTAGCGAGCTTGTGGCCAGTAGACTCGGATGCAACCGGCGATCTGATGATCGCATTCCACCGCTTCCGCAAAACCGGTCTGTATCCAACAACCGAATCGTTAAGGCGAGCTCAACGACAAGTATTGGCTAAGGGGAATTATCGAAGTCCTTATTACTGGGCCGGCTTTACTGTAATTGGCGGGTATTCTACCTTCTAACTTGCGACATCTCACTTTGCTTTCCGCGTAGCGGCGAATAGGGCGAGCGCCGACCCACCGACAAAAAGTAAAGCACCTCCAACAACGCGGGCCTGATCGGGAATCTGGCGGGGTCGGTAATTACAACTCCGGATTTCGGTTCGACGTACAAAGCGCGGTATGTGATCACGCCACCGGCAGTGGCAACCAAAATGCCGACGATGAGAAGGAGAGATTGTCATTGCGTATTTCACTCTGCAAAAACCAATACTACACTTAGCACCAAGACCTTAGGCCTATATTACGAACTAGTTGGCGACACAGAGAAGTCCAATCGAGTTCCATCGGAAATTGTCGCTCACTTGTTATTTTTTGATGTGTGGCGAGCAGTGCGGACTGAATCATTTCAGAAATCCCCAACAAACCGCTCCGTGAACCGGGTAGGATCTTGTTAGTCGCTTGTTAGCTATCGTGAAAATGCCAGCTCAGGCAGCGATAGCACCGATAGCCTCTAAAGGGGACGGAACTCAAGGCGAGAATCTTGGCTGTTTACAAAGAAGCGATTTTTCGTGAATTACTGATGGATTAATTTTCGACGTCCATACCCATCGTCAGATAGACAGGTTTCAGGCGCTTTTCTATTTTTTTACGCAGTTCTTCAGTTGGAATGTTAAATCCAGCTGCGATCGCTTGTTGCATGACTCTTTCCACGGCGGCGGTGAAGTCTCGGCGAGCTTTTACTTCTGGACGTGGTAAGTCCTTAAGACCAAAAACCTTCGTTAAATGCTTGGCTGCTTCCAAGGCGCTGTAACCCTCTATCTCATGTTGCAACCCCATTATTGGCGATCCGTCTTTATCGAACCCGGCAACGACCTGCCGGACCTTTACTTTCTTGATCAAGTGCGAGATTCCGAGTTGCTTGGCTCGTTGTAAGAAGTCACTTTCAGGAACATGTCCGCTATGTCGAAGCGCATCTGTTGGACCAACGTACCGATAATCTCATTTGTATTGACTGCGGCATCATTGGCAATTCGTTGGAAACGCTCGCGCATGTCTGGAGTTTTTATGATTTGATAGATTCTTCCTTGTGCCGTGGCTTCCGAATAACCAGCATCGAGTGCGGCGCTCCGCACGTCCTTGTCGGCGAGAACACCCTTCACTAGGTTGTCACGTTGGGCTGCATCAAGCTTACCGAGTTTCCGTTCGCCCACGGTTTTTAAGGAATGTCTCGAGCAAGGAACTCGGTTTCTGCATGGGCGGCCCGATTTCGTCTTGCCCGCTTTGCGGAAGATGTGCGAAACGTTTCGTATCGCGGCTTCATTAATATTGGGAGATTCACAGCTCAAACTCTAAATCCTGCCGTTCGATGATCGGCAGGATAATCCTCAACCTCTTAATCTTAAGGAGATCACATTATGGCAAACGTCGTTGGCAATTGGACCCTGACAACCGATTGGGGATGCGACGGCAGTATTACCGGTTCATTCAATCAAACCTTCAATGCGAACGGGACCTGGAGTTCAACTCCTTTCGTGCACAGCGGAAGGTGGTATCAGGTCGAAGGACTCGTGGTATGGACCTTCGACGATACTCCGAATCTCGTCTATGCGGCCAATCTTTCAGGAAGCTGGATGGCAGGTGTCCAGGGATACGAAACTGCAGGGGGGATTAAAGGTTGTTTCGGTGGCCATAGAGCCGAAATAGCGGCCGTTAAGGTTCTCTCGCAAGCTGCTGCGAAATCGGCGAAAGTCAATCCGGCCCTCGGCCCGAAAAAGGGCTAAAGCGCCGCGCTAATTGAATGACGCCCTCAGTTTTGAACGCAGTGGGCCGGGGCTGAAGAGCCTTGGCCCACTGCGTTCAAGCTGCGTGCCGGCTGTGCGCCAACTCAGCCACAAGCCGACAAACTAGGCCGATCAGAAACGATTACCTTTTGTGTCCGCGTCAATAAATTACCAATAGATGAGCACTCGGAGAATCTGAGGAAAACGGAGCCGAGTTGTCGGATGTGCCTCAAGTATGCTCGCGCGTGAAACTCAGATATAGTGTGTCTGCTCAAAGTCTCTTTCCTACCTTCGTTATTTGAGCTGGCGGTTACTTACCCGCGTAAGCAACTAGAAAAGATAATTCTCTTAAGCGATCCGTTGAGATTGTTTACTGTCCGTATCCCTGAAAGGATCGACGATGGATCTGAATAAATTCCGTGTCAGCAGAATCGGGTATTTGATTTTCTTGGTCCTCGCTTCGTGTACACCGGCGATCGCGCAAGGCGCGAGCGGCCTCGGCGGTAGCTTTAATAATCCTGCGGGCGAGATCGTTACCCGAACCATCGTGGATCGAGTGGCGCGTCGCCGGCTCAAGAACACGCGAGCCGTGATGCCCGCCAGCAATGATGCCGTGGTCCATTTTCGTTCGACTGGCGCCCAACTGAAGACCCGCGAAATTGCCAACATAATAGATGCCGGCAACGCACAGGTATTTAACATCATGAGCACCATCCTGACGGAATACGAAAAGGGTGCGCGGGCCGCAGGACATCCTAACGATCTCGCTCTCGCTCTGAGTTTTTTCTTCGCTACCAACGCCAGCATCTACCACAACGCCGGTGAGCCGGCTGACCCGGCGATGATGGAGTTGCGCGACACCATCACAGAGGCCCTGGTCGAAGGCAAGGCCCTGAACGGAGTCACCGATCGGCAGAAGCAGGAGATGTATGAAACCCTCGTCATCTTCACCGGATTCGCGCTCGCGACTTATCAGGAAGGTAAACAAGGCGGTAATGCTGAAACCGTGAAAGTCAGCCGGCAACTTGCCGGACAGAATCTGCTGGCAGTTACAGGCATATCGCCGGACAAGATCAGCTTTAGCGCTCAGGGCTTGAGCATCGACAATAGCGCCGCGGCGGCCAATGATTCAAGTAATGCTGCTCCTGCCGCAAAAGTATCCAATGCCGACTTTCTCGACTTTGATCCGTTTCCTGACAAGCCCTACATCCAGCCGCAGAAACCACTGATCGGCCGTTTGCGAAAGACGATAACGACAGACGATCTCGCTGGCACGTGGGAAATCGGCGGCGCCGCCGTCACGACGTATGTCAGCTCCGGCACCGGCACGTACACGGATGCGTCGTTCTTTGGGAAGAAATATTTTATTCGCGCCGACGGCACGTACGATTCGAAATTCCAGGGCCGGGCCAGCAACACTACGATACGTGAATCGGACAGCGGCACTGTGGTTCTGTCTGGCGGCTTCATCACCATGAAGTCCAGGCAGAACCCGGCGATGCGATATCAGTTCGTAGCTTTCATGAGCCAGCCAAACGGAGCGGCGGTTCTTTCACTGCGATATATCGGCGAC
>Ga0134124_10002262_pt1 | contig 15555 bp, 16 predicted proteins | sample KB304_FD_96880 | JGI IMG/M metagenome (GOLD analysis project Ga0134124, IMG submission 96880) | Terrestrial soil microbial communities without Nitrogen fertilizer from Kellogg Biological Station, Michigan, USA - KB3-0-4 | ecosystem: Environmental > Terrestrial > Soil > Unclassified ... | reverse complement strand
TCATTGACGTCGTCCGGCACATCCACTGTACCCTTTAAAACGTTATCTAAAATGGTCTTACGCTGCTGCTGGCTATTCGCCTTAAGCAAAATCACGTAATCGGCGTTATTCAGGAAGCCAGTATCAGCGAACTTCTTAGCTTGCCCCGAAAAGATGATACTTAGATTCATGTGCCTCCCACGGGTAAATAGCTGCATTAGACGGTCGTCGGAGCGTTGGCGGACGCTGACCTTATCGTCGAAGATAATCAACATAGATAGGGGGTTCTTGCCTTCAGCAGCTCGCTCCTTATTCTGCCCCTCCATAATAGTGATCGCATCGTAATTCATCGACGTCCAGAAGTGGGTTTGCCCGACCGGTAAAACTGGACCTAAATCACTCTCAGTGTCTCCAGAGTCACTCACAACAATGAAAATATCGTATTTGCTGCGAAGGTAATTACGGATTAGGTCCTTGATCAGATAACTCTTGCCGGAATTGCGGCTGGCGAAGATGATCATGCTGAAGTAATCGCCGCGTTTGAATTTGGGCTTCCATTTATTGAGCTTCAGCTCTAGTTGAGCGGGCGTGATCCTATCGCTCATCTCAAATAAGCACGTATATTGCCACCGAGATAATCAGCCGCGATCAGAGATAATAGACGAAGCGAACAAGTCCCCATCCTATCGCCGCCTTCTTCCGCCACACATATAGCTTCAACCTTCCGTGGAAGGCTAGCCAAGAGCCTACTTCAAAAAGATTGTCGGAGATCTCATCCCCGAACCACTTGCCGAAGATGAGGCGGCAGATCCAATCTAGTCGCTTTTTTTGAACTCCTCCTGTACACGCTTAGCATTGGCAAACGCTCGGTTAGCTCCCAGAGTCATCATGAAGATCATGTAATGGTTAATGGGAGATAAGTATTTAGACAGCGTTTCAGAGTTCTCAGAGTAGATTTCGGCTAAGATCTCTTCTAACTGCTGACGATTTTCAAGACAATCATCTGTTAGTCCCCTTAAATCGGTTCCTAGATCCTTGCGGAAATTTACTGAGGTAAGTTCGGCGCATCTCACTACCAGCATGTTAAATTGGAATAGAGCCTTTGCTCCCATCTTCGACGTTCGTTTTACTTCAGTGGCGTGCTCAACGGCTTCATTAGCGTCCAGCAAATCAGCTTCTGCTTGCTTAGATACTTCTGTCTGCTTCTTGAGCTCTTCCGTCGTCCCCTTTATCAGGTTAATCGACCTATTAACTAGCCAGGCAAGGTGTTCTTCCAACTGCGGCTTATTCATGCGGTTAAAATGGGATTCAGGCCGAGGATTCTCGATCTTAAGCTCTTCTTGCAATCGCAAGATTTTAGCGACGATTTGAGGCTTAGTCTCTTTTTTCGATGATTCTGCCGGAGCGGACCACTTTACATCTCCGGTGGCAATATGTGCCGGAGCGGTAGTCTTAACATGCGAATTTATCGCTTCGGATAATCGTTGAGCCTCTGCAAGGCGTTCATTCATCTCATTATCGTCGATTCCGATAACAGACGCTAAGTCTTGCTTCTCAAGGGGTATGATGTTGTCTTCGGGCGCTTCGCTGCTGCTCATCGTTTGAATTCGGGCGTATATTGCGGCGGCAAAAAAAGGGATCGAATCTAATTATTTGGTCCATCCGTCAGTACCCGTTCCACTGCCGTCGGGTAAACCTCCGGTGAATGTTGAAAAGGAGTCCGTTATTGAGTCCTTAACGGACATGCCAGACGATATGTCTTTAATGACGCTCACGGTCGATCCAATGGGGCTAAAACCAGATTTTTCAAAGTAATCGATGATCGCTTTGGCGGCACCGATCAATACATCGACGATGACCTCCAGAACGTTAGTAATAGTGTCCTCCGTCATGTATTCGAGCGCTTTACCCACACTACCGTAATGGTTGTAGTAGGATGCAAATTCATAGGTCACAAAACCACCAGCGGCGAGGATTCCACCAGCAACGGCAATCCAAGCACCATCGACAACAATGTCTTTGGCGATAGTCATGCGTTCAACGAATTGCTTTGCTGCGTTAGGCTTCATTATGATAAGATAAGCAAGATACGCAAATCCAACGACTCCAATAATTGGAACGATCGCTTTCAGGTCGCTGGCGACTTGTGCCTGCATCGCCGCTTGTTGCGCAACATATTGTGTGATTGCCTGACTTGCGGCGACGTCTGGTGCTTTGATGATCTCTGCAGATGATGGGATTTGGCTTTCGGGAACTCTGATCCATAGATTTGGCACCACATTGCCCGGCGGGACGTCGATGTATGCACCGTTACTGGGATTCTGGAACACTTCTCCGGACGAGATATTATTGGATCCAGCTACTTGGGGTAAAGACGGGTCAGGAACGAGTTGTTTAGTCCATCCACTCGGGACTGGCAGTCCGGGAGGTATTAAAATAGTCTCTCCGGAAGTGGAAATGTAGTAATCCCCCTTGCTAAGTACAGAAGCGGACGAAACAGACACTACTGGCGCTGGAGCACTTGGAATAGAAGGTGGTGTCGCTACTTGAGCTTTGGCTGGTGGAGGTGGCGGAATAACCGGAGATGGTGCAACTGGCGCATCACCGGCAACAAGAAGTAAAATGGATCCTGGCGGCGTTGGTTGATTTCCGGGTATCGCTATTATCTGACGCTTGGTTCCTGTTCCCAAGCCATATGTATATACGGCGTTCGCGTTCCGTGATGTGGGCACATAGACCTGGTCAAATGGAATTCCATTAAGGGCGAATGACTTTGTGATCGTCCCACTGATGTTCGTAAAGCTATACGCGGACGACATGTGAATAGACGGGGGTTATATTTAGGCAGTTATTTTATTTCGCCGCGTTAGATATAGACCCTCAACAGAGACACTCCCACACACATTCATTATGTCCGCTTTACTATCTGATCCCGCCGTTAAAGACGCCAGTATGTTGGCACTCACTTACGCTATCCGTGAAGGTGTCGTCGACCGCAGAATGTCTAAACTCAGCGAATTGGCCACAATTGGTGGCTCCCAACTCGTCTATGATAAACTCCTTGCCAGTTACTTCGGTGGCATGCTTTCTGGCTTGACCGGGGAGAGTTATTGGTCCGGTTTACTCGGAAACGCTGCCGGACTCAGCTTGGTCCTTTATATGCTCCGCAATGTCGGAATTACACGATCCGATGATGTCGGTGAGGGTGGTGTTCTGCCGTCCCCATCTTCTCCTATGCTGTCCGCCGTCACTGAAGCCAGCGAACTGTTGATCGAGAAGATGCTGCTGCAACAACTGCTCGGCAAGACTAACCTGCCGCTTGTCGGCGGAAATGGTTCAACTGGACCACAACCTGCCGGAACCCTTCCTGGAGCCACTTATTAACCGTGAAATCAGTGATTCGCGTATTTAACAGTGCCAGTTAAATCCCCAGGCCTTTTTTTGGCCAAAAAATCTAGTTGGCGGACGCGTGGTTAGTTGGCGCCACGTGTCATGCGAAATTCAACAGAGATACCCCACGCTCTTCCGTTTAATTGGAGTTCCGTTCCAGACGCGTCCGTTAAGTAAAAGTCGAGGTTAGCGATGTTCTGTGGGACGGGGAACACCATCCACTCGCCTGGAATCTGTCCGTTGTTAAACGAACCCATATTTCCGAAGTTCGGCATCTGGAAGATCACGTCCGAGCGGATAAACTGCCCATCGGTCCCGTTGTGAAGTATAGAGCTCGCTCGTTGATTCTGGCCGAAGTTCAATCGCGACGAGCAAACGTAGATCGACGCCGGTCCGTTTATGTTAAATACATTGCTAGCTACGATCGTGGTCGCTGGAGCGATGGCGGAATAGAACCCGAGGATGGGTCCCATTCCTTGCAATGCCAGTTCTGTGGCGGTTATTTCGATATTGGCATCTGTTCCACCTGTCCGTTGAATGACGACTTTGAAATTGGGCTGAGTGAAGTCAACTGTGATGCTTGTGCCGACCAAGCTAAGCCATTGGGTTTGGATGTATTGGGATAGTTGAATAAACGTATAGTTACCGGCGGGTATTGCCATGCTGTGAGATCCGGTAGCGTTTCCCTTCAAACCGAAGACGAGATCGCCGGTTTTGATTGTGTAGAATGAACGCGGAACGTCCACCGTCTTGATCCTGTAGGCTTCAACATTGAGTAGTTGGGTTTTAAGGGGGAGAGAATACCGACTCCCCAAGTTAATGGGCAAATTAAGCGCTTCGGCGGAAGAAGACGCGAATATGCAGGTATCGAAGTTCTCGGTCATCTTGGTTGCGGTGCGTCGCTTGCTTGCGTTATATTAAAGACGGACGAGAAAATCCCCGCGGCAATATAACCCCTTAAGTATGAGCGATGCGGCTGGTACCGATTTAACGGATCTAGTTAGCAGCACGACAGACAATAGTAATACCCTATACATCATCTTGGCGGTGCAAGTGTTGTTGCTGATCGAACGGATCTTCACGAACGTCTTCAAGAGGGTCAAGCGATGCAAATGCTCCGAATGTTGCAGCGTGGATATGGTAAGCAGCAGCTTGAGTTTAAGTGATTCGCCAAAGAAAGCGCGTAGACGGTCCGTGGATGTTGAAAAACCTGAATTGGCGGAGTACCCAAAGTCTGGACCAAATACTTCGGGTAACCCTAAATCTTCACAGAATGAAGAATCGTCTGAATATGAGGGGTAGTTTGCAAAGTCCCACCCCAAACAAGACAGGTTGTGAATTTATGGCTGTGTGGCGCTAGTACCCAAGGTTACCTCAAGTTTATATACACATAATCAAACTACATCCGACTTCGGGTAACCCTAGATCTCTTCAAAAAAACGAATGGATGCGATTCAACACCGACTAAGGTGAATACACAATAACGACGGGTTTTTGAAACTGACCGGATTGGAATGCCACTGACTTGTCTAATTCAGTAGCGCTCATTGGCAAACGCTTTATTTCGAAGAATTCGGATGCGTAGTCCTCCATTACAAGTACGCGCCTTCTGGTGGCACCCTTTCCCAAACGTTTACTACGGACTCTGAAGCCATACGGCTTAAGCAGCTTATTGACCAGTGACTTTAGGTTTTTGTCCTTCGGCGGCTCACAATGCTCCAATTCATGTATTTTTTGATTATAGAGCCGAGTGATGCAGTCCAAGACTGGCTTATAGTCAGCAACGCAATTTTCGAAGAGTAGTCTAATTTGGCTGATGTGAGAATGCCGCCCTGAAAGATAGTGGTAGTCGATTTTATCTTCATCCGTTAGGTTCTTGGCTCTATCGTCTAATTCGATCACCTTGTCTATTGTAAGGTCTCTATAAGCCATTTCCTTGTAGCATTGCATGATATCTCGCTTACTATATTGCTCCACGAACTCTTTATCGGCAAATGGCTTCAATCTAATGTCTTTATTGCCTTCCGGGAAGAAATCATCCGCCAGACCATAGAAGTTCAATAAGTGGTACTTAGCCATCTGAGCGTCCTCTTTTTTGGTCCTCCCGAAATTCTTCAAGAAGACCCTCATGAACTCCAAATCCGCTGTCCCTTGGCTTTGAACCTCTTTGTATATGCCGTTTTTGCTTCCAGGACGCTGATTAAGCGCTTCGAACTGTTCTTGTGTTAACACGGTGGCGTTGGCGATCTCCGCGTAACTGTCGAGCTTCTCTTCTTTCTTGCCTTCCTTGAATTCCAACTTCTCTTGCTTAGCCAACTCAGCCGGAATGGACTGCGGTTCGTGTTTTTCAATTGTCGCGGCGATTATGCCGCCCTTACCCAGTAAATACTTGATCACCGTGCCAAATATGTCTATGCGATTCAGATTGTTAATTCGCATGCAATAGAGCTTGAACTTAAGCGCGGAGCTATTGGGATTCTCAAAATAGTGTTTATATCCATCCCTTTCAACTTGGAATCCATTGCGGATGTACTCTTCACTATTGTCCCTTAATCGACGTTCTTGCTCGTCGAACACATCTTTAAAGCTCGTCGGCAACTGATACCTCTTGGATGCGTTGCATATAACGATTTCATTATCGGTGGTATGTCTAACGCGGCGGAGTGATTGAATCACATCAACAGCGCTTGGGCCTTCATTTCCGCCAAAGCTTTCGATATATGCATAAACCTTGTCAAAATGACCTTTTACGTCGAATGAGATGCCAGAACTCATACAGGGACTGACTAACGCTACATCGTATTGTGAGAGCACTTCGTCGATATTGGAAACGATTCTTTGGTTATCCTCCCCACCGGCATAGATCATCAATATTTTTGCTGATGGCACTCTCTTCAGGATGAACTTACGCATTTGCTTGATCCAGAACTCGTTGTAAGTGGTCGGGATGTACAGTTTCTTGCCTGCAGCGACCTGCTCAGCGATTTCATTGCGCCATGCACTAGAATCCTTGTGAATGGTGATTTTGGGGGCCCATTGATTAACACACTCGTTAATCCAGATCGTCGAGTTTTCTTTGTTTAGAAGCTGTTGGTATGCCTCCACAGTCGGAGAATCAAGTAAAGCATCGGCTATAATCGTTCGCTTGGAGTTTCTGAGTAAATTCCGCAGCATCATTTGATTATGGGGACCTTTACCAGATTTACCGAGTTTGGATATTGTTTGCTGCGCGAAGCTCTTGGCTTCATCGATGATAAGAAGATCGATCTTCTCGTTTCCTGGCTCCAATCTATACATACTCTCGAACTGGACGATTATGCGGTTGTGTTCGTCCAGATTGATCTTGAAGGAGCTGAGTTTATCATACTTCTCGAAACGGATTCTATCGTCCTTTAGGTTCCCATTGACTCGTTTCAGAATCGCCTCAGCCAAAGTCCTGCGGTAAGTGGGAAATACGATCCTGATGTCTTTGTTGATCGCGAATTCCCTGGCGATGAAGTCCATCATCTGCTTAGTCTTTCCAGTTCCCAAATCGCTCAGTAAGAACAGATCCTTGAAATCAGGGACGGTTTCGGAGATAGACGGCAAGTAATCAGAATGGGTTCGGATGACTCTGCCAAGGGTTTCGATTGAAACGGGAATGTCTTCGATGTATTTGCTAAAGGTATGGAGAATGCGGGTTCGTTTTTCTGATCCCTTTTCCTTGCGGCGACATATAAGCTTTAAGCTCTTAGAATCGATAGCGCACATCACGTTTTCATTGTCGTGCTTCTCTTTGCACACGGGGCAAGGTTTAGAATGGTCCACGTTGAGTCTGATGAACGGCTTTTCCAGTTTAGCGATCGTGATTCCTTCGTCCTTCATCTGGCTGAGAATCTGCTCGGCGATCTTCAAATGATCATCAGTAGCGTCAACTGCATATTCCTTTTTGGTTTGTCCCTTGCATCCGTCCGGACACTTATAAATGAGCGGAGCTCGCTCCCTTTCATTGGGGATGTAGGTAACCATTGTGTTGGGATCGAATATCCCGTCTTTTTCCACTTCCCCCGTCTCTTGGTTCTGCTTCTGCAAACGGACGTTTGAACCGAATTTGAAGCTAGTGTGGAGTCGCAAACAGTGTCTGGTGCTGTAAACGTCTTTGTCGATGATGTCGACGAGTTTTGGGGGCAATTCTTCGACATCAAGTTCGAAGGCAAAGTCCTGAGCGAGCTCCTTGTAGAAGCAACCATAATGGTCGGCGTCTATGTAGGCGTTAGTGAACACGATGTGTTTGCTGAACTTGTCTTCCCGATGGCTGACAAGCTCAAAATGGTCGTGTACATCTACTCCACCGCGGCGAAGAATTCCGCAAGCTGAAGCGATGAGTAAATCACACGCGTGGTCGATTTGGGCATGAGTAATGCCGCTGAACTGAGAGTACTTAGCGTCCACATCCATAAAGATGCGTTGGATGCCGCCCTCTCCGTTTCTCAGAACTTCGTGGAGGGACTTATCCTTGTTCATCCCAATGAATGAACAAGCGTCGGTGATCGAGTTGAAGCCTTTGTAGCGACGAGCTCCATTCTCGTTGATTTGCTTGGATACCCTAATTTGATCAGTGCAGTCCGCTAGATGGTAGTAAAATCCATCAGGATCGATTTTCGATTTCTCGGGCAGGGGGGTGTCTATGGTCATAGCCTTGACAAGTTTTCTCTATATGGGTGGTGACAACTTTTCCGAAATTCGAAATTAATTGCCCGGGCCAAAAAATCGATGACCCCTCGAAACTCGAAAATAAGGGGTTCTCACGGCTCAGCATCATCCAATTCATATTTGGCTTTGATTTCTTCGACTTTATGGCCTAGTTTCTCTATCCTCTCCTGGGTTCGCGTAACGACATTTAGCTTGTAATTAATGGCCCGCCTGTGTATGCAGCAATACTTGTGATTATCGTTAATCATTACTAGGCCGCATTCCTGACCTGCTCTCGGGCCCTTACTCATTACGTAAGGGCAAACGTTGTGGATTACGACCTTCCTTCCCATTGTATCTCGTACGAATATACTCTCTCGATGTTGTCGATAGGTATTGACTTAGTAGTGTATATGTGTGTTGCTAACTTTAGATCGGATTTAAATTAATCCCGGAATCGCGTTTCTACAGAATGGCCCAGCGTCGCGATTGGAGGGGTCGGCCATATAATTAATTTCGAACGAGAGACATTTTGTCATCCGATATATACGACACACTAGTCAACACACATCAACATGCCGTTCATTACCGATCAAGAGTGCATTAAAACGACTGGGCTCAACATGGAAACCCTATTATCTTACGTCGATGAGGATTACGTGGTTAAGGACCGAAATGGTGTTCCGATACCGAAAATGACCGTTCGCTATACAGACGAAGACGTGAAGCAGATGATAAAGGATGGAAAGACTCGATTCGCCAATTTCCTTAACCCCGAGCTTGTTGCCGAGCATTACAGAACGAAATACCCGTACCGCGATGATTTCGGCAACCCAAAGCCCACTGGGTGCTAAACGCCACATAGTGGATTTGATTTTTTGCGAAATGGCCTGGCGTCGCGATTGGAGGGATCGGCCATATAATTAATATTATTCGCGGCTGGGTTTGTCACCCGACATATACACTCACTAAGTCAATACCTACTAACATCACCACGTCAACATGTCAGACATCACTTACGCCAACGGCTACATTTACCGTCTATGGAGTCTCTTCTCCGACAGAGTTTACATTGGCAGCACCCACAACCCAATCAACGAACGATTGAACAATCACCGAAATCTATTCCTCGGAGGCCACAACTCAACACGCGCCACTTCATTGTTTATGGAGGTTGGCGCTGATAATGTCCAAATCGAGCTTTTAGCCTCTTTCACCGACATTACCAGAGAGCTTCTTGAGATGCATGAGCAGAGGTGGATTGACGATTCACCAAACGCCTTGAACTGCAACCGAGCAGCCAAGAAACCCAAATTCGAACTGAAGAAGTATGATCCGGAGAACTACGTTAAGAATCTGTTCGATATGCACGGAGACGAAGTCGCTTCCATCCCCGTTTCATTGACTACGGCGTACAAACAACAGAAAGCGAAGAGATGGTATTATGCCAATCGTGAGAAGGTGAATACGGCTTCTAAAGCTTACTACGCCGCAAACAAAGACAAGGCTCTAGCCGCTAATCACGCTTACTACCAGGCAAAAAAGCAAGAGATCCTCGACACCGCCAAAGCAAAGCGCGATGCAAATAAAGTCTACTGCAATCATTGCAAGAAGGCTTACGGTCAATTCGCTGTTCATAGCCTTTCCAAGAAGCACAAAATCAACTCTGGTCAGTATCTGATCACGCCCCTAGTTGCCGGTGATCTTATCGCTAACTCATTAACACCCGGTTATTTTGATGGACTCATTACGCCGCTAGTCCGCGAGACTCTTTAATCACTTCAGTTTGCGCAATTCTGCCGGATCCACATCAAACACGCCCCGAAAGCAGTCAATTGCGAATGTGGGCTTATACAACGTATCTTTTTTGTCCGATCGTGCAAGTTCCTTCAACTTCAGCTTCTGCAATACGCAACACATCTCAGCGAACTCCCTGACGCTTTCTTTGTAAACTGGATGTAACTCGCCGAGGATCACACTGAATTTACGTTTCTGTTCCTCAGCCATTGAAATCACGTTATATTGCCCCTGCTAAACTTGCGACTGATCCTAATGTATCCGCCGTTGAGTAGAACGCAAATGTGTTAGCCGCGGCGTCGAAGAAATGTGGCGCCAGTTCATTCACGCCCTTCCTTACGTATTGTTTATATCCATCCCGTCGTGTTGCCGCCGAGACATGGCAATATACCTTCTTTGGGTCCATCCCGAGAACCGCCCCAGCGATCTTAGTGTAATACTGAATATTCAGCTGAAGCCACGTTCGGTGCCTTATCTGAAACTCCAAGTGCAAGTGGAGTTTCTTGTCTCTATCGCCAATCTCAATGGACGCTGAGCGGTCTTCGCTGATATCCAATATTTTGCTGAGATGGGCGTCTCTATCCAACACCACCATCATCCCCGTCTTCTTGTCTTTCGTGTCCTTAAAGATCAATGACGATCGAATGGACTTCTTCGTTAGCAGCAAGTTGCCCAGCGACTTAAGCTTATGGTAAAGATTCGCAAATTCGGGACTATCTATCCCATTCCGGAAGCGAACTCCCGGGTTAATCGTCACCATGAACATACTGACCGCATAACGCGATTCAGGTGGTTCCACTGTTGAGACATTGATTCCCGATTGGGTTCGATCTTTGGGCATCTTGATGCTCGTATATCTCTGGCGGCATACTTTCGGCCGACCTCAAAAAATAGGCTAGAGTTCATTCAATCTAAGCTTCTGCCTCCTTCTTCTCTGCTTCGCGTTCGGCGATCTTCTGCATCACAAACGGACTGTAGTTCTTCTTCGGCTTGGCGGATTTCTTCGGGCGAGATTTCTTGCCAGCTTCGACCCTCTTAATCTGTTCTTCCGAGTATCTCGGCTTCTTATCGTTCTCCTTCCGGATTTCGTTAGCGATGTTCATGTACTTGACTTTCGTCTTCGCCAACTTGGCCTTCTGCTTCCTCTTCACTGCAGCTTGAACCTTCTCTTCCGGTGTCTTCGGCATGTTGCCGCAGTATAATTATCGCCAGAAAGTTTACCACCGCACACAATTACCCACGGCAATTCTCCGCAGGCGACTATATAGGGTATTATCTGCCCCATGGATGCAAATCGATTCGAAGGGTTTAGCGATCCTCCCGGATCATTCTGTTTGGTTCTAAGCAGAGAAACTCTGCCAAGTCACTCTGGTTTCGCTGGATGATCTTACGCCTTCATTCTGTGCCGCGCCAGTGGCACAGCCCGAGGGGATCTAGCGAATAGAGCCGCAGAAAAGAAGTTATTTTTAACAGATCCAGTCAGTGGGTCCACAAAGCCCCATGTGGCGAACTCGCTGCGATTTTGAGGTTATCACATATGGAGGGTCCATACGCTAGAAACTTAACTACTCACATTCGTTTCGGTTAAATTTCCATAACAGACGCGGTTTCAACATTCCCACCGTCTTGATCTGTGAAGTCGCTAGATATTTACGCCGTCTAGATTTCTGAAATCCCGATTTCAGAAATTTCCAAATCTCGCCCAAGGTATACCCTTGAAATGGCCAAAACCTGGATTCTCGTGATTTGGCGCATAGCTTATTACGGCCAAGTCGTATCACGAACTAGCGTCGAAAGTCCGTTTTCTGGGGTCCTGATCTCGATTTTTCGGATTTCCGACGAAACTATCTCACCCAAGAATAATGATGACTGGAGCGAATTCAATATACCACCCATTAGCAATCACACCCGTCGCCGACGCGTTCTACATCAACATGATCGCTTTGGCATATCTGATGCGTAGAGACCATTTGCCGCCACAATGTAAAGACTTAACATTAGAACGATTCGGCCAATTCATTCAAACCTGCTTTCTGCAGTCCACTGGACCATTTCAATCAATCGCCGCCGCAAGGGACGCAATAGATCAATTAGCGGACGCTTTGGATGTATTCGCCCGGCTGGCAGTTAATTAGAATCGCGGCCGATTATCCGCGGTCGGATATAATGGATTTCATTACACCTTCTCTCTGTTACCAGATCGTCATTCTCGATCGCGCATGCATTGCCGTTGACGCCAGACTCGAGCGTCTTAAACGAGACATGGCTAGTCTTCTCGCTAAACAGCTGTCAGAAGAACAATTGGCAGCGATTAAGCTTGCATCGGATGAGATAACCGCCGATTTAACGGACATCAAGTTATCAGCGCAATCCGTCGCCACTCCGGTCAATGACGCGATTTCAAGACTTGCGCTTGGTGAGTCCGGCGATCCGATTATCGAATGTGTAGCTATGGCTGCCGAGCATTTCAAGTATTCCACCGCTCGCTTCATGATGATCGATGCCAAATTGGATAATCTCCGTAAACAAGCGGAACTCTAACCGCCCCAAAAAACGAGTGAGCACTACGCTCTATTTTTTGCCGGTTAGTTCAAGTAAGCGCCAACGAAGTGGGATGATGCTCCTATGCTCATGTTGACCGAACTCGGGTTATCTATCGTGCACTCCATAAATCCATCAGCTCCCGAGGGGACGTAAGATGTGTAGGCTAGCGTAAGGGACTTGGCTAACAAACCCGCCGGAATGGTGTAAGTTTCCTTGGCAACTGACACCTTTACACCTCCAATATCTCTCTTTATTCGGACGGTCATTTCAACGGCCGCCGCTGGTCCCGCCCCAGCGAAAACCAACTCTAATTGGACAATACCAGTCATCGAGTAGTTTTGGCGCTGTTGAAGCTGATTGGCAACACTCTGGATATTTGGCGCTTCGTGATCTTCGGAATAGCTAACAGCGGGGAATTGGACCACTGTCTCCGCTGCCGCTGCTGCCAATGTCTGTGCCGCACCAGTAGCGTTTATTTCCGCGCGTACAAGGGCCACAGAACGGAAGAAACCGGCGCTAACATGCTCGCCACCGATGCCAACGTCGGATCTAACTTGAGTCAATCCTCCAGTGGCGTTATTTCCGAGCATAATCTGATTATTCGCTGTAGTTGTTGCGCTGATTCCAATAGCCACGGCATTCGTATGTGTCGCCGTTGCAACGCGGCCAATCGCGATGGATGCAGCGCCCGATCCCACAGATTGCGAACCAATAGAAATGCCGTAAGTGTTTCCAGACGCTCCAGCTGTTGAACTGGTCCCGATACATATACGGGAATGAGCACCACCGCCGCTAACACATGTGTTTACACTGCCGATAGCTATATCGTTTGTTCCGCCGGTAGTGCAAGATGGACCTATTGCTACCCCCTGAATATTGGCACTAGTTGCCAATCGTCCGATCGCGATGGATCTGTCGCCGGTACTGCTTGCGCTTGATCCCATGGCAATACTGTAAGAGACGGACGCTGTTCCGGCCGTACTGCTCTGGCCGATACTAATCCTCCCCTGCTGTCCGGTGCCTACATCAACTGCGGCGTTGCCGATCGCTATATCCGACGGACTTGCGGTCGCCGAACTTACTCCAGCAGCGACACCGCTGCTTCCTGGACATAAGGCAGAAAACCCAACAGCAACCCCAGAGGCACCCGTTGACGCTGCGGATCTTCCCACTACTGTTGCGTTAGTACCGCCGGATGTGGTTAATCCGCCGATAGAGATCTCGCCGGCAGCCACAGATTTCGTGTCTCCATTCATCCCGATCCCAATCCCCAAAGCGGCATAAGTGATGTATTGCGGCGAACTGATCGTGGGATTGTTTGCGCCGGATGTATTACCAGCGGCTAGGACGTTCGCCCATGTGATTCCGAGTCCACTCGCTGGTGTTAAAGTAAGACCGCCGCCAGTCACGACTTGGGGAACATATCCAACAGTGGCGGTTGATTGATTTAAGGGCGTTAATGTGGTTCCCCATAGTAATGCGTTTGCTACGCTCGGGAAGCCGTCAATATTGTAAACGTTCATTGGCGAAGTCATCTCGCTGAGTGATTTAGAGAGGTTCGCTTGTTGTCGGTCGTATATTGAAGGCGGGCATTTAATTTCGGATTTTGCTTTTATCGCCGCCAGAATATACACCCCCAGTCAGATTTACATGTCGGTCGTTCCCCCTGAATACACCTTCTCCAAGAAGCCCAAGCAAGTTAACATCCGCAGGTTGCCTGTTCGCGCTGCTTCGGACACTCAGACTTATTCCAACAACGGAAAAGTGACCATAGTCATTCCACCGGATTTTGTGGACACGCGAGCTGGGTCCTTTTTGAGTTTCTACGCGATTGCACCACTCAACACCGGAACACTGGTTAGGTTCAGTTATCCCATACAGACCTGCTTTCGTCGTATCACTGTTTACCTCGGATCTCAAGTAATCGAGGATATTGACGATTACCAAGCCCTTGCTGGAATGTTCAAGCTCTGCTCATCAAACCAAGCCGTCGTTGGTCCCCAAATGGAGGGTTCTTATACTGACGCCACTCGTGCCACTCAAACGAATGCTGGACGTCAGTATTCTTGCAAATTGCGCCTTGAATCTCTTGAGCGTGTTTGGCCCCTACACAAGCTTTTGGTTCCTCTCCGCATAGTCTTGCAGTTGGCCGACGTTTCCAGCTACATTGAATACGATGGCGCCGCTCCCACCGTCGCTTTCTCGGACTTCTACTTCAACTACTACATTATTCAGCCCTCGGATGAAGTGAATCAGATGCTTGACGCTTCTATCAAGAGCGGTAACGCTCAGGTTTGTTTCCACTCGTGGGATAACTACAACACCGCACTCGCAACGGCGACATCTCAGACGCTTATGTTGCCGTTTAAGAGGAAGTGCATTAACGGCATTATCGCTGGCGTTCGCTTGCAATCTGAGATTGCTTCCGCCGCTGTCACTGGTAAGTTTACTGACCAATGGTCGTGCTCTTCTACTCTCCAGTCGGGATACGTTAAAGTTAACTCCCAGACCTATCCCCAAGACTTCTATAACATGCAATTCAATCAAGGTTATTACCTGCTTGCATGGCCGCTAAACAGTTTGATGAACGATGAGTTCAGTGCATCCACTCGCCAAGCTGATACCTTCAGTGATGCTTCTCCCGTTGATCGCGTGATTATTCCCTTCGATCTCCGCGACGATTCATCTCCCTCCGGCCAAAACGCTTACGGAAACGGAGTTGACACTGCCGCATCCGGAAACGCCCAGACCCTCCAATTGACTTATGCCGCTGCATCTGGCGCCATCTCTGTTGATGTCTTCGGCAAGTACGAAGTTATCGTCACCGTTTTGCCCAACGGTGGAATTAGCATCGATTCGTAAGTACTCGAGTATCTAGCTCGGCAAAAAAAAAAGCTCATTGCCATTACCTTCATCGTCATTTTTTTTCCAATTTTCTAGTCGGCACGGTATCTCAAAAGGCCTCCATTTGTCCCTTTCTTGCAATCTATCACTATGGCATCACCGACCTCGGACATATACGTCCGCATGATGGTCGATAAGTATCGGTTCTCATTGACGTCGTCCGGCACATCCACTGTACCCTTTAAAACGTTATCTAAAATGGTCTTACGCTGCTGCTGGCTATTCGCCTTAAGCAAAATCACGTAATCGGCGTTATTCAGGAAGCCAGTA
>Ga0134124_10002255_pt1 | contig 15580 bp, 13 predicted proteins | sample KB304_FD_96880 | JGI IMG/M metagenome (GOLD analysis project Ga0134124, IMG submission 96880) | Terrestrial soil microbial communities without Nitrogen fertilizer from Kellogg Biological Station, Michigan, USA - KB3-0-4 | ecosystem: Environmental > Terrestrial > Soil > Unclassified ... | reverse complement strand
GGCTAACACAGTCGACGGGAGCAACAATCCGGGCGCAATCGTTCACTTCGCGCCGCCCAGCGCTAACGATGAGTGTGGCGCGGTTACCGTCGATCACTGCAACGACTGCTTCTTCCCGCAGGGGAGTACGGTCGTAACGGCCAGCTCGGCGTCGGGCGACAGTTGCAGCTTCACCGTAACCGTCACCGCGGCCGGCAGCTCGCCAACTATCAGCTGTCCTGGCAATAAGACCGGGAATGCCGACAGCAGCTGCTCGGCGACGTTCAGCCTGGGAACGGCAACCGCGAGCGGTACGAACGTTACGGTGGTGGCCTTCCGCAGCGACGGTAAGCCCGTCTATACGTGCGACGACTTTGGTAATTGCACACGTAACAGTTCAGACCCGGCATTCACTGTCGGAACAACCACCGTCACGTGGTTCGCGTACGCTCACGACATTGCGGGACCATACGACGCGCAGACTGGCGATGAGGAAAGCCATCGAAATGGAAGCGCAACCTGCACGCAAACGGTTGTCGTCAACGATGTCACCCCGCCCACTATCGCAGCGGTATCTCAAACAATTCCGGCTGATGCGAGTTGTCAGGCGGCGGTGCCCGACTACAGCTCTACCGTCAGTGATAACTGCGCATGCTCGGCCTCGGATAATTCCGAAGACTGCCAGAATCATAATGACATCGGGTACAGCCAGACTCCGGCGGCCGGCACAATGCTTCCTCCTGGATCCTACACGGTCCACATTGAGGCAAATGACGGCACGAATACCGCTACCAAAGACATTACGTTAACGATCGCCGACCAGACAGCACCGGCGATCAATTGTCCGGCGAACATCACGGCAAATACCGATGCGGGTATGTGTTCCGCTATGGTCAATCCGGGGACGGCAACCGCCACGGACAACTGCGACACCACTCCGACTATTGTGGGAACTCGCAGTGACAGCCAGCCGCTCAATGCATCGTATCCGAAAGGAACAACGACTATTCATTGGACGGCGACAGACGACGCGGGCAACAGTTCGTCCTGTGATCAAACAATTACGGTTGAGGATCACGAACCACCGACGATTAGTTGTCCGTCAGATATCGTTCTTGAACCTTCTTGCCCGACGGGAGCCGTAGGTACATATACTGCGCCGGTCGGCCAGGACAACTGTCCCGGAGCGAACACTACTCGGACAGCGGGTGGAGCCAGCGGTTCGGTATTCCCAATCGGAACGACCACGGTTACTTACACCGTAACGGATGCCTCCGGGAATTCAACGTCATGCAGCTTCACAATAACCGTGAAGACCGTGTTGCAGACCATTGACGACTTGAGGGCAAGCGTCAATGCAAATCAACAGCTTAACGGAACGCAGAAAAATGGTTTGCTCGCCAAGCTGGATGCCGCCAAACAGCACATTCAAAACGGAAACCAGAATGGAGCCTGCTCTAAGCTGGCCGATTTCATTAACTCGACGCAGAACTTTATCAACCACGGTGATATTTCCGCCGCAACGGGTAACGCGTGGATTAGCACAGCCACGAAGCTTCGGAATGCGATCGGGTGTACGAACAACCCGTGTTCTTGAGAATTAGCTGGAGTGGGAGTGCGTCGCTCAGCGGCGCGCTCCTTCTCCCGTAACCGGCTTTATGAAGCCTTTTTGATGACTATGTATTTCTTGTCAACAATGGGAAGACTCGGCACAACAGTGACCGGAACTGATCCGCGTTCTACTGGTGGCCATCCCCAACTTTCAATGGAAAAAAGGAGACTCCAAATGAACAAGTTTCGGTTCACAATTAAACTTTTGGTGATCGCGACCTTCCTGCTCGCGTTTACTTCCATCGCTCAGGCGCAGGCGACCCGCACCTGGGTATCCGGCGTTGGCGACGACGTTAATCCTTGCAGCCGCACCGCGCCTTGCAAGACTTTTGCCGGCGCAATTTCGAAAACCGCCGCCGGCGGCGAAATTGATGCCCTCGATCCAGGTGGTTTCGGAGCCGTCACCATCACCAAGAACATCACGCTCGACGGTACCGATGGCGCAGGCTTTGGCTCGATCCTGGCGAGCGGCGTTAATGGCGTCAACGTCAACGACAGCGCGACGGGCACGCCCAACACAATCGTGGTCACGCTGCGCAAACTCTCGATCAACGGCGCGGGGACCACGCTCGGCGTGAATGGTGTCAATTTCACGTCCGGCCGGAGAGTCAACATTGAAGACTGCCAGATTTTCAACTTCTCGAATGCGGCGGTGAACGTGTCGCTCGGCGCCACGGCCACCAGCGGCGGATTCGTGAACATCATTGACTCGAACTTCTACAACACCACGCGCGGCATCAAGCTGGCGAACGCGGCCGCCGGGTCCTTCGTATCGGCGTACGTGACCCATAGCACCATTGCGAACATGTCCCAAAATGGCGTGGAGGTTTCGACGAACGGGCACGTCACGTTGAACGACTCTTCGATCACCTTCTGCACCACCGCGGGCATCAACATGAATGGCGGGGCCGGCATCACCGCGAACGTCATCAACACGCAGGTGAGCCACAACGGGACGGGCTTGATCAACAACGCTGCCCTTTCCCAGCTCGGCGGCTCGACCTTTGTCGATAACGCAACGCCAATCTCGATGACCGTCAACCAGGCGGTCAAGACTTTCGGCACGAATAACATCGCCGGCGCCATCGTCGGCGGCGGGTTGGGATTGACACCCGCGCAGTAGTAGCATCCAATCCTGGAAGGCTTTTCTAAATGCTCGCCCCCTGAACGTTGGGGGGCGAGCATTTTTCCCATGAGTCGTGGTTAATTTGATTTTGAAAGGAGTTTGGCAATGAGAAGGGGATTTCAGCTTATTTTGTTAGTGGCGATTACTACAGCGTTTGCCGCGCTGGCCCATGCGCAGGCGACGCGTACCTGGGTTGAGGGCGCCGGTGGCGACGACATTAACCCGTGCAGCCGCACCGCTCCCTGCAAGACATTCGCCGGCGCCATCTCGAAGACGGCCGCCAGCGGCGAGATCGACGTGATCAGCCCGGGCAGTTACGGCGCGGTCACCATTACGAAGAACCTCACTATCGACGGTGCCGGCCAGTTCTCCGGCATTACGAACAGCGTGACCAACGGCATCATCATCAACGACAGCGCGACCGCCACGCCCAACACTGCCGTGGTTAATTTGCGCAACCTCTCGATCACCGCCGCGGCGAACGGGACCAATGGGATCAACTTCACTGCGGGCAAAACGGTGAACATCGAGAACTGCAAGATCTCGGGCAATACGTCGGCCGCGACGAACGGAGCCGGCATACGCGTTTCTTTGACTGCCACAGGCGCCAACCTGAACGTGACCAACACGAGCATCTTCAAAAACCGTGTGGGCATCTCGGCCACGACGACGGTGGGGTTCGTCACCATCAACGTTAACAACTGCGACATCCAGAACAACACTTCGGACGGCATCTTCCTCGACAACAATGCCTTCGCCACCGTGCGCCACTCGAACCTCGCTTTCAACGGCGGGGCGGGACTTAGCCTGGATACCAGCGCGGCCAACTCAGCCACAGTCTCAGGCAGCGAGTTAAACCACAACAACATCGGCATTTTTGTGGGCACGGGCACAACCGTCCGGGTTGGCAGTTCCACCATTAACCAAAACGCTACTAACTTCTCGAACTCCGGAACGATCGTGACGTTCTGCAACAACGAGACAGAGACTGTAACGATTCCCGGTGTGGTAACGACCAACTGCGTGAAGTAACTACCCAAAGGCGAACACGAATGGTGTCTCGCTCGGGATGCGCTATTAATCAGCGCCCAATTTGCCAGGCAGTTGGGCGCTGATTCTTTGTTAGAAAGTGCCGACATCCTGACGAACTGGTCCGCTTTGACCGTCGACGCGCGCGTGCAGAAAATGGCCCGGTTGCGGTGGTCTCCATGCAGTAGATCGCAGTCCCGGCCGCATCACGGTCTTAAAAAGTCTCACTTTCCGGCACAACTCCGTTTTGGAATTGGGGCACTCCGTTTTTCGTGCGCAGGCTGCCCATCGGGGACCGTGGCGGGCTTGCTTGACCGCATTCGCACGTCGCAGCTACACTGCCTTTTCTTCTATTTGCCTCGCAAACTGCGACTTGCGGCAACGATGAATCGGCATATTAAGCATTCAGGAAGGATTTTGCTCGACTTCAAATGACCACGCCTGCAAGCGCGGAGAGCTCGCTAAACGCGAACCCGACTTTTTCTTTGTTGCATCAGGATCTTCCCAATAGACCGCTGGTTGTCATGCAGCCTACGAGATCGTGGAGCTTGTTTGACTTCAAAGAGCTGTGGGCAAACCGGGAGTTGCTGTACTTCCTGATGCTTCGCGACCTGAAAGTACGTTACAAACAAACGGTGCTCGGCGTGGCGTGGGTGGTAACGCAGCCCTTGCTGCTGGCAGTTATTTTTACGATTTTCCTGGGCGTGCTCGTGCGCGTGCCGACGCGTGGTGTCCCATATCCACTGATGGTGTTTACCGGACTTTTGCCCTGGACCTTCTTTTCCACATCGGTAATTCAAGCAGCGCAAAGTCTGACGGGGAATGCGGCGTTAATTACGAAGGTTTATTTTCCGCGCGTCCTCGTGCCGGCAGCAGCTGTGGCCGCTCGGCTGGTAGATTTCACTGTTTCATTATTAATACTTGTCGGATTGGCCTTGTACTTTCGAATCGTGCAAGGCTATCAGATTAATTTCACATGGCACCTTTTGATCTTTCCGCTGCTGGTATTGCTAATGGTTTTACTGACGTTGGGCCTGAGTATTCTCGTGTCGTGCGTAAATGTTAAGTTTCGCGACGTCGGAGTCGCGCTGCCCGTTTTGGTCCAGTTGTGGATGTTTGTATCGCCCATCGTCTATTCAGCGGACCTGGTGCCGGAACGGTGGCGAACAGTTTATTCACTAAATCCGCTTGTGGGTTTAGTGGGCGGGTTTAGGGCTTCGGTGCTCGGGACTGAATTTCCCACTATGGCGATCACCCTCTCGGTGATCGTTACCCTCATTTTACTGGTTGGCGCGTCGTTACTGTTTCGCCGAACAGAAAAGACATTTGCGGATATTGTTTAGCAGGTCGTCGCATGAGATCGATTATCAGTGTTCAGCACGTGTCCAAGAAATTTCTCATTGGAAGACTGCGCTTGCCGTATCAAACGCTGCGCGATTCCGTGATGACTGCCATTAAGGCGCCGTTTAGATTTCGGAACCGAAGTGATTCAACGGAAGATCAGATATGGGCATTGAAAGATGTTTCCTTTGAGGTTAAGCCGGGTGAAGTGCTCGGCTTCATCGGCCGGAATGGCGCCGGAAAATCGACTTTACTGAAAATCCTCTCTCGCGTGACTGAGCCGACCAGTGGCCGGGTGGAACTGTACGGACGCAGCGGCAGTTTGTTGGAGGTCGGCACCGGGTTTCATCCCGAGTTAACGGGAAGAGAGAACATTTTCATGAACGGCGCCATTCTCGGCATGCCGCGGCGCGAAATCCTGCGCAAGTTTGACGAGATCGTGGCGTTTGCCGAAGTTGAGCGATTCATCGATACGCCAGTTAAGCATTTTTCCAGCGGTATGTACCTGCGCCTCGCGTTTGCAGTGGCCGCTCATCTTGATCCGGAAATACTAATTGTTGATGAAGTACTGGCGGTTGGAGATAGCCGTTTTCAGCGTAAGTGTCTTCAGAAAATGGAGGATGTGGGACATCAGGGTCGTACCGTAATCTTCGTGTCCCATAGCATGGCCGCAATTTCGCGTCTTTGCTCGCGCGCGATTCTGATCGAAGGCGGACGGGTCGCGGGCGACGGCCCCACGGATGAAGTTGTAAATTCGTACCTGAGAGGTGAAACGAATTCCGCCGCGGCCCGTGAATGGAACAGCGGCACGGCGCCTGGTAATAACGTGGCTCGCCTCCACTCAGTGAAGATCTGCGATGAGGACGATGCGATGGTTGCGTCAGTGGATATACGCCATCCAGTCGCGCTGGTCATGGAGTTCGAGGTTCTGGAGCCGGGCCATGTTCTCTCACCAAACTTTCACATTTATAGCGAAGAGGGAATCATTCTTTTCGTTTCCAACGATCTCGATCCCCAGTGGCTCGGGCGGCCGCGACCGCCTGGCATTTACACCAGCACGGCCTGGATACCCGGAAACTTCCTGGCGGAAGGCACATTGTATGTTGGGGCGGCGGTCAGCACCCTCGATCCGGTGATGGTGCACTTTTTCGAGCCTCAAATCGTAGCCTTCCGCGTTATCGACAATCATGAGTCAGGATCAGTCCGCGGCGATTACAAGGGTCCATATCCCGGTGTGGTGCGGCCGGCGCTGAAATGGACAACCAAATACGCCCCGGTGGGTGCGACGGCCGCGCGCGAGGAGGCGCTGATCAGTTGAAAGTCGTGATTCTCGCGGGTGGTCTCGGCACGAGGTTAGCTGAAGAGACCGAAGTAAAGCCAAAGCCGATGGTCGAGATCGGCGGACGACCGCTGATTTGGCACATCATGCAGCACTATTCTCATCATGGTTTTCGGGAATTCATAATTGCGCTTGGTTATCGGGGCGAAATTCTAAAACGCTTTTTCGTGGATTACAGTTCTTTGAGTGCCAGCATGACAGTCGATTTGGGACGCGGAAGAGTTGAATCTGACGACAACGAGTGCGAAGACTGGCTCGTACATCTACGGAATACCGGCCAGGACACGAACACCGGTGGTCGCCTCAAACGGCTGCAACCATTTCTGCAGGACGGGCCATTCATGCTCACGTATGGCGATGGCGTCTGTGACGTGAATCTCGCTGACGTTTTGGCCTTTCACCAATCACACGGCTTAATTGCGACCGTGACTGCCGTTCGGCCACCGGCCCGTTTCGGTGGTCTGATTTTTGACGGTCACATGGTGGCTGACTTTACGGAGAAACCGCAGATCGGTGAAGGCTGGATCAACGGCGGCTTCTTTGTATTTGATCCGCGAATCTTCGATTACCTTGAGGGCGACGATACCAGCCTTGAATCTGATGCTCTGGAAAACCTGGCCGCCGACAGGCAGCTCGCCGCATATCGTCACGAAGGCTTTTGGCAATGTATGGACACGCTTCGCGATAAGCGTTTATTGGAAACTCTCTGGCACGAACAACGCGCGCCTTGGAAATTATGGAAGTGATACCGTCGTTGAACTTCCAATTTATTAGACTAGGAGGCACGATCTAGTGCTGAGTTCGATAAAAAGACTTATCCCCCTACCGGTCAGGATAAAAGTTAGAACTTATTTGGTGAAAAGAAGTCAGGATAGGGAAAAGGCTGATTTATTTGCCGACCTTGCCCCGCTCGTCCCTTCCGTCGAACAAATGTACGACGGCCCGCAAAGTCTGGCAGAGTTCAAGGCCAACGGCGAGGAATTCCTTAAAATCTACAAGGACGTATGCGGCCTCAAGGTTGACGAGAAAATGCTCGACGTCGGGAGCGGAATCGGACGGAAAACGTTGCCCCTGACCCGGTACTTTAGCGAGCACGCAGTGTACGAGGGCATTGACATATCGAAAGAAGGAGTCGATTGGTGTCGTAGAAAGATTACAACTCGTTTCCCTAATTTTCATTTTCAGCAGATTGATGTTTACAACAAGGAGTACAACCCAGACGGAACTTATCAGGCCGCCGAGTATAAATTCCCTTTTGCCGACGAAACGTTCACCTTTGTGATGCTCGGCTCCGTCTTTACTCACATGCTGCCGGATGACTTGAAGAATTACCTGTCAGAAGTACGCCGAGTGCTGGCGAAGGGCGGGCGGTGTCTGATTACCTACTTCTTACTCAACGAGGAATCATTGGGACTGATCGAGCGCGGCGAGAGCGCAGGCGACTTCAAAGATGTTCATGAAATCTATCGCACAGTTTCGCCTGAGGTGCCGGAAATTGGGATCGCCTTCCATGAAACGTGGATCAAAGAACTGTATAGAGAAATGGGGTTGACGGTGGCCAGGGTGGACTATGGTTCGTGGTGCGGGCGAAAGAAATATTTGACGTATCAAGACCTGATACTGGCGACTAAGGACTAGCGTGCTGAACCTTGAAAAAAGTTCTTTCTGGCTTGACCGCCCCACGCTCGTAACCGGAGCGACCGGATTGATCGGTGGCTGGCTGGTGAAGCGATTACTGGCAAACGGCGCTGATGTCGTCTGCCTGGTCCGCGATTGGGTGCCGCAAAGCGAGTTGGTCCGCGCTAATCTGCTCGAGCAGGTCAAGGTGGTGCGCGGCGACGTTCGCGAACAGGAGTTGGTCGAGCGCACGCTGGGAGAGTACGAGATTGACACAGTTATTCATCTGGCAGCACAAACCATCGTCGGTATCGCCAATCGCAATCCCATTTCAACCTTCGACACGAACATTCGTGGCACCTGGTCACTGTTAGAGGCCTGCCGCCGCAGTCCGCGGGTCAAACAAATCGTCGTGGCTTCTTCGGATAAGGCTTACGGCGATCATGAAAAGTTACCTTACGATGAGGGCGCTGCGCTGATGGGGCGACACCCATACGATGTCAGCAAGTCCTGCGCAGACTTGATCGCTCAGGCATATGCAAAAACTTATGACCTGCCCGTGGCGGTTACGCGTTGCGGAAACTTTTATGGCGGCGGCGATTTGAATTGGAACCGCCTGGTACCGGGAACTATTCGATCAATCCTGCGGGGAGAGCGACCAATAATTCGCTCAGATGGTACCTTTGTGCGCGATTATTTTTATGCTGAAGACGGCGCTGCCGCGAATATGGTTTTGGCCGAACATCTGGGCCGAAGCCCGGAACTACGCGGTGAAGCGTTTAACTTCTCGAATGAAATACAGGTCACTGTCCTCGAGTTGGTTAATCAAGTGCTGGGCCTGATGAAGTCCGATTTGAAACCCGACATCCGAAACGAAGCCTCCAACGAAATCACCCACCAGTACTTGAGCGCTGAAAAGGCGCGCGGAACGCTTGGATGGGAACCGCAGTTCACCCTTGACGAAGGGTTGCAGCGCACGATCGATTGGTACAAAGAGTTCTTTAGCCCTTCCGCATGATTCAACCATCACTTGTATGCCGGTCGTGTGAGGCAAGCGGCCTCTTTCCGATTCTCGATCTCGGTCGCACCCCCCTGGCCAACGCTCTCCTGACCGCAGATCAGGTTTCCCGGGAGGAGGAAACATTTCCGCTTGAACTGGTGGGATGTCCGGCTTGCACCCTGGTGCAAATCACCGAAACGGTGCCTCCGGAGAAATTATTCAGCGAATATTTTTATCTCTCTTCCTTTTCGGAAACCATGCTGCGTCATGCTCAGTTGCTGGCTGAAGAACTGACCGTCGCCAACAAGCTGAGCTCCAGTAGCCTGGTGGTTGAAATTGCCAGTAATGACGGTTACCTCTTGCAGTACTATCAGCAGGCCGGCGTTCCGGTGTTGGGAATTGAACCGGCAAAGAACATCGCGCGCATCGCAGAAGAGCGTGGCATTCGCACCATCAACGACTTCTTCCGCGCCGACCTGGCAAAAAGGCTCGCGGGCGAGGGCGAGTATGCCGACGTGATTCACGCACACAATGTGCTGGCCCACGTTCCGGACATCAACGGCTTCGTAAGTGGTTTGGCGGAACTGCTTAAACCACACGGGACCGCGGTACTTGAAGTTCCTTACGTGAAGGATCTAATCGACCACACGGAATTCGACACTATCTATCATGAGCACCTTAGCTACTTTTCGTTAACCGCCCTTGACCATTTATTCCGGCGGCACGGAATGCAGATTAGCGATGCCAGGCATCTTCCCCTCCACGGCGGCACGCTGCGACTCTACGCTAGTAAGCGTAACGGCGATGTGCCGGGACCGGCGGTTGCGGAGCTGATGAACCAGGAATCGAAGTGGGTCGGGAATTACGATTTCTATCGCACTTTCGGGCAGAAGGTTGAAGTCCTGCGGAGCGAGTTGCTGGCGCTGTTACAACGTTTGAAATCAGAGAATAAGAGACTCGCGGTCTACGGCGCCTCTGCGAAGGGCAGTACGCTCATGAATTACTTTGGCATCGGGCGGGAGCTGTTCGACTTTGTGGTGGACCGCAGTACTGTTAAGCAGGGCCACTACACACCCGGCACGCATCTCGAGATCCATGCACCCGAAAAGCTTTTGGAAGAGATGCCGGATTATGTACTGCTGCTAACGTGGAATTTTGCCGAGGAAATACTCGAGCAGCAAGCCGAGTATCGTCGCCGGGGTGGTCGTTTCATTATCCCCATTCCCGAGTTAAGGATTGTTTGAATAGTCCCTTAAGTGATGATCTTTACCGAGACAAAACTCAGCGGCGCGTTCATTGTAGAAATGCAGGAGTTTGCAGACGAACGCGGCTTCTTTGCTCTGAGCTGGTCCGAGAGTGAATTTGCCAGGCACGATCTGGATGCGCGACTGGTGGAGTGTAACGTTTCATTTAACCAAAAGCGGGGCACGCTGCGCGGCATGCATTACCAGCAAGCGCCACACGGTCAGGTAAAACTTGTCCGCTGCACGAGAGGCGCTATCTTCGACGTGATAGTCGACCTCAGGCCTGAGTCACGCACTTTTAAACAATGGTTCGGAACAGAACTGACGGCCGAGAACCACTTGGCGCTTTATATTCCGAAAGACTTTGCGCACGGGTTTCAGACCCTCGAAGATTCCTCTGAGGTCCTTTATCAGATGTCGGATCCCTACGAGCCCGGCGCGGGCGCGGGCGTGCGTTGGAATGACCCGGCGTTCGCCATCGAGTGGCCGCAAGATGCTCGGATAATTAATGCGCGGGATGCTGCGTATCCTGATTTTGAAGCATGAAGAAAGTGATCCTGACAGGGGCATCGGGATTCGTAGGGCAGCATTGTCTTTTGGCGTTGGCTCGCCTTGGTTATGAGGTGCACGCGCTTTCTTTGCATCGCCAGGTCGATACGCCCGACGACATCGAGATTCATTGGCACCGGATTGACGTGCTGGATGCCGACCAGGTGACGGAACTGATTAAAAAAGTCGGGCCTACGCATCTTCTGCATTGCGCCTGGTATGCAGAGCCGGGCAAATACTGGGAAGCGACTGAAAACTATCAGTGGGCCGAAGCGAGTCTCCGGCTGTTTCAGACGTTCGCAAAGTTTGGCGGTCAACGAAGCGTGGGCGTGGGCAGTTGTGCTGAATATGATTGGGCCTTTGGCCGTTGCTCGGAGTTTTTGACGCCGCTAAATCCGGCCAGCACCTACGGCGTATGCAAGAACAGACTGCGATCCGGCCTGGAGGATCTCGGGAAAGAAACAGGTCTAAGCGCGGCGTGGGCGCGACTCTTCTTTTTGTACGGTCCGCACGAACGTCCCGAGAGGTTTGTGCCCTCGGTCATCAACACGCTGCTGCGCGGCGAAACCATGCAATGCTCAAGTAGAGAAAAGCTCCGCGATTATGTCTATATCAAAGACGCTGCCGAAGCATTGGTTTCCCTGCTCGATAGTTCTGTGCTCGGCCCGGTGAATATCGCATCGGGACTGCCGAGCACCATTGGGCAAATCGCCGACGTCATCGGCAGGAAACTAGGGCGCACCGAGTTGTTGAGGTTTGGCGATTTCCGGAACGAAGAACCACTGGAAGTCAGTGCGGATACGGCGCGCTTGAATAATGAAGTGGGATGGTCGCCCCAATACGGCCTTGATCGGGGAATGGAAGAAACCATAAATTGGTGGAAACTGAAGGGAGCCGCTGCTTCTTCGGCTAACTGATTGCCGTGCAATTAACAATCGACACAACTGCGAAAACCCTTACCCGCACCGACGCGGGACACATCGAGACCTTCGATCTTTATTCGAAAGAAGCGTTTGAGCTGATTTCGCACGAATGGTTGCGCGTCGGCTGGAACCAGAAGTATCCATACACCTTCACGTGGCTGGGACGGCCGATCATTCAGATTCCCGAAGATATGATTCGCACCCAGGAAGTCATCTATCGCGTCCAGCCCGACGTGATCATCGAAACGGGCGTGGCGCACGGTGGGTCATTAATTTTTTATGCCAGTCTCTGCAAACTGATTGGTAAGGGTCGAATCATTGGCATCGACATAGAAATCCGGCCGCATAATCGCGCCGCGGTTGAGCAGCACGATTTGTTTCCGCTCATCACTCTCATCGAGGGAAGTTCCACCGCGCCGGAAGTCATCAAACAGGTTCGCTCGCTCGTGCGTCCCGGCGATATTGTCCTGGTGATTCTGGATTCAAATCACAGTCGCGAACACGTGCTCAAGGAACTCGAGGCTTACCATACGCTGGTTACTGCCGGGTCGTACATCGTAGCCACGGACGGCAGCATGAAAGATCTAACCGATGTGCCGCGCGGCAATGCAGAATGGGCTTCGGACAATCCCGTAGCGGCTATCGAACAATTTGTTTCGCAACACCCGGAGTTTTCAATAGAGCAACCGCAGTGGGCTTTCAACGAAAGTGAGCTTACTGAGAATATTACTCATTGGCCATCGGCATGGCTGAAACGAACTGACGCGTGATCGGACAGTCGCGGAGAAACGCCGGGCTTGTTTCCTTATTATTAGTTGGAGGGAAAGATTGAGATACATCGGTAAGGGTCTGCTCGCAGTCAACGCTGCGATCGTGGTTCGGGCGTTACGATTCGGGTTTGCCGACGCTAAAGCTCGGTTGCTGCGGGCGTATGGCGAAATCGATCCGTTTGCGCAGCGGGCCGCAACCGAACGCTCCGTCACGTCCCAGGACACACCGCCCGACCATCAGGCAACTGAATGGGGTGAAAATACTGAATGGGACGAAACCGTTGCACTCCCAAAGGAAACCGCCGGCCCGCTGAGCTATAACAAGATTTGCAACCTGAGTGACTTTCGCCACCCCGAGTTGATCAAGTGGATCCGCGAGGTGTATCCGCACGAACTGAGACGATTCGGACCGCAATTCCCCATTGGGTTCGAGGATCGCCGCCAGTGGGAGATCGCGATGACGATTCGCACGCTCGCGGACCATGGCGCGCTTCATGATCGCAGCAGAATCCTCGGAGTCGGCGTGGGGAACGAGCCGACGATTTTTTATCTCACCAATCATGTTGCGCAGGTATTTGCGACCGATCTTTATCTTCAGGGAATAGACCAGTGGGCGGAAGCGGACCGCTCAATGTTAACTGACCCCGGCCTGAACGCACCCTACGCGTGGAACCCGCGCCGTCTCGTTACGCAGCACATGGACGGACGGGACTTGCGCTATGAGGACGAGTCGTTCGATGCCATTTTCTCGTCAGGATCGATTGAGCATTTCGGCACGCTGGACGAGATCGAGCAGTCGCTCGACGAGATGTATCGCGTGCTCAAGCCCGGTGGCATTCTCGCTTTGACCACTGAATATCGCATCGAAGGCCCTGGTTTCGGGTCAGTAGGCTTGATGTTTTTCACACCCGAATTGATCGAAGAACGCCTCATCGGAAAGCGGGACTGGTCGCTACTGTCGCCCTACGATTTCACGATTTCAGAAGAAACCCTGCAAACGGAATTCAGTCAGCCGGAGGCGGTCGCGGCCTTCATGGCGCATACGGCGCGACGCGGGCGCTTTCTCTATCACGAGTATCGTCAGGCCACGTACCCGATGATCGTTATGCGGGACGAGCCGTACGTTTGGACGAGCGTCTCGTTGGCGTTGCGCAAGTCTTGATGGTGAGGAGCGTGGTTGCACGGAATTCTGATGGGTCTTCCGTTGACGTTCATGCTAACTACGACAGATACTTTCATTCTAAATAATCAGGTGAACTAACAGCATAATGGCAAATCAGCCTTTCTTTTCCGTCGTGGTTCCCACGCGTAATCGCGCGCATCTACTGCGTCACGCTCTCCAAAGCGTGATGTGGCAGACTTTTGATGATTATGAACTAATAGTCAGCGACAATTGCTCACACGATAATACCGCGGAGGTAGTGCGCGAGTTCGCAGGCGATCGCGCACGCTATGTCCGACCGACCGAAACGCTTTCCATGCCCGACCATTGGGAGTTCGCGCTCGATCATGCGCGCGGCCAATTTGTGACCTACCTTTGTGATGATGACGCGTATGCGCCGAACGTGCTGGCGCGCGTTAATCAACTGCTCACAGAGTCGCAGTCCAAACTGGTCGTCTTATATTCCGGCAACTACTACGCGCCTAATTGGCAGGACCCGGCGTTGCGCAATGTCGCTGTCTTTTTTCCGCCTTTCACGGGCACTGTGCGAGAGCATCAGAGCAGCGAAAGCATTCGCCACATGTACCAGTCTTGCCGCGCAGTGCTCGCGGCTCCGCGCATGCTCAATAGCTTCTATCACCGCGACACGTTACTGCGCGTGCGCGCCGCAGCGGGCAGAATTTTTCTGCTCTGTCCCGACTATTCATTTGCGGTGATTGCGCCTACGGAAATTCCGACGTGGCTACAGATTGATGAGCCACTTCATTTGGCGGGACTCTTCCCGGAAGGCATTGGCGCGTCCCAAACTCACAACCGCGGAGAGGCCGCGCAGCAATTCGAGCGCGAGTTCAAACAGGCGAAGTTGCTGCAACGCGTGCCGCTGCAGTTGCAGGTGGTGTCGAACTACATCACGGAAACGCTACTGATGTCCAAAGAACTTGTGCCTAAGCTGGCGCCATACAACGTGGATTGGATGCAGTACTTTCTCAACTGCTGGAACGACCTTCTCTTTCTCGAACAGCACGGCGCTGAGGTCTCGGCCGACAAGGAAGAATTTCTTCGCGTCCTCGCTCAACAGCCCTCGGGCTTGCGCGAGCGGGTCACAGTGGTCGTCAATTGTCCTCCGGGAGAACATCCGGCGCATGAATGGGCGCGCCGGCATCCCATCAGGGCGTCGGTGCGCAAGGCAATTAATAATTCGGCCCTGTTAAGAAACCTTGAGTCTCGCGTTCGCGGCAATAATGGCGGCTCAGAAGTCCCGACCGGCGAATATACGTTTGTGGCGGGAGAGACTGCGGGTTTCAGTAATATTCTTGAATGTGCAGGCCAACTCCCTGCGGTAGCTACTACTGGGATAAAACTACCCTATCTGCATCGGAGCCAAGCAAGAACCAACTGAACCTTTTTCCCGGGCGGCCTTGAGGAATAACAACCGGGATATTAGTTTGTCCCGAGGTGTCGTGAGTTTACCTTTGGGGAACCGGGCTGGAAGGCTCTGTCAAAGCTTTGTAAGCGTCCGCCCCAAACGTGTTAGCTCATGGCCTGGGCGGCTGCAAGCGAATTCGTGAAGCACATGGTTAGGATTGGCGTTTACAACGAGCCATTTGGCGCAGCGATAGGCGGTTCAGAATATTTGGTCGCCGTTCTGTCGGAAGGCCTGGCGAAGTTCCATGAAGTTGAGTTGATTCACCATCGCCCGGATCTCACCGTGGAAGAGCTGGAAGCATTCTCAGGTAGAGACCTTACCTCGGTGTCGCTGCGGTACGTCGCACATCAAGAGCATCAATTTGGAAGCTCGCATAATCCGTGGAGTCGTTACCAGGAGGCGCGAGAGTGGCAGTCAACCTTGAGTGCGCCTTATGATCTCTTCATTGCTTCTTTGCACAACAT